>Ga0310811_10006464_pt1 | contig 14985 bp, 13 predicted proteins | sample YCmetagenome_FD_207642 | JGI IMG/M metagenome (GOLD analysis project Ga0310811, IMG submission 207642) | Soil microbial communities from experimental microcosm in Duke University, North Carolina, United States - YC | ecosystem: Engineered > Artificial ecosystem > Soil microcosm > Unclassified ...
GCCTGCGTGCGGCGGAAGAGAAAAAAATAGAATTTCCTGCACCAAGCCAGCACTCGGTGGTGAAACAGCGCGTCGGATTGACCGATGTCGAGGTGGATTATTCGCGACCGAATAAGAACAACCGGGAGATCTTTGGCGGCCTGGTGCCGTACGGAAAGCTCTGGCGCACCGGTGCCAATGCGGTCACTAAAATCAAGTTTAGCCGCGCCATAACGCTCGGCGGGAAGGAGATCCCCGCGGGGGAATATGCACTCTTCACGATTCCGACAGCGAACGAGTGGACCATCATCCTTTCGAAGGATGCGAACGTGCAGAGCGCAGCCGATTATAAGCAGCAGAACGACGCCGCGCGTATCACGGCGACGCCTCAACCGCTTCCAGAGACGATCGAGACGTTCACGATTGCGCTGAATGATGTGAAAGGCGCGTCCGCGACGCTTGATTTTCTTTGGGATAGAACCCGCGTGCCGGTGAAGTTGAGTACGAACGATGTCGAGCAGGTAAGCAAACAACTCGATGCAGCAGTGACCGCAGGGACTCCGCTGGATGCGCGCACCGCCTATCAAGCGGCATCCTTTTATTACGACAACAACAAGGATTTGAACCAGGCAGCGAAATGGATCGACGAGGCGCTGGTGAAGAACCCGGACGCCTACTTCATGCACTACAAGAAAGCGCAGATTCAGGCGAAGCTTGGGAACAAGACAGAAGCCGTCGCGTCGGCGCAGAAGGCGATCGATATCCTCAAGAAAGACAAAGCGCCGGACGAATCAGCGATCAAAAACGCGCAGCAGATCATTGACAGCTCGAAGTGACAATCGAGCAACGGCCGTGACGGAACCGCTGATTACGGCACTCTAGCCAAGATCTTGTCCATCTCGGAAGCGGTGAAAGCGCGCATCGTTTTCGTGCGAACGTTGCCCAGCATGTCCGCTGCCAGCAATACGCTGGCAGCCGTCTCATCATCCGCCGCTTCGAAGATACATACTTGATCGTATTGACCCAGCGTCCAATACATCTGCTTAATAGTAACTCCCATCGACTGCACCTTGGCGGCCCAAGCAGCTAGCCGCTGAGTCGTCTCTTTAGCCTCTTGAATGCCTTTATCAGTGAATTGCACCAAACTGATGTACGTAGGCTTAGTCTTCGCCGCCGCAGGAGTAAGCTCTGATTCGGGCTCATCCAGCTTTGATGTGTTCATCTGTCGCTACGCTTCACCTCTTTCACCAAGCCGGCAATTCGGAATTGCAATATCCGCCGCTACTGACACGAAATTTCTAGCGAGTGCCTTTATTTCCCGGCGTGTCTGTGCCGCCTGCCGCGGGTTTAGATGTGCCCATGACACCGCGACCACCCTTCACGTCTTTCGTCGGCTGCAGATCACGAATTTTAGCCTTCTTCAGGCGGCGCCAAACCGAGTGAACTACACTTATATTCGGCGTCTGTTCTTCCATAGCCGCTGGTGAGCTTAACGAACCGACAGAATAGTCGCAACAGTTTAATAACTTTGAATCTGGCCCGATACGTACGCGGCGTTGTCATGTTGCCCATCATGATCGCTTCAGGGTTCATTCCCTTAGTCGCTCTCGGGAGGCTGTGGCTGAGAGGCTCGACTTTCTTGCTAAAATGCGGTAGAAAATGTGCTCTTCATGTCCAGCACAGAGTCAGTTTCGCCTCACGATCCAATCGTGTGCGCGTGCGGCACTCAGGAATACACAGCGCGCGATGCTGTCGATGCAGCTATTTTCCGAGGCGACTTTGAGGAAAAATGGCACGCTTTTCTTCGCCACCTCGCAGCGGAAGAGCGTGCAGACGAATTGGACTTGGAGTTGGACGAGTCGGCCATTTCTGCTGCGGCCGAAGCGTTTCGATATCGCCATGATCTGATCACGGCGGAGGAGACCGAGGCATGGCTGGCAAATCGCGGTCTGACGTTTGAAGATTTCAGCGATTACTTCGCCCGCCAGTATTGTGTCAGCGCTGTCGGCGAAGACTTGTCGCTCGACGCACTCGGATATACCTCCGCATCTGCAGAGCTGCGCGACTTGTTGATAACAGAGTTGATTTTATCCGGCGCGCTAGAGGAGCTGACCAGCAGACTGATGTGGCGTCTCGCTGCGCGTTGCGCAGGAAAGGAGCCTACAGCAGAGGCGATTGCCGCGGAAAAGCGGAATTTCTTGCATCGTGTTGGCATCGAAGTAGCGCAGCTTGCCTCTTGGCTGGAGGGGATAGGCCGCGATCCGCAGTGGTTGAATGAAATGCTTGCGATTGAGGCGGCGTACGTGGCGCAGTGCGACACGCTGCTTGTTCCCGAAGCACGCCACCGTGAATTGATGGCTTTGCGATTGCGCCTCACACGGTTCGAAATCGAACTGATCGAGTTGGAATCGCACGATGCCGCGAAGGAAGCGCTGTTCTGCGTGCGAGAGGACGGGATGTCCATGGAAGAAGTTGCGACTGACGGAAGATATCCTTATCGACGTGCGGACTTTCTTCTGGAAGATCTTCCGGCGGATGCGCAGCAGAAGTATTTAAGCGTCTCGCAAGGGGCTGTGCTGGAAGCGATGCCACGTGGCGACGGATTCGAATTGTGTCGAGTGATCAAGAAAATCGAGCCGCGACTAGAGGATCCAAGCGTCAAATTACGCATCGACCAGCGACTGCTTGACCAGTATTTTTCAGACCTGACGAGCAAATATACCTATCCACGGCTGGGCGTTGCTGTTTCAACGGAATGAAAATCCGAGACAGCGAAATTCTGCGGCGTTCATCGGTCTTCCGTTTTGTTTCTGATGAACATTTTGCGGCAATCGAGCCGCTCTTGCAGGAAGAACACTATGAATTTGGTGAGGTGATCGTAAAGCAAGGCGATCCGGCCAATTCATTTTACGTTCTGACCAGTGGACGCGCGCGGGCCCTGAAGATTAAGCCAGATGGCGAGGAGATACCGTTGGGAGTACTGAAGCCGGGCGACTCTTTTGGGGAAGCTGCGTTATCGGAGGGCGGAACACGAAATGCAACCGTGCGTTGCAGCACCGCTGTAGATGTCCTGCGGATCGATCGCGATGAGTTTCTTCAACTCGTCAGTCGCGTACCCGAGTTACAACAGTATATCGAGTCCACCGGTCGCAACCGTGCTCTTCAAAGTTTTCTATATCAGTTCAGCAATTTCGGCCGATTGCCGGCTGCCGTGTTGCGCGGAATGATCGACCAGCTAACTCCCGTCAGCTTTGAAAAGGGAAATCTGATTATTCGAGAAGGGGACGATGCCGGGCCGCTTTACGTAATCGAGAAGGGGCGGGCGCGCGCATTCGCAGGCTTGAACGGACGAGAGCGCAACCTCGCGTACTATCGCGAGGGCGATTTTTTCGGCGAATTGTCGATCCTAAACGACTCGCCACGCGCGGCATCAGTAGAAGCATTCACAGACTGCCAATTGCTTTCCCTTGAACTGAAGTCCGTACGAGATCTCCGTCGGCGATTTCCGGAATTCGATAAATTGTTAAGCGAACGCTTGGCCCGTTATGAGGCAAAAACCGAGGCGCGTATTCCGCTCGATTTTGCGACGGAGCTGCTCCCTGCCGAGACACAGGTACACGATAAAGTGCAGCTCGATGGTGAGCAGCCGGTGAAGGATGCCGATGGTGAAGAAGCGCCCTTCGCTGACGAGCGCGGGTTGTTCCGCAAGCGCGGGAAGCCTCTTCGAAAGATCGATCATATTATGCAGATCGACGAGATGGATTGCGGCGCTGCGTGCCTCGGAATGATCTGTCGACACTTCGGCCGCAAGGTAAGCCTGGCACGGATTCGCCAGCTCTGTCACACCGCGACTGATGGCACCAGCCTAAAGGCGATTTCTCGGGCCGCCACCGAACTGGGGTTGGCGGCGCGTCCGTTGAAAATCTCACATCGCAATCTCCCGCTCATGCCGCTCCCAGCAATAGTCCACTGGGAGGGGAATCATTGGATCGTGCTCCACGATATTGATGAGCAATTCGCGCGCCTCGCCGATCCCGCCGTCGGGTTACGCAAAGTTCCGCGAAGTGAATTTGAGGCGAAGTGGACTGGTTATGCAGCATTGTTCGATTACACGCCAGCATTCGAACAAGCTCCGGAAAGCAAACCAACACTGGCTTGGGTTCTGCCGTTCCTTTCGCGATTCAAAGTGATCTTACTACAGGTGCTTGGGCTCGCGGTCGCTGTGAGTTTCCTGCAGTTGCTGTTTCCCGTGTTCACTCAAATCGTCGTCGATAAAGTCATCGTCGAAAATGATGTTGGCCTGCTGAAAGTAATTCTGCTGGGCATGCTTGGAGTGCTCATTTTCGTGCAGCTTGCCACCCTTGCGCAGGAATACTTGCTGGCATTTGCCGCCGTTCGTCTCGACACGGCAGTGCTCGATTTCCTGAGCCGAAGACTCTTGTCTCTACCGATGAGTTACTTCACGAATCGCCGGACCGGCGACATTCAGCGCCGACTTGAAGGAGCGAGGCAAGTTCGGCAACTGGTTGTGCAACAAGGAGTGGGCGCATTGCTGGCAGCGGTGTTTCTCCTGGGCGCACTCGTTCTGATGGCGATGTACAGCCCCCTGCTGACCATCGCGTTTCTTGCAACTACGCCTTTGTACGTGGGGCTAATGATTCTTTCGGTAAAGGTGTTGCGTCCGCTTTATCACGGGGTTGAAGAAAGCCAGGGCAAATACAGTTCGCATCAGATCGACGCGATCAAAGGAATCGAGGCTGTAAAAGCAGCAGCCGCGGAGGGCTCGTTTCGTGACGCGATGCTCAATGAATTTTTGTCGGTCTCGCAAAAACTTTTCAAGGCGACGTTCATCGTGATGTCCTGGGACAGCGTCCTGCAAACTATCGGTCTCCTGTCTACTGCGATTTTCCTATGGGTCGGTGCCATGCAAGTCATTCACGGCAATTTGAGTGTCGGTGGTTTTGTTGCGTTTAGCTCACTCACTGCAATGGCATATGCGGGGATTTTACGCGCGCTCGGAGTTTGGGACAACGTGCAGCTCGCTTCTGTCCTGCTGAATCGTCTGAACGACATTTTCGAACAGGAGCCGGAGCAGGGCCATGATCGCTCTCGGCTCGTACCGGTACGCAGCCTCGAAGGGCACATCGAATTGCGCGGAGTCGGTTTTAAATACGGCGGACCTGAATCACCCGACATCGTAAAGGATATCACACTCGATCTTTTGCCGGGCCGCACCGTCGCGTTCGTTGGCCGCAGTGGAAGCGGCAAGACAACGTTGATCAAATTGATTGCAGGTCTGCTCGAGCCTACGGAAGGCACAATCTTTTTCGATAATGTGGATTTAAAGACTTTGAATTACCGCGATGTCCGGCGGCACATAGGGACGGTTCTTCAGGACAATCACATGTTTAACGACACGATCGCGCGAAACATTTCATTTGGCGATCCTGAGCCGGACGTGGATCGCGTCCTTGCAGCTGCCCAAGCCGCCGCAGCCCACGAATTCATCATGCGCTTGCCCCTCGGTTACGAGACGAAAATTGGGGAATCGGGTCTTTCGTTGTCCGGCGGTCAGAAGCAACGCATAGCGATCGCGCGAGCGATTTACAATAATCCGCCGGTATTGATCTTTGACGAGGCGACCAGCGCGCTGGACACGGAGTCAGAACGGGCGATCCAGGACAACCTCGGCCGCTTGCTTGCCGGCCGCACAACGATTGTCATTGCGCATCGTTTGAGCACCATTCGAGAAGCGCATTCTATCGTAGTGCTCGAAAAAGGGAGTATTGCTGAGATTGGCACCCATGATGAGTTAATGGCTCAGCGTGGCTTGTATTACTACCTTTCCAGCCAACAACTCGGGATCTAAAACAGATTTTGATGAGTGCGCAATTGACTCTACGTGACTCACTCGATACCGAACCCGAGCTAGCACTACAGGAGCCTCCTCACTGGCTCATCCGCGGAACAGCCTGGCTGCTGATTGCGGCGTTTCTGTGTGCCTTGTCGCTCGCGATAGTAATGCGATTGCCGGAAACGGTTGATTGCCGCTTCGTTCTAATACCCGCAACGGGCGCTGATCCGATTCAGGCTCCGCGGCAGGCGATAATTAGCCGCGTAGTGGTCGAAGAAGGACAACCGATAAAAGCCGGCGATGAGTTGTTTGTTCTGCGTTCTGACGAGATCGGCGGCTGGGATACACAGTTTCGCACGCTCAACGAAGACTTACGGTCGAAGCAGGAAAGCCTCAAACGAAACGAGAGCGCTTTCGCCGCACAAGTTGGAATTAAAAGCGCGGAGATCGAGCAGGCCAAAAGCGAGGTAAGGTTTCGCGAAAACCACGCGGAGACCAGCCGCGAGCTGGTTACACGAATGGAGAAACTAGCCAAACAAGGCGGTGAGTCGGAGATCGACCTCATAAAGTTGAAGCTGGATTTAGCAGGCTCGGAGAAAGATTTGAGCGTTGCCCAAAGGACATTGCAGCAGGTCACCCTTGATCGCGAGCGAATGGAAACGGAGCACGCTCGCCTGCGCGGTGAAGAACAGGCTGAAATTGAAAAGTTAAAGATGCGTACCGGGGCTCTGAAAACAGACTTGGAAAACGCTCAACACAATCTGTTGACAGTTCGCAGTCCCTACGAGGGAGTGGTTATGTCAATGGACCAGCGAACCACGGGTAGTTTTGTTCAGCAGGGACAAGTGCTTTGCCAATTGGCGCCGAAAGGTTCAAAGCCACGCGCTCGCATGATGTTAAATGAAGCCGGCCTTCCCAGGCTCGCTGTGGCTCAGCGCGTTCGCTACTTTTTCGAAGCGTTTCCTTATCAACGCTACGGGACTATAACTGGAAAGGTGGAGTTGATCAGTCCATCGGCTGTTACCACCAATGAAGGATCCCGTTTCATTGCACTGGGATCACTGGACAGATATGAAATTTCTTCACCAGCGGGACAAGCTTTGCCTCTGCGTGTTGGAATGAAAGGCGACGCGCACATCATTGTCGGTAGCCGCACGCTCATTGAATATGCATTTGAACCGATTCGGCGATTACGTGAGAGCATAAGGCAATAATCACTCATGCAGGCACGGCCATCCAAGTTAAGGCTCGAAAACCTAAGTACGAGTAACGAAGCCATGGCGCGTTGTCTGCAGTTAGCCGCGCTCGCTGCAAGGTCCGACGTCCCGGTCGTGTTGCTAGGTGAGACCGGCACAGGCAAAACCTTGCTTGCACAGGCTATCCATAATTCATCAGCACGAGCAAATCGGCCATTCATCGCGTTTAACGCCTCCGCGATTAGCGATACGTTACTCGAGAGTCAGTTATTCGGTCACGAACGCGGAGCTTTTACCGGCGCACAACAGACGGTTAAAGGAAAGTTCGAACTTGCTAATGAAGGCACGCTTTTTCTAGATGAAATTTCAGAAATGAGTCCACTGGCACAGGTAAAGATCCTGCGCGTTCTGGAATACGGCGAATTTGAGCGCCTCGGCTCGGAACGAATGCTCACTTCTAGTGCGCGAATCATCTGCGCGTCTAATTGTTCGTTGCGAGAACGGGTGCGGTTGGGAAAACTTCGAGAGGACCTGTATCAGCGGCTCAACGGCCTTACTCTGCTTATTCCTCCGCTTCGAGAGCGGTTGGAGGAGTTACCGGCATTAATTGCTGCGGAATTACAAACTGCCAGCGCCAAAGAAGGCAAAAAAATCACAGCCATGCATCCTGAAGCGATGGAGAAGTTGCTTCGTCATAAATGGCCCGGTAATCTGCGCGAGTTGAGTCACACGGTGCGGACCATGGCTCTCTTTTGCAACAATTCGGTGATTCTACCTGAGCATGTCATTTTCCCTTCCGATCTTAGGCCTGATCGGGCGCCGACAGAAACTGACAAACCAGCGCCTCTCGACGCGGGCCATCATCAGGATAATGACACGGCTGCTGACCTCTCCCTTGAACATGCGATGCAACGGCATGTTCGATTTGTTTATGATCAGGCAAATAAGAACCAACGCCGTGCGGCACGATTACTTGGTGTTTCTCGCTCGACTGTCTCCCGCTATCTCCGAGATATGCTAAAAAATAAAGCACCATTGGTCTAAATCTGAGGCGACACGGCGTAATAATGAAGTCGAAATTTGGCTTGAGGCTAGTAGGCGTTTTGAAGGTCAACGAAATAACTCGATGCGTAAACACCTCTAGTTGAACGACAACGCATGGACGATCTCTGCCTTTCATCTGTGTCATCGACGAGTTGGCACGGATGCTGATACTAGGAGGAAAACAAGGTGAATACACCGAAGGACAAAAAGAACGCGCCCGGCACGGAATCAGGGACTAAGCCGCGGAAGCGCACAAGAGATAAATTGATTCGCCTGGACGATCTGATTCCTGAAAAGGACGTTAAGGGCGGGCGTCAATTACCTTTCGGTGTCACCGAGACAACCAACGAGAAACAACCCAAAAATAAATAGCTAGGAAAATAAAATGGCACAGAGAAAAGAAACCAAGACGACAATTAAAGTCCGAGACCTCAAACCGAAAAAAGATGCCAAGGGCGGTGTGGCCACCAACGTCAGCACGAACCGTAACGTTCAGAGTCGCCAGGTTCAGAGCCGGCAGCACAACCAAGCTGACCTCCACATATAAAGTCAAACGTAACCAAGCGCATTGTTGGTTCGATCCCGTAGTGCGGCTTTATGTGATCCGAGTTCTTGATCAAAAAATGACCGCCCCCCACACCCGACGGGCGTAAGGGGCGGCTGTTCCCCCCAGAACATTCTTCGAAAACTTTCGACGCTACTAAAACTAGCTTCGAGGCAATGGCAACAAATTTCAATCGGCTTCAGCCGGGCCGTTGCCGAGCAACGCTGCACTGAGATCCAACGTGCCGTCAGTCGGTCAACGGTTCCACTTTTAAGCAAGCATCGCCGGCAGGTCGCGCCTGCGACTCTGCACCCGCCGTTCTTTCAACCGCATTAACGCTATCCTTGCTGGCGTTGCCAAATGTAGCTTCGCGATGCGCGTGTAGCACCTCTGTTTTGCCTCGGCGTTCGACACAAACCCGTTTACGCTGCTCGTCATGTCGTCGCTGTCCGAGGTCGTTCGTTACACGGATCGCTTGTTGCGGATCCGCGACGTAAAGGATTGGGACAATGCGCTAAACGGTTTGCAGATCGAAAATTCAGGCCGCGTTACGCGCATCGGCGCTGCGGTTGATGTGTCGACGCGTGTTTTGACCCAGGCTCAAAAACATGATGTTGATCTTCTAATCGTCCATCACGGCCTGTTCTGGACTGGATTACGGCCGATACAAGGCGCGTTGCGTCGGCAATTGCGGATCGCATTCGAAAAGGACGTCGCGCTTTATAGCGTGCATTTACCTCTCGATATCCATCCGCGACTCGGCAACAACGCACAGCTCGTCGCCGCGCTGGGACTGAAACGGGCGGAGCCGTTTTTGGAAGAAAAGAGCCAGCGGGTCGGGTTAAAAATCCGCGCCTCACTGCCGCGTACGCAAGTCCTTCGTAAATTGCAAAAGGCCTTGAACGGTCCGGTGAAAATTTTCAATTTCGGTCCTAAACAGACGCGCGCGATAGGCGTCGTGACAGGAGCTGCGGGCTCGGAGATTTACCGGGTCGCGAACGATGGAATCGACACGTTCATCACCGGTGAGGCGCCGCATTGGGCTGCCGTTGCCGCCGAAGAGATCGGTATGAATCTCCTCCTCGGTGGACATTACGCGACTGAAGTTTTCGGCGTGAAAGCGCTCGCCGCGCATTTGTCGGAGCGATTTGGAATTCCATGGGAATTCATCGATTGCCCAACGGGATTGTGAGGGCACGCGTGAATTGTACGAACCCGCTTTCGTTAAGGCTCTCCGTGGTCGCGAATCAACACAAATCGGGAAGAGCGGAGAACCACCGATTAGGCGGATGACATCGGTGGCGCATGTTTGGCTAGCGCTTAAAATTTGTCGGGCGTTTGTATCAGACGCCAAGTCGAAGTGGATCAGGTCGTCGTCAAGCCGACGGCGGGAACGAGCAACGCGTTGGGGGCAATGCGTTCCACCTGCGCGAGCCAGGATACCTCGCCATCAGAGAGTCAGCATAGCTGTGCTACTAGCGCTGGCGATCGCGCCGATCTCGAATCTCGGCGCCACCAAAGATCGTTCCATCACGCCGCAGTTAGCAGGCTACAAAGCTGTGCGAGTTCACTACGGCCCAATGAACCAAATGATCATGGCGGTCCAAATTAACGGGCAGCCCGCGAGTTTGCTGGTTGATACGGGCTCGAACGAAACCATTCTGGACACAGACACGGCAGCAACCTTCGGTATAGCCCCATCACCACGAGGTCTGCGGTACATTGGATTCACAGAAATTAATGGCCAGCTGTTGCCTGTAGCTTTTTTGCAAAGCCTCACTGCGGGAAGCATGAATTTCGGCAGCAATGCCGTCGTGCTGCGGGATTCACCGCGCTCCGGCAGGGGAAAACGTCAAGTCGACGGTATTTTTGGACTGCAAGTTTTGCTCGGTCACAAGGCGGTGATCAATTGTCGAACGCAGCTTGTTTTCTTCGAAGCCGATAAGTCGCGACGCAAGAACCTTAGCGCTGTGGCTTCGTCACAAAAATTCACACGAGTTCCTATGCATCGCGAAGGTAGCGGTGCATTGACAGTGCCATGCATGATTCACGGCGCACCCGGCAGGTTGCTCGTCGATACGGGCGCATTTGTTACAACTTTCCCTGACACTCTTTTCAAATCGCTCGGCATCTCCTCTGAGCCGACGGGGATGTCGGCGCGTTTCCCCACTGGAACCACACAGCGAGTTAGCGTCGCGCAAATCAATGACCTGAAGATCGGCGATTTCAAAGTGCCATCGTCGAAATTCGCGGTGGCCGCATTACCTCGTTTCGCTTTGCGGCAGGGCGACACGAAAATTAGTGGCATTCTCGGGATGGACACGCTGTACATCTGTCGTGCCATAATTGATCTCGCTGGCATGAATCTCTTTCTGAAATGAGATTCCAGACAACCATGTATGCCGCGAATTTGTAGGGGGTCTCCGTGACGCACGCCAATCGCAGTGAGTCACGCGCTGACCGTGCTCCGATCCGCTCTTATAAATTTGACCGTCAATTTAAATGAAAACGAATTAATCACGCCTTCTTCTTGCTCGGTTTAGAGATTGCGCCACCTAACCGTTGGGCACGCGTAGCGGCGCGCTGGGCGTCGGCGATGCGACCACTTGATTGGTAAGCTTCGCCAAGATGTTTCCATGCTAAGTAAGACGAGGGCAAAAGCCGCGTGGCATTTTCCAATGCAACTACGGCATCACGATTGCGTCGCTGCTTTTGATAGGCAACGCCAAGGTGCTCCCACACCGGGCCGTATTTCGTATTCAAGCTTGCACCTTTCTGCAAGTACCCGATCGCGGTATTGGTTCGGCCGGTAATCAGGAAACAGTACCCAAGCTGCGACTGCACGAGATAGTCTTGGGGCAATAATTTTGCAGCGCGTTGCAGCGTCGGAATCGCCTGCGGGATTTTGTTCAAGTTAATGTAATTGAAACCGAGAACCGCGGCGAGTTCTCCATCTGTTGGCGAAATCTCAGCGGCCTTGGCCATGGCATTTAATGCTGTTCCAATTTGTCCCAGCGCGTTGTCGGCTTTGGCCAACTCCAACCAGGCGTAAGCATTATGTGGTGCCAACACCGTTGCCCGCCGGAATACGCCCGCGGCTTCGTCGTAGAAACGCAGACGGTACGCAAACTCACCCCAAAGAATTAAGGCCGCCTCGCTGCGAGGGTATTTGTCGGCCAATTTGCGCGAATACAGTCGTCCTTCTGAAAAGTTCCCCAGACCAGCAAGTGCAAAGATCTGGACGAATAAAGGATCTTGAAGGGCGGGATCTTTTTGTTGAGCCGAACGTGGCGCGCTCGGCTTAACGATTTTTTCCGGCGGTGGAAGTTTGCCGAGCAGCCGATCGATGGATGCGTCCTCGGCAGCGAGAGAGCTGATAACGAGAAAGACAAGGAGAGAGCTGACAAGAAGCCGAGTGGGGGATGTCACGTCGCAGAGTCTAGGAAGCCGAGCCAGTGAATCCAAGGAAAACATCCTTGCTGAAATTCACCTAAACAGTTTAGAAGTGAGCGCAGTTGAAATGTCGTCTCTCCAGCTTGGTAGTCCTTGCGACGATCGCAGTAACCTCGATAGCACCGAGCACAGCACTTGCGTCCTCATGCGTGTGGAAAGTAACCGGCCCAAACGGAGGCACGTTGTACCTCGGAGGTTCGGTTCACGCGTTGCGCCGCAGTGATCATCCGTTGCCAGGCGCATACGATACCGCTTTGGCTGCGTCCTCCCATATTGTTTTCGAAGATGATCCTAAAGCGGAAGCGAAGGCAACAAAGGAGTTGCTGCATCTCGGCACATATTCCAAAGGCGATACCTTGAAGAACCACGTTGATCCGCGCACGTATAGCTACCTTAAACGATTTTTTGCGCTGGTGGACGTTCCCGAAACAGAATTTTCGAAATACCGGCCCTGGCTGCTCAACATCCTGCTGACGTCACCATCCAGCGAAAATTGGCGCTTGGGCGTTGAACAATACCTGCAACGTCGCGCCGGCGGCTCCAAAAAAGTGTCCGGCTTGGAATCTCCAAAAGAACATAACTCCTTCTTTGTTAACCTAAGCGATCGTGAAGCGGAGGCGTTCTTGTTGATCTTGTTTATCAACGCTGCTCAGAGCGGGCAGGGTAATGACGACATGATAAAGGCGTGGCGCCGCGGCGATGTCGATGCGCTTGCGCAGATGCTGCGAGAGTCCTTTCGTGACTTTCCATCACTCGGCAGTCGGCTGATCGGCGTACGCAATCGAAACTGGATTCCAAAAATTGAAGATTATCTGCGCAGCGGCCACACATACTTCGTGGTCGTCGGCGCCGGCCATATGGGCGGGCCGGATGGTTTGCTGGCGATGCTCCGGGCGCGCGGTTACAAAATCGAACAGATTTAGAGGCGGGCAGTTAGCGGAACTGTCATCGTGGAAGGGTCGCCGAGGGGAGTGCGCCTTGTGGCACTGGGGCCGGATGCCAGCCAGGCCGACCCACGTGGGATGGCTCTGCTACGCGGACCAAATTCCAGCACGGCTGGTCTAAAAATGCGGCAGCGCGGCCTTAGAATGAAGCTTACCGAGGGCGATCTCTAACGGTCTTACTACTTGTTCTGCAAAAAACGGACCCGTTGTAAGTCCTTATGAATTTTGTAGTAAGACAACGAATCGTCGTGGGGAACGAGCGTTTTCCGAAACTTGGCACGGATACTGATCTCACCCGTCATGCTGTTCCCCCCAGAACGCTAACATGTGTTTACTGGAAGGAGCTGACCCACATCCCAGAGTCCCCTCAGACTGACATGAGCGTTCCAGGAAGATCGGTCATCACGCGAATCCTGGTATTGGAAGAGCATCCGTTGCTTCGCGGAGGGATCACCGATTTCCTGAACGCTCAGCCCGACCTGGAGGTCTGCGGTGAAGCCGACAACATTCGCGACGCGCGCAATGAGATCACGAAATGCAAGCCTCAGTTGTTAGTTACAGCTCTGCGCCTTGGTACCGGCGATAGTCTGGAATTTGTTAAAGCGCTCAAGGCGGAGAAACCGGAGTTGCTGATCCTTGTCTATTCTGCATTTGAGGAAGCAATCTTCGCAGAGCGTACACTTCGCGCCGGCGCAGATGGTTACGTGATGAAAACAGCGCCAAAAGAAGAATTCCTGGGCGCCATTCGCGATGTTCTCAATGGGAACATTTACGTCAGCCGCAACGTAGCGATGCGCGCGTTCAAGAGATCGCTGGAGTCGCGGCCAGACCATCGCTCAGCGCCTTCTGCGCTAGGCATCGAAAAGCTGTCCGACCGCGAGATGCACATCTTTAATTTGTTAGGCTCAGGGCTCGGCAATACGCAAATCGCGCATTCCCTCAGTCTCAGCGTTAAAACCATTGAGAGCCACCGCGAAAACATCAAGCGCAAGCTCGATCTGAGTTGCAGCCGCGATCTCATTGCCTGCGCCAAGAAATACGTTGAGGAAACTTTCCTGCCGGCGGCAAAGGGCGCCGTTGCGATGAGGGGTAAAAAGAAGGTCGTTCGCTTCCCCGCCGCTTGAGGAGGCTTCGCCTTCGGGTGATTGGTTGGGGCGTTGAAAGGTAAAGCGGTGGAACGCGTTGCCCCTAACGGGTTGTCTAAGGCTCTGCCGCCTGATTATCTGCGACTCCGCCGATGATTCAGACATCGCCTTCGGGAAAGCCGATCCACCCGTCACACACAATGCTCATTCGGCATTCAGTCATTCCTTCGTCATTCGTCACTCGGATTGGCATCATTCTCTGAGCATCCGTGTTATTCGTGCTATTCGTGGTTATTTGATCTCACCTAAGGGAATTGTTTCGCCCGAAGAGCAGCTACTTCTTCACTCGTATTCACATAACCCCCTAGGGAGATTGTAACTAAAAGATCAGGGAGCGTCCCCCATTCAAAACCGCGTATTTCTGCGAACTTCGCCGCCGCGTTCCCGGAGTAGAAGGTGGAACGATCATGTTGACGAGACCTGCGCCCATCAATGCTCTTCGCTACCACGCACCCAGTCTCATCATGTCTTTTCCATTTTCTCCCTCGGACACCAACACGCAGATCGCCGGCGTTTCACAGGAACGCCCTACAATTACCCGGAAGTATTGTAGGGCGTTCGCGGCGGCGAGGCCAGGGTTCGTCTCTCTTCGATTTTTTCTCACAGGGATCAATCCGCAGTTCGCCCGGCACCGCGGCCGTGATCAAACGTGGAGCGGAAGTGGCCGCCATCTACGCAATCACGCCTAACTGATCCCTGCGAGCGTTTTCCCCCCGATTCCCCCCACCCCGTTCCTCCCAGAACACATTTTCTTACCCAATCGTCTCTAACAAAGCCGCTCTAGAAAGTACAACCCCGAATGCAAACTACTCCCAAAGCTAATAAC
>Ga0310811_10006465_pt1 | contig 14985 bp, 13 predicted proteins | sample YCmetagenome_FD_207642 | JGI IMG/M metagenome (GOLD analysis project Ga0310811, IMG submission 207642) | Soil microbial communities from experimental microcosm in Duke University, North Carolina, United States - YC | ecosystem: Engineered > Artificial ecosystem > Soil microcosm > Unclassified ...
GCGTGCAGTGATCTTGTTTGACCTGTAAACGCCGGTTGAAGAGTGCGGCGGGTGGCGCTCGAAAAGTGCTCCACCTTCCGGGCAAACACGACTGGTTTCTTAGGTTTTTGTTAAGCGGTCGAAGGTTTGTGAGGTTTACTTGCGCTTCAGCCGGCGTTCTCAGGAGTTTGCCGTCGCTCGCGTTTGTTGCGCCAGAATTTTGCAACCTCCTTCGTAGCTTTGTGCAACCAGTCTTGATCAGTGGCCAAGCGAATCACTTCAATTGCTGCAAACCACTTGGGCGCATTGGGAGCCGGATCACCCAACGGCGTCAACTTGCCAGCACTCATTAAAATCTGCATGTCAGACTCTGTGAAGCAGAGCAGTTTTGCCGTGGCAGCAACATCCAACCGGGCTGGCAAACCTCTTGCCGCCCACGTCGCCAGCGTTGCTTCTGTTACAGTGTCAGTCATAAATCTCATCAGGGCATAGTTTATCTTCAAGCAATCCCGGCCTGCCCGCCGCTGCGCGGCGGGCAAGCCTGGGAACTACTTTACTCGGTGACAACTGGCAGAATTGCCGCAGCCTGGACGAATCTATGGCCCCTGTCCGCAGGTTGATCGGCTCCGGCTGGAGCTGGTTCATGCCCTCTGCGAATCAAATGCGGTGTGCGCCGTTATCGCCGACGCAGTGGCCGCCTACAGGGAGTTCATCTTACTCCGCTTCGCGTTGTCCTTGACGGCGTCTCTTTCCTATTTGCCGCCGCCCCTCCAAAACGTGCAAGATCGACTCGGAAAGCATGACGTCGCAGTTTCCCCCGAACTTTCGGGCCTCATAATAATCCCCGCCGGCGCGCTTGAATTCAGCGTCACAGCCTTTGAGGACATAACCCACACCGTCAAGCAGCGGGCTATAGAGAGTAACGCGAGCCATCCCGCCGCCGAGTTGTTCCCAAATTCGCATGAAGGAAAAACAGGTGGCGGTGGTCATCGCGTGCGGGGGCAAACCTGCGATTAGTGCGTGCAGGTGCAGGCGTCCGGTTGCTTCTCCAGCTTCCCGACGCAAACACCAAATCAGTTTTTTGAAATGAACCCCGAAATTGTCCGCCTGCGTCCTCGCCAGCGCGAAGAACATCTTTATGCGCACCGCGTCTGTCAGCTTCTCACTCTTGAAGGTGAGCGACAAAAACAGTTGCCATTCAATCAACGACAGGGCGTAGATTTCGGGGTTCATTGTGTGCCTTAGTTTTTACCGTCTGGACCCGTGACGATTGCGCCCCGAGCACGAAGACGACCGCCGAAGGGCATCAGCTCCCGCACGCCAATGACAATCTGCTTGTCCTGGAGCTTGCCGGCCCATTTGGATTTCTCGTCTTCGCTCAGCGTGTAATCAAACGGCATGAGCAGGCGGTAGCCGGACGGATCAATGTCCTGGCAGGTGATGACTTGGTTTTTGACCAAACCTTTCTTCCCGACGTATTCATCGGGCCGATCTGAGGTGACAGTTACTTTTAGTTGCATGTTTTTAACTTTCTATTTCCGGCTTCATTAATTGTTCCTGTTCGCTGCCGGCCGCGGTCAGAAAATCGTCTGCGAGGAATAGACCTTAAATTGCTTTGGGCGTCGTGGTGAGACTTGCAATTCCCTGTCTTTTTTGGACACATGTGTCCCATGCCGAAAAAGCGCTATGTTAAAAACAATGTGACTCGTTTGCGTGAAGGAATGGGATTATCTCAACCTGATTTTGCGAAGCGTTTTGGCGTTTCTGCTTCCATCATCAAAAAATTGGAAGCAGGCACTCGCACCATCACGCAAGATTTGTCAGCACGTATTTTTGCTGAAACTGGCGTAATGTTTGTGTCTGTCGCACCGAAGGAACCATTAGTATATACCAAGGAAGATTACGCGGAGTGGAAGAAGGAAGTTCTCTTTGATCCTAAAACGGTCAAGGGCGCGGAACGAGTCATCATGAGGTTGGTTGAATTGATGATGGCGGCTTCGGCGCGGCCAGGAGTGGAAAAGTCTTATGTTATTTTCAACGCGTTAATCCAAGCCATTGAGCGTGTCAAAAGCGATTTTCAGATGGAAAAACATATCGACGCAGAACTGCGCGATCGGCAGGCGACCGAGACCAGGCAATATACCGTTCGTGAATTGCGGCAAAATGATCTGCTGGCTAAACAGGTTGGATTCAAAGACGACCCGAAGTTGAAAGATGAGGATCAGATTCCACTTGGAAAAACTGTTGGTTGGTTACCGACGAAGGAATTATTTAATATTTCATGGCAGCATAAGGAATTTATGAAGGAGTTGGAGCGTTCGGATGAAGCGCAGCTAACCGAGGAACAAACGGCAAAGTTGAAAGAAATTGAGGCGAAGCTTGATAAAGAAGTAGATGCGTTTTTGCCACACGATTTACGCTGAAGATGCCGATGTAACCAATCCGACCCGGTTTCGTGACCAAACTTGGCAATCTCCATTCCGCATCAACCTGGCCTGCGTTCCGCTTGTGTGCTCGTTTCGTCGCGCTGAAATTGCACCCGGCCACCGCGCCAGACTTTCAGCCAACGGAAAAGGCCCCGTAAGCTGAAAGACTGGCTTGCCCCAAGAATCCCACGCGACCAAACGGCACACCGCTGCACTCCGACCAGGTTTGTTTGGTAAATTAATGATGAATCTGCGTATTTATTTACTCACAGGCTTGATGTCACAATTAGCCAATAGAAAACCGAAACGCTGGACGAAAATCTGAGAATAGTTGGTTGTCGGAAAATTAAAATACTCTTCAGGGGCTGGAGGCATGGTATAAATGCCTACGCCTGAAGTTCGAATATCAAAACTAGCTCCATTTCCGTGAATTCCCAACTGGCAACCTCCTGATGAAGCTGCCCAAATAAGATGAATTTCAAAATTGCAACTCGAGTTTGTCTGAAGTCGTATTGTCCCCAATTGCATTATATTCGGGTCGCCAATATTGTGAAAATCGGGCAAACCTGTGTATGTTGAAACGACGTTATCACCGCTGAGATCGGCTGCCTTATACACTAGATTGGTAAACACAGAAACCGCGTCCCTAAACATGGCATATCCATTTGTGTAATTAGCCATTATTTGTTTTGCGGACTCTCGCTGATTTTTTTCCTGTTCGATCTCAACCGATGCGCGCTTGTCTCTCAAAGAAGCTTTTAGCCCATCCATCCAATCCATAAAATTGTCAGCCTTAGTGCTCAACTGGTTGAGATTTTCTTGTGTGGTGATAATTTTCTGACGGAGATCAGGATCGTAAAATTTGTTAGTCGCCAACTGTGAAACTATTTCCTGTTGCTCCTTTCTAAACGCATTCAGCGAATTCTCCAGGTCTGTTTCCTTTGAGTTAAATGTTTTCTGAAGATTAATTTGATTGGTCGTGACAGAATTAAGCTTTGCGTCAGATTGTATTTTCTCTTTCTCGCTGGCAAAATATTGAAGCACTGTCAAAAACAGCATAATTATCCCAAGAACAATGAAAGCACTGCGATAGAGCCATCGCGCCGGTGTTGTGACGGGAGGATGGTTGGCCATCTCTATTCCAATAAGCGATAGTAAAATGCTCGCCAATCCCAAAAAAATCGTTATCACGCTAATAAATAATCAGAAAACGGAATCTGAACGTCAATGCTCATTTAGTGCTTAAAATATAGCGAATTAAGCGAGCAACGCATAAACAATAAAACGAATCGAACTGACATAAACCCCTCCCTAAATTGACAGACCTCCAAAAATTCTACACAGATCAGCAAGTTAATACCGCCCTCCGGCATTTGGAGTTCAGTTAGCCGGAATTACAGCGTGGCGTTAGACTCGGCGGTCAATTCTTCAGACAAACGAGCTTAGCATACCTTGGAGGGCGCTAATTCCGTTCCGCTATGGATTCTAAAACAAAACGCGAATCTATTGGCGATGGCTTCGATTGCGTATTGCGGCGCGGGTTTTCCTGCCAATCCTTTTCCCAATCTGCCAACGACGGCACGGTTACTTCCGCGTGTTTGGCATACGCCCGATGCACCGCCTTGGAGTTGTGTCCCAATGCTTGTTGCGCGAACCGCTCCGGGAAGCCACATTTCAATGCCCGCTCCGCCCACGCATACCGATACGAATGTAACGACACGCCGGAAATTCCCAGACCATCGCACCGCTGCTTGAACTCCGTCGCCCGATCCCCGGAGCGCACGGTGCAGAGATACGGAAACAGCGGTCCCGACACTGGACGCCGTTTCAAAATGGCCTCTATGTCCGCGCTAAACCTGAACAGCGTCGGCTTGATGTTCGTGCCTCGTGATTTGAGTTTCTTGCGCGTAAAGCAAATGGTGCGGGCCTCCCAATTGATGTCTTCGGCCAGCAGACAAGCCCCGTCCGATTGCGCCGCGCCGGTAAGCCAAAGCAGCTCGTAAAAGTCTCGACGCTCCAGGTTCTGCTCGCGTTGGATAATCGCCTCGTGTTCTTCCGCCGTTATGGCGCGCTTGTCCTTGAACACCGGCTTGGGCCATTGCAGACGAGGGATGACTGATTTTAGCAGCCATTCCATGCCGAGGGCGTGGTTGTGAATTCGCCGCAGATAAACATTGGTGGACACCTTGCCATCGGCCAACGCCCGGTCGAAATGTTCAGGGCGCGTTTCGCAGACGGACAGCTTGCGGATGCAGTCGAAGTTTTTGTCTTTGATGGCGGTTTCCCAGCGGTGCCGGGTTTCGTCCTTTTTCTTCGCCACGATGTCATTCATCACGTCCTGCCATGTCCGCGTGGCAAGCTTGGGATCGGCTCCGTTGAGATAGACCCGCGCCAGCGACAGGTTGAAATGCGGCTGGCTGTCCGATTCATTGTGCGCCTGGAGGATGCGTTGCGCTTCGTGCTTGTCGCTTGTCTTGAGGCTGGTTTGTTGACCGGACATCTTGTTTTTGAGGTAGAAGACACCCCAGGGACGCCGGATCAGACCGAATGTTTGTTTCATTGCTTCACTCATGGTTATGAGTGTGCAGGCATCGGCGTCCCTCGCGTAAGCGAGCAGTGGACGGGCTATAGCCGGGCAGTGACAGGTTTCTGAACGGGCAGCCAAACAGGTGAAGATTCCGGTGAAACTCTGACCCAAAACCCGCAGAAAACCCTTGTAAATAAAGGAAATTTACTGGAGGCGAGGGTCGGAATCGGCCTGATTTTCCCGCCGTTGCACCTCTAATATGCCTGATTTCATTGGGTATTCAAGCAAAAACGGTTTTATCCGAGCCTATCGTTTTTAATCCGTTTGGTGTCCGTTCTGGTGTCCGTTTGCCGATCTCAATTTTATGAAGTTGAGTTCCGCTTGATTGCGCCCAGCAACCACTTCTTCCCTTCATCCGTGGTCTGATAACGCTGCAAGCGGCTTTGTGGTTTATCTGGAATTGTTCGCCCAAGCCAGCCCTTGCCAATAAGCGCGTTGAGATAATTTTCACGGAATGTCTGGCGATGTTTGACGCCGACGAGCGCTTGGATTTCACCGGCCTTACGCGGTTGCTCACAGAACTGGAGAATTTGCACTGCGACTTGGCCGGTGACTTGGCCGGTGACTTGGCCGGTGACTTGGCCGGTGACTTGGCCGGTCGCTAGAAGTTTTCGTTCCCTGGCCTCTTTGATGAATTCAGGATGGAGTGGCAAACGCACCAGAAAATAAGTCCGGTCGTCATCAGACTCAAACACGGGTTTCGGAGAACCATTGGCGCGCAACGCCTCCAACATTTTTGGAATACCAGTGCCTCGACCTTCGGTGAGACTGAGTTCTTTCAGAAATTCGCCGATGCGCCGGTTGCGATACCGCCGCGTTGCAAAGCGCCCGGATTGTAATTCCTTGATGTTGACGGAACGGTCCAGACCCGGATAACTGGCCACGGTGATTTCATCCGGCAGGACACGGACTTCAATCGGCTCCCGAATTTCGTAGCTGCGGTGATAAACCGCATTTACCACTGCTTCCTCCAGCGCCGCATAGGGCACATTGAAAAAGCGGTCGGCTTCCGGTCGGTCGCCGTGTTTCACCACCCGTTCCTCAATCACGGCGTTTTTCAAAAATGTCAGCGCGTCTTTGAGGATCACGTCCAATGGGCCGGCGAATGTTTTCTCCGTAAAAGTGTCGCCACCGGGGCCATCGGGAAACTGCACCACATCAATCTGCGTTTGAGGAAAAAACTTTTGTGGTGCCGGGTTGAAAAACATCAAGCCGACATTCAACGGGTGCATCGTTTCGGCGGAGCCATCGGCAATTCGCATCTGGCGACACAACTGGGCAAACTCCATCGTGCTGGAATCGGCCAACAGGCCGCTGCCCACCTCGCGCAGAAAATTTTGAATCAGCGAAAGCTTGAGGTCGTTCAAAGAGGCGCGGTGATGAATGCGGTCGTCGAAAGGAACCGTGGCTGCCAGGCTGACCAACTCGACTTCCTCTTCATGTTTGGCTCTGACGGTGGCCGAACCTTTGCGAATGTAGTAGGCGAATTCGCGGTTGGGGCTTCGGCCCGGTCGCCGAATGGACCTCGCTCCAAACCACCGCCTTCAAGGCCAAATGGGAGCAGTCCAAAAAAGCCATCGAGGAAATCAAACCCCTCGTCAATGACCCGGACGTTGCGCCCGACGAATTGACCACCAAGATAAAGGAAGGTGTTTACGAAGTGGAAGATGGCGCGAAAATTCAGATCCAAATCCCCGCCGGAGCGAAATCGGTGATTTACACTCTCGGCAATGAGACTGTTGAAGAGGCGCTCGAAAAAATCACCATGAAGGATTCGGGGGCCATAACGGTTGATCTTAAGGGGCAGGCAACGGGCGACCTGAAGGTTCACGCGCTCGATGAAGCCGGCAATACCAGTCGCGTTGTCACCTACCGGCTCCGCCACAAACAAAAACAACATGAAATCTCGATTAAAAAGGAGGATTTGTTCGGCGAACAGGGCAGTTTCAAGTTCCCGGATTCTCTGTCCGCTTTCCTCGCCGTCGTGCGCTCACTCACCAGCAAGGCACTTGAACGGAAAATCATCACCCCGGCCGCTGCCGACAAGATGAAAGCAGCCTTGGACGATATCAAGAAAGGCTGATGCGCGTGGCGAACCTCCAGATCAAATTTATCGGTGAGTTGCCCGGCACGCTCGCGCCTCGCACGTTGCTGGTCGCAACTGACCAGGACTACTGCGCCGCTTCCGTTGAATTGCGCCGCGACCTCGCCGCCGGGTATGACGCCATCTGGATTCGTCAGTCGCACCACTTCGCTTGGATGCAGTCTCTGTGTGACCACGTTGGCCTGTCTCACCTGCGCCCGGCGGAGTTCACCCGGACGACTGCCCGCGATTTGCTCGCGTCCAATTGGAAACTGCCCATGCCCGCTTGGCTCACCGATGAAATGATCCTCTCGGAAGAACTTTTGGACCGGGAGTTGCCAACCGGCCATCACGAACACGTTACCTCCGTCCTACTGGCCTCCGCCATCAATCCCATTAGCCTTATCAGTCCCAAGTTCCCACGCACCCAGGCGGGAATACTGGCCGAACAGGCCAGCGCACCCGCGCTGGCGACAGCGTTGGCCAGCAGCGCGGTCGTCAAAGCGGCATGGGAAAATACCTTGTCCAGTTGGGCCGACGCGGAGCCATCCTCTTGGGTAACTGGTTTTTGCGAGCGATTGCGCGCCAACGCCAAACAACTCTACTGCGATTTGACCGTCTGGCGGTTGCTCCAAAAATATCCGCCAGAGGCATTGGAATTTGCACTGGATCCGGCAGCGGTCATCTTCGTCCGGTCCGTGCCGGCGGATGTCTTGCAGGGAATGTCCCTGAATGAGGCCGGGCTGACATTGGCGATGGACCAGATCGTAACCATGTTGGAACAGGCCCGGAGCGGTGTTGCAACCCGCGCCAAATTTGAAGCGTTGCTGAATGCGGTTTCCGGCGAACTCCTCGAAGAATTCAACGGCCTAGCGGCCGTGCTCGCCTTGGACTCCTTCAAAGCTGAACGCCGGGATGTGGATACGATCGCGCGCCGGTTCAAATCCTGCCCGGAGGTGACGCCCGCAGCCCTCGCTAAACTGGAACTTTATATTCGCCCCAACCCACCCACCGCCCTTGATCCCGCCTCAGCCGATGCGGCGGCGTGGGTGAAATGGTTTCACGCCGAATACGCGCCTTACCGCTGGTGGCAGATGCAACGGTTGCACGCGGACGCCGCCGTCGAAACGACCGTGGCGGCATTCAGCGAATGGTATTGCCGCGATTTCATCAAGGTTCATGGCCAGCCGGATTTGAGTGCGGTCCAGACCATGTCGGAATGGCGGCTCTCCATTTTGAAGGACTCGATCTCGCTGATTCTCTTGGTGGACAACTTGCCGTGGTTTTTCTGGGATGCCTTCGAGCGCGCCTTCGCCGCCGCCGGTCTCCACAAACACTCCTCCGCGAATCGTTTCGTGCCGCTCCCCAGCCATACGTCGGTGTGCAAACCGGCCATCGTCTCGGGACGCTGGGACGTGACCGGCAGTGATTATCTTAAAATGCTGGAAGGCCGCTCCGTGGAGGAGTGGGCTGGCCGCCCCGTCCAATACCTCTCCGGCGTGGATAAATTGGTCGCGTTGAAAACGGTGGCCGCGCCCGCCGTGCTCTTGTTGAATTATCTCGCGGGCGATGAGGCCTTGCATTCCGATTCCGCCGCTGCCGGCACTACGCCCGCCGACCAACTCACCTTGCTCTATCAAAGCCTGGCAACCGCCGTCGCGGAGTTTGCACGCCGGGCCAACCAGGGGGGGCGGGCCTTTGGCCTTTATGTGCTGACCGATCACGGGTCCACCTGCGTTCTGCCCGACGAAAAAAAATCCGTTGATGCCCAGCTCGTGAAACGGCTTTTTCCGAACGAAAAATATCGCTCGGCGACGGTGCCGGCTGCCGAGGCCGCCACCATCCCTGAGAATCTCTGGGCGTTGGGCCATCGGTTCCTCAATCCATTTCAACCGGAAGGCCCGGTCCATTTCATTCCCCGTGGCCACAACACGGTCGCGGCCCCCGGCAACCAGTTGCTCTATAGCCACGGTGGCGCTACGCCGGAGGAAGTCATTGTGCCGAGTGGAATCTTCCGTCTTTTCCGCGCCGCTTGGGCTGAACCCGCCGTGCGTTTCCTCACCAAACTCAAAGATGGCCGCGCGCAGTTTTATGTGAAACGTATGGCGACCGTCGAATTCGAGATTCAAAACCCCAATTCGGATGAATGTCGCCTTGAGTCTGTGATGATCGCGCCCGCTGTCGGCGAGCTTCGCAGTTTTGTCCCCTCGGTGGTGGCCCCGAATTCCGTTGGCAAAAATACCGTGAGCCTTTACTTCGGCGCCCAGGCCACCGCCACGCCAACACTCACCTTCACGTTTAATTTCCGCATTGCCCAGGAGACGTTGGTTCGCCACGTCGAACTGCCTGTGGCGATCAGTTCTGCCGCGACCGGCGGCACCGATCTCACCAACCTGTTCTCTTAATTTATGAAAACATTTGAAACCAAGGCGCAGGATTATTACGGGGAGGTGGTCATCAACAAGGGCCTCATGGGGCGGGCCGGGTTCGGCGCGCGGGCCATTCCCGTATATGTCGGCGAATGGATCATCAGCCAGTTCCTCGAAAACGGCGAAATCAAGGAGGACGCCCGTGAAAAAATCACCGGCATTGTTTCCAAATTCCTACCCCAAAAAGCCGATAAGAACCGCATCCTGAATGATCTCAAGGAGCATCGGCCAATTCAGATTCTGGATGACTTCCGCGTCACCGTGAATCTCGACAAAAACACTCACGAGTTGAGCATTCCGGTTCTCGACGAATCTCACGCGCTCATCCAAAAGCCCATCCTCGACAAAAATCCCATGCTCCTGAAAACCGGCATGTGGGGACTCGGCACGCTCCAATATGTCCCCCCGGATGGGGACGAAATTAAAAAAGGTCAGATTTGGATGACCGAATTCAAGCCGTTCCAGACCCCCGGCGTGGATTTGAATTATTTCACCGAGAGCCGCAAGCATTTTACCCTGGACGAATGGATAGACCTTTTGGTGTCCAGTTGTCAGTTCAACCCCGAGTGTCACACGCTGCCCCAGAAAATGCTGCTGCTTTCCCGTGTCATCCCGCTGGTTCAGCCACGGGTCAACCTCGTCGAACTCGCCCCCAAAGGCACGGGTAAGTCATTCGTTTTCGATAACATCAGCCGTTATGCCGCCGTCATTCCCGGCGGCAAGCTCTCGGCTCCGGCACTGTTCTTTAACAGCAGCAGCAAACAGATTGGTCTCATTCCTCGCTACGATGTAGTGGTTGTGGACGAAATCCAAAAAATCCAAACCGACTCAGCAGGGGAGGCCATGGCCGGCCTGAAGATGTATCTCGAAAGCGGCCGCTACCGGCGGGCGACCGGTGACATGGGCACATCCGAGGCGGGATTCGTTATGCTCGGAAATATCACGCTCACCGCGGAACGCCGGCCGTTCTATCAGACCGAAGGGCTGTTCAAGGAGTTGCCCCCCGCATTGCAGGAGTCTGCGTTTATTGATCGCCTGCATGGCTTGCTCGAAGGCTGGTTCATGCCGCGCATCACCAAGAATACGCCGTCCCGCCATCTCGGTCTCAAGGGCGACTTTTTCGGCGAGGTCCTTCACGAGTTGCGTCCTCACATGGGGTTTGCCGATTACATTTCCCAGAATCTCCGGCTGCCGAGTTGCGACGACATGCGCGACAATAAGGCCATCGCTCGAATTGCCGAAGGCTATCTTAAACTGCTTTTCCCCGACCTCGAAGTGACCGAAGAGCAGTTCACCGAATTCTGTGTTAACCCGGCCTTGCGGATGCGTCAGCAAATCCGGGATGAGCTGTCCAAGATCGATTCTGAATATGCCTGGGTCTCCATCCGAAGTATTGCGCCGGATGAATTCCAGCAACTGCATCCCGTTGAGCGCCCCAAGAAGGATGCCGCCGCCCCCAAAGCGGAACCGTTGTCCCCCGAGCGCACTCCCGAGCCCGGCACGGTCGAAATCAAGGAGGGCCAGACCGGCATTTCCTATCGGAAATTATTTGCCCCGTATCTGCGCAGCGCCCGCACCGTGACGCTCGTAGATCCTTACATCCGCCTCGATTACCAGATTTACAACCTGATGAGTTTCATTGAACTCCTCGATCCCGAAAATGGCGGCTTGAACCTTCAGGTTATCACCGCCGCCGATTCCAACGAGGAGGAGGTTCAGCTCTCGGAAAAACTCGATCAATTGCAGGAAAGCGCCAACTCCAAGAAAGTCACCTTCACCTACAGCTTCGACCGCACCAAGCACGACCGCCTGATCGAAACGGACACCGGGTGGCGCATCACGCTCGGGCGCGGCTTGGATATTTTCCATCGCATCGAGGGCCGTTTCTCCTTGGGGTTCACCGACCAGACCCAGCGCAAGTGCAAGGAGACAAACATAATTTACTCTCGTCGTCCGCAATCACACACGTGAAAACCCATGCCGCCAAACAGGGTTTAGCCACTTCAGCGGCAAAGTCGTCCGTTGTGGCAAGGTTTTCCGGCAAGCCTCAAATAGTTCTCTTGGCGGTAACGGGCATGACCCCCGCGATACTGACCGAAACGATTTGGGCGTTAGAGGCGGGGATAGCTGTAGCTTGTCCTCAAGAAAGCTAAACAATATGGACCGCTCGAAACTGTTTGAAGAAGTGAAAAGTTGGCTTGAGGCAGAGGAACTCGCCTTTCTGGCTGATTCCGAAGAAGCCAATTTCCAGGTCCAAATGAATTTGGAAAACGGTTTGGTGCAAGTCCGCATCGTATGTGAGAAGTCGCCCGCTACGCTCCAAGTCATAACGGCCATTCCCGTGAAAGTGCCCAAGGGAAAAATTACAGCGGCGGGACTTTTGCTGCATAATCTCAACCTGCGGATGCGCATTGGGGCGTTTCAACTCCTCGTTGAAGAACGCCTGATTACGTTTCGGCTCACTTTTCCCATTCGTTCAGAGTGTGCCTTACCGAAGCAATTCGGGGAGGCATTCGGCACAGCGCTTTCGACGATGGACGACCATCTTCAGGCGTTGGCGTTATTCTGTTGCTTCACGGACGAGGCGCAAGCAGCGGTTGCAAAGTTGACCCCTATAGATAGTGGCCTCGGGGCGAATTCACGCCTGCCATCCGGAAGGCTGGAATTGAACTAGCCGAAAGAGGTAACTACGCACCTATGAATACCAACATTATCACCTGCCCGAACTGTAAAGCTGAAATTCCGCTGACCGAAGCCATGGCGCACCAAGTCCGCGAGCAGATGGAAAGCGAGTTTGCCGCGCGCCAGCGGCAACTCCTAGATGGCATCACTGCACGGGAGGAAACAGTTGCCCAGCAGACCCGAGCGCTAGAAGCCGCAAGGACACAGATTGAACAGCGAGTTGCCGAGAAGTTGACCACCGAGCGGAAAAAGCTCCAGACCGAGGCGCAACAACAGGCGAAGCAAGGCCTAGAGGTCGAAATGCAGGATCTACGTGCGCAGCTTGAGGAACGCCGGCAGCAATTGGCTACGTCACAGAACGCTGAATTGCAGTTGCGTCAGCAGCAGCGGAACCTGGAAAATCGCACGAAGGAGCTGGAGCTTGAAGTGGCCCGCAAGCTCGACGCCGAACGAGAGAAAATCCGTCAGCAGGCAGCGAGCGCCGCTACGGAAGCGGAACGTTTGAGGGTCGCGGAAAAGGAAAAAGTCATTTCTGATTTGCAGCAGCAAATCTCGGTTCTGAAGCAGAAGGCCGAGCAGGGTTCGATGCAACTCCAAGGCGAGGTGCTGGAACTAGACTTGGAGAACCAGTTGAAAACCACGTTTATGCATGACCTGGTCGAAGCGGTGAGCAAGGGCGTGCGCGGGGGAGACGTGCAGCAAACAGTCCGCACCAATACCGGGCACAAATGTGGAATGATTCTTTGGGAAACCAAGCGCGCCAGGAACTGGGGCGGAGGTTGGACGGATAAACTCAAGGAGGATATTGATGCAGCTTGAGACTATACGAAGTGCTCCTTCCACCTTCTGCACTGCGCTCAAGAACAACCATTTTAACAAGCTCCTGAATATCCCGCGTCGCTGTATCTTGTGACGATTTTGTCAGTTTTGCCCATTTGGACGTTGTCAATTTGCCATCAAATCCGTCCAGCAAACGATTAAGAACCGAGCGCTGCCGCTCGTTCAAAGACAAGCCATCCAGCTTTTCCCAGAAGCGGGCTTTTGCCATCACACTTGCCAATAAGCTTTCCGCACCGTCAATGGCACGGCCTAGACATTCCAAAAACCATTTCAGCCACGCCGTTATATCCGTCGTGTCCCTTTGCGCATCTTCAAGGATGTCGTAATATTTTTTCCGTTCCTGCCGAATTTGCGCCGACATGCTGTAAAAACGCTGGCTGCTTTTTTCAGACCTTGCTAGGCACAGATCGGCAATTGCGCGGGCGATTCGCCCATTGCCATCTTCAAAGGGATGGATGGTCACGAACCACAAATGCGCCACGCCCGCTTTCAAAACCGGGTCGAGTTCTGCTTCCTTGTTGAACCACTTAAAGAACGCGGTCATTTCTTTTTCGATCCGGGCGGCGACAGGGGCTTCGTAATGCACTGTCTCGCGCCCGATGGGGCCTGACACAACCTGCATTGCGCCGCTTTTGCCATCGCGCCATTTGCCGGTGTTGATACGGGTCATGCCGCTGCGCCCTGACGGGAACAAACAGGAGTGCCAGCCAAACATTCTTTCATCGGTGAGAGGCTTGGCGTAATGGCGGGTGGCGTCCAGCATCATTTCCACCACGCCGTCAATGTTACGGTCGGAGGGAACAAGCCCGCCAATTTCCATGCCCAAGCGGCGCGCAATGGAAGATCGCACCGCTTCGGGGTCGAGCTTTTCGCCTTCAATTTCGCTGGATTTAACCACGTCGGCAGTCAGGGTTTGCAAGACGGCTTCTTCCTTCAACCTAAAGCCCAAGGCTTCCATTTGCCCAAGCAGCCGCCCTTGGCGGTGACGCACGTCCGCAAGCACACCGGACAGCGCTTTGCTGTCCCAATGAAGCTGCGGCCAATCTTTTTGTTCGTGGATATACATGGCTAATCTCCGCTTATTTTGCGGATATTGGGGGCGTATTCTCCGCAAAGTCAACGACATTCTCCGCAATTAATGCGGAGAATAAGGGGTTATTCTCCGCATTCAGGTAAAAATCCTCGAAATAAAGATTATAGAGGCATGAGTGAGTAAGGCGGCGTGTGCGGTCCGATGCCCCCAATGTTCCATTGCAAAGCGTTCGGGATAACCAGCGGTCTTGGTCTTGGCCCGTTCCACCTACGCATAACGGTAGCTACCTACTTTAACTCGTCACGCGCACGCTGCGCACTCGGTTGTTGAAGAAATCGTTGAAGGTTTCGTTGAGTTTTTTTTCGTCTCCTGGTCTTGTCTTAAGCGGATGCGTGATAGCGGCGTCATGCCCTGTTTACTTCGCGCGTAATTGCTTGTAGGGCTTTTCGGAGTTCGCGCAGGGCAAAAGGTTTGTTGAGGCAGGTTAGCTGCTCCTCTTCCAGGAAATATTGTAGAGATTGATTAATCACGTCGCCGGTCATGAACACGATACGGCGGGCGTATTCCGGTCGGCTGGCACGTATCCAATCATAAAGCTGACGACCGTTGAGTCCGGGCATCTTTATGTCACAAAAGATGGCGTCCACTTTTTGCTCATGGAGTTCCTTGAGTGCGGATTCACCGCTATTGGCTGTAATCACTTCATAGCCGTGGCGCTGCAGGTCGTCACGGATCATTTCGAGCAAAATGTTTTCGTCGTCCACAAGCAGGATTTTTTTCCCCACTCCTTCTTTGTGGTTGATGGTAGTGTCGGATGTAGTCGTCGTGTTGCTGATTGCTTGAGTGTTTTCGGTGGCCTGTAACTCAATGGTGAATGTGGCCCCACGTCCGGGCTGGCTATCAACCATGATATCCCCGCCGTGTTC
>Ga0310811_10006466_pt1 | contig 14984 bp, 22 predicted proteins | sample YCmetagenome_FD_207642 | JGI IMG/M metagenome (GOLD analysis project Ga0310811, IMG submission 207642) | Soil microbial communities from experimental microcosm in Duke University, North Carolina, United States - YC | ecosystem: Engineered > Artificial ecosystem > Soil microcosm > Unclassified ...
GAACGGCGTTGCCAAAGAAGTTGAGAAGCTACTCGGTCTGGATAACATCCGACCGAGACTTCACGCACTGAACTGTCCCCTGTGCGAATCTGAACAGGTTCAGGTCTGCATGGATTCGAATAATCCCCAAAAGGATTTCGCAAAGTGCAGAGAGTGCGGCTGTAGTGCTCCTCTTAAGGCCTGGAACGAGTACAAGTCAAAGCGGTAATCAAAGGGAAGCTTATGCTTCCTTTTTACATCGGAGAAATCAATTGGACGCATTACCGATTATTTTTGCATTATTCACAAAGCACCTGATAGTAGATTTCTTTTTGCAAAACTACTGGCAAGCATCGAATAAAGGAACGTTCGGCCATCCAGGCGGCCTCGTGCATGCGTTCTTGCATGGCCTTGGTACTTTGCTGATTCTATGTGGCCCTGGAATTGTTTTTGAGTACTTCTGGCTCTACGCTATTGTTGATGCAGTGACTCATTACTTCATTGACTGGGCTAAAGTTAACGCCACAAGAAAACTTGGGCTGACGTTCAAGGATCCTGGATACTGGTGGCTTCTCGGTATAGATCAATACCTCCACACGCTGGTGTATATTTCCATAACCTACAACATTCTTAAACATTTATGATTAACAAATTCACGCTACTTATAGATCAGGACGGGGTTCTCGCAGAATGGTATCAAGGTCTGCTTGATATCTACCGGAAACGATATCCAGATCGGCCTTATGTCAAGCCGGAAGATTTGACACAATTCTACGCTGAGGAATTGTATCCGGAAGAACACAGGGCGGATGTAATGGCTATTGCCCGTGAAAAAGGCTTCTACCTGTCGTTGTCGGTAACGCCTGGAGCTAAAGAGGCACTCGAAGACATCGAGAAGAACTGTCTGGAATTTATCAATCCGTTCATCTGTACTTCTCCTGAAGTCGAATTCGAAGACCTCATGTGTCATTCGGAAAAGGTGCAATGGACTCGTGACAATCTGAGTGACTTCTGGGTCAAGCAAACGATCATCACGAAGGACAAGACCGTTGTTCGCGGGGATATCCTGATCGATGACAAGCCCTTCATCAAAGGGTCAATGGAGCCGCTGTGGGTTCAAATGCCTTTTGACAGGCCGTACACGGATACGAGCAACATGCGTATCCAGCATAAATTTAACTGGTCTCAGTGGCCTAAGCTTCGGGACTCAATCAAACAGGAAGTGTTGGGGGTAACGTCATGAGAGCGTTTTGTCTACTATCCACATTTATTTGTGCATTTTTCTTTGGCTTCGGGTTGCCGGGAAACCACTGGAATGAAGGCTGGGAAATACTGCTTGGATTTCTGACGTTGGTTTTCGGTCTTGCTTCGGTGGCTGAAACACCCTGTTAATTACCACCTGGTTTTTTGGTATAAGACTATTGGCAGTGACAATTATTTTATGCCTGGACCAGGAGCCAACGTGAAAGAACAACTGGATACAGTCTTCAGACGGGATGGATTGCCCGCCATGCTGGATTATGCAAAACAGACTCTCCAGGTGTATCGTGCCTGTGCGAGACCTCAAAGAGACGGAAAAGATCACTTTTCACATACGATGCCTTTCCGTCCCCATTTCGTACGATCCATTATTTACCTTCGCAGTTTACTGAGAAAGGAAAAGTTCTTGAGAGAGAATGAAGCCTTGATCATGACTGCATTTTTACACAACGAAGGAATCTTGCCGTGAACGATATCGATCTGAAACGTAAGAAATTCGCGGGAATCGTCAAGTTGGGCATCGGAGCTGTGGCGATCATCGTGCTTGCTCCCGCTATCATGCTTTTAGTCAAAGGCCTGATTGGCATCGCAGTTGCCGGGGTCGTCGGCTTGGCGATTGTCAATTTCGCTCCGGTTATCGCCATGAAAATGGCTAACTGGAAGGTCAAGGCAATCGTGTCGGAAGCGAAGGAAAATCCGATCGAGACGATGGTGAACGTTGCCAACGACAGAGCTGAAAAACTGACTGAAGCACTGCAGCGAATCGGAGATCTGTCAGCAAGTGTAAAGAACTTTGCAGACAAGGTCGTGGGTTTCAAGAAACAATGGCCTAACGATGCTGCTGCCTTCGACGCGGCTGTAGCGAATGCCAATAAGGTGCTGGCAAAGTGGCAGAACGATTATCGTATCGCCAAAGTTGCTCTCGAACAGTACCTACTGGAAATCGATAAGTGCCGGGCAGTCAATGAGATGGCTGTGGAAATGGCCAAGCTCAACAAGATGGCGCAGATGGATTCCGACAAGTTGATGGAAGAGCTGAAGTCGAAAACAGCCATCGACGAAGTCAGCCGTCGCATGAACAGTGCAATGGCTCAGCTGGAAACGTCGCTGCTGGAAGAAGTCAAGTTCGATGTTACGCCGGGTGCAGCGATTACCAATAATCCTACTCCGGTCGCAAGTTTCGGTATTGTCGATGCTCACAGCCCGGTAGTAGCAAAGGTAGGTTGACATGGTCAAAGTAGTCGGTCAGGACAACTCGTTGGCAAAACGCATCACGTGCAGGGGCTGCGGAGCTGTCAACGAGTATCTGCCAAACGAGGTCCGCGAGCTCTACCGTGGAAAAGACTACACGGGCTGTGGAGAAGGCCGCGATGGTTTCAACTGCGGTCAATGCGGCAAAGAAATCACAACCCGATCCTGGTAAACAAGAGACAAGATATGCATGACAATGAAATTGCATGTGACTCGTGCGGGCTTACAATGGGTCAGTCCAAAAGACTCGCTCAATCAGGTCCTGTGCAGCTAACTACTGTAGAACGCAATCTTCTGGGCCGGTTTAATGACTGCAACAAGGAAATTACTCCGGCTGATCGTAGCATGATCCTGAAGTTGATTGAAAGACTTCAGAATTCAGAAGGAGCGACGTCAGTGACGCCATCCACCGCAACGCAAGGGGCGACGTTGACGGATGAAATGCTCGACCGCCTGTTAGGTGAATCGGCAACGTGCGCAGAAGATTGGAATGTGCCCATTAATCTTGAATGGATGCGAGCATATGGGAGGGCGGTTGCTCGCTTCTGCGCCCCTATACCAGTAGCCGATAGTGGGGCGACGCAGGCTCTGCGAAATCTGCGTGACGCACTTCGAATGCGGCATCACGGCCGTATGCCGGAAGAAGTGCAGACCGCATACGACGCGGCTAACGCACTACTCGCCGCCGCAAAGCCGGTCAGCGTGGATACAGAAACGGGTAAATTGCATCAACAATACGCAGGGGACATGTATCAACATTCTCCCCTTGACGAAACTGCGTTTAATACTGCTCGTGCTCGTATGGGTACAAATACGCAATTGCAAGACCGTATGTTGTATCAGTCAATCCTTGCGTATATGGCAGATTTAAACAAACAGGAGTAAAAGATGTTCAGACTGATTTGCAGCCTCTTGGTGGTCCTGGTTTGTGTGGGTGGCTATCTCGCCTTCAACCGGGACTCAGGAACGGCTCAGGCGGGTTCTAATGACTCCGCAGACGTATCCATGTCTCAACCCTCCGCCCCGGCAGCACCCGCTTCGCCGGACGACAATGCAATGAAAGACTTGAAGGTTAACTGATGGAAGACATTGAAATTAAACAACGGCCTTTGCCGTTACATATTTCTACTTCACCGTCAGTTTATTCGGATCGTCGTGCTTACGCTTCAAAACCCAAGGAGAAAAAAGTGATCTGGTCCCGTGTTCCTCGTACTCTCATTATCGCTGTAACGGCGATTTTGACGTTCCTGGTGTGTCATGCAGTACATGCCCAAACTCTCGTCATCGCAACCGGCGGCCCTGCCGGCACGTATCACGCAATGTTCAAGGAACTGAACGCCCGTTGCGGTAACGGTGATCTTGGCGAAGTGGCCTCCAGCGGTTCCAACGAGAACGTCGACAAGATGGTGGCCAATCAGGTCAACGGCGCATTCGTGCAGACCGACGTGCTGATCCTTCGTAGCAAGACAGAAGACTTGAGCAAGGTCAAGACTCTGTTCTCGCTTCACTCGGAACAGGTCCACCTGATCGCACGGGCTGAAGGTGTCAAGGAAGGCGGCGTTCTGGGCTTCGGTGCCAAGACGATTCACTTCAACACGATCTCGGACCTGGCAGGGCGTAACGTCGGCGGTGCCGGTGGTTCGATTCTGACTGCGAAAGTGATCAAGGCTCAAAGCGGGATTAACTTCAATGTTGCCGAATTTCCCTCGAACAAAGCTGCACTCGATGCTCTTCAAGCAGGTCAGGTCGACGGCGTGGTGATCGTGGGTGGCGAACCGATGAGCGAAGTTGCGGCGTTGCCGGCTACCTATCGTCTGCTGCCCATTCCGGCACCGGTTCAGGACAAACTGAAAGCCGTGTATCAACCTGCTCGTCTTTCGTATCGCAACCTGAATGCAGCAGGTGTGCCGACCGTGTCGATCCGTTCGCTTCTGGTGACTCGTGAATACAAGTCGCCGCGCTTCGTTCAGGCGCTGACGAGTCTTCGCACGTGCTTCATGAAGAACATCGACGACATCCAGGAAACGACCGGGACGGCACCTGCTTGGCAGACTGTTGATTCCAAAGATGTCGGGAAATGGCCCTGGTATGAACTGAAGTAAAAAGGTAGAATTAGGAAGAGCGCTTTTTCAGGCTCTTCTTTTTTTGATTTATGAAATGCTGACACAAGAACGATTAAAAGAATTAGTCCATTACGATCCAAATACTGGTGTATTTACAAGATTGACTAGTGCTCAGAGAGCCAAAGTCGGAACTCGCATGAATAGAGGTAATGGATATGGATATTTATATACAGTAATAGAGGGCAAAAAATACCAATTACACAGATTGGCTTTTTTGTATATGACGGGTAAATTTCCCACCCATTTCGTGGATCACAAAGATAGAAACGCATCTAACAATAAGTGGTGTAATCTACGTGAGGCAACGATTTCTCAAAATGGGGCAAATAGCCCGACGAAAGCTAAATCTGGATTTAGAGGGGTAGGTTTAAGGAGAAATAAGTGGAGAGCTTATATTACTGTTAATAATAAACAAATTCATTTAGGAACTTTTGATACACCTGAAGAAGCTGCTCACAAATACGATGAAGCAGCGAAATTGTATTTCAAAGAATTTGCTACTCTTAATTTCTCAAAGGATTGATATGTGGCCGATTGCTATTTATGCAGCTGGTGCTATAATTACTTTCTTCATAGTTCTTGTCATGGCGGGGTATGAAGACGGGCCTGAAAAAGCTAAAGACAACGGGGCTGGACCTCTCGCATTCTTGATGGGGATAGTGTGGCCTTTTGCACTTTTCTTTTTAGTAGCATGTACAGTAGTAGATCTGCCCATTCAATTCGGGCATAAACTTAAACAATACAAGGATAAACAAAATGTCGGATCTTAACGATAAAATTGAACCCACTTTAGAGCTTGAACCTGAGGCGGAAACTCCTGCATCGATCGAATACGATCAGGATTATTACATTTACAGAGTAGACCTGGATCCTGCAAAGGCATCCATGGGTGCAATGCCTTTACCGACGGGGCTGACTTTCCCCCGTGTAGAATATGAAGGCGATACGTTTTACAGAATTGAAGGTAAGTATTGGAGGCTCAGTCATCTGGGCAGCGATGATCTCGGCATCTTCGCATGTTTTTATAAGGTAGCAGGAGAATTCAAGGGATATTAATATGACAACCTTATACGAACATCTTCAGGAACTGAAGAAAGAAGCGCTCAAGCAAAAAGACTCACGTACTTTTACAAGTCTTGGTACGATTCTCGGTGAAGCCAAACAGGTAGCTACCAAGAAAGAGAACCGTGACCCGACAGACGAAGAAATCGTCACTGTTGTACGCAAGGGTCTAGAGGGTATCGCCGAAAGACTCAAGTACGAGAAAGACGAAGTCAAGCGTGGTGAAATAGTCATTGAGCGTGATTTGCTTCAGAAGTTCATTCCCACTCAGCTCTCGGAAACGGAAATCAATGTGATCATCCGAAATTCGGGACTGACGGACATGAAATCCATCATGCAACTCTTTAAGGAAAAGTATCATGGCAAGTACGACGGAAAACAAGTCTCAGACATCGTCAAAGGACTCCTTGCCACTGCTGCAGTCATTGGCGGATAGAGAAGGACCCCAATGCCCGGAGTGTGGTTGCAGAGGCGCACACTTCTGTACTGGCAAACCGATGGACGATACTTATAAGGCATATCGTGACGGATTTACAGAAACAGGTATTTGACACCATTGTGACCGATGCCTTGGCAATGCCTCTTACAACTATTGAAGGCCTTAACCCGGATAAACTCCGTCTTGTCTTTTTAGATATTGACGGGGTTCTTATCTCTACGAAGTCCGCTCTTGTAGCAGGAGGGTGGGGTAGAACCCTGGTTGACTATACGCATTACGACGGAGGATGGTTTAACTCCCCGCAGCGTAAGGAAATCAAGGAACCCTACCTTCGTTACCCCGAATCTATCGACAAGCATTCGGTATGGCTTTTGAACAGACTGCTTGAGGCCACGAACAGTCACATTGTCCTGTCTTCAACCTGGCGGCTCGGTCTGGACCTTCACCAGATCAAACTGGTTTTAGGAGCCATGGGTATCAATACCGAACGGGTAATAGGCAGAACGATGGCCGGAGATACAAACCGGGGAGGTGAGATTTTCAACTTCCTGCAAGGCATGGGGGAGAAAAGACTAGCCTCTGGCAAGGATTGGTTTGTCAATCAGGGCTGGCTTGATACCAGACTTGAGGGAGTCGAAATGAACGTGGAATCCTACGTGATCATCGATGACGTGGTTCAGTTCACAGAAGAACAGAAGGCTAAGCATTTCGTCAAAACTGATGAACACGAAGGCCTGAGTTTAGGCGATGTTTTATTGGCAGGAGCTATTCTGACAGGCAAGGATTTTGATGTGCCTCAGCTTCAGAACGGCGAGCATTATGAAGGCAAACTGATAGTATACGTATGACAGAAGTAATAGTTAAACCTAGCGTTGCGGATCATCGGATCTGGAAATTTCCTCTCACAGTTACAGGCGAACAGGATATCCAGATTCCATTTAATGCAATCATTCTCGATGTTCAAATGCAACAGGGTGTTCCGTGTCTATGGGCCGTGTGTAACATTGGAAACATGGAAGTAACAAAACGGATATTTATATTCGGAACTGGACACCGTATTGATTTTGAAAAAGTTGGTAAATACATAGGCACGTTTCAGATGGAAGAAGGCATGCTTGTGTTTCATGTATTTGAAGAACGATAATTGATTCAATAATTGTTCTCTTTGTGGTATAAGCAAATTGTGAGGGAAGCCATAGCCACGTTGACTTCTTCTCAGATCACTACATGTGGCTTTGTTTTAGGTTTTTGAAATGACAGTACTAACTATCCAATCAGCATCACGTAATCTGGTAAAAAATGCAGTAGCCCTTCGTCGTGAAAGCAACGTGACTATCGGTGATATGGCAGCGGCAACCCGCCTGTCAGAAAGCACCATCCGTCGCATTGAGAAATTCGCGGCTCTAGGAGCACTTTCGGGTAACTATCGTCCGCAACTGTCGACGGTTGTTAAACTTGCAAACGCTGCGGAAGTTACCCCGACTGAGATCATCTCAGCCGAACTGACTGTAGTCTAACAGTCTAAATCGCTTGTAGCAGGCTTTCGTAGAGGCGTGGAGCTTCTGCGCCTCTTTTCTGTTTAACTCGGGCATAACAGAGGCGATTCAAATGTTTAACGAAGTCATAAGCGTAAAAGAATATGAAGAAGGTATCGCCATTATCGAAGACGGTGAAGGTAAATACCTCGCTACAAAAGACAGCTCTGAAATTACAGATCTGGAATTCCCACGGTGCTGGCTAACAGATATGAGCCGTGATAGAATCTCCATGTTGACGTAAAAATAGCGTTGCCGGTGAGCAGGGCACTAATTCTCCTTCCCCGGAATGGGCAACCTGGGGTACTCTGCAGAATTGCCTGATATGACGAAGTATAAAGTGACAGCGTCACTAGAAGGATTGTAACAACCTTCGAAGTTGTCCCCTGCCAAGGCTTGCAGCCTTACGGCAGGTCAGAGACCCGAGATCTGGGTGCTCTCCTCTTACCTGGAAACTATAGTTAACTATACTAAACCGGTTAGAGGAAGAGCTCGTGACAATACCCATATGAGTTCGTCATGAACACGGCCTTCGGGCCGCACAGAGTTTGAAGTACCAAACTGGCTTTATATAAGTCTAGAGAGTCGAAGTTGACTCTTCCCGTGCAGGGGACAAGGCCAGAGGATATCTGCTACAGTATCCTACGTTGCTTCTTGCGAAACCAAAACCGCGAAAAGCAAAATCTCTTCCCAGCTTGTTAGCTGGGAAGAACAAATTCTTAACCCCAGCTGCTTGTACAACGACATCTGGAGAGCTCCGATCGGAGATCTGCAGAGGTGGCCAGTGGGGCACAGAATGTGTTCAAACTATTCCTCTCGAAGGGAATAAAGAGCCGTAGAAACAGGGTTATCTTTAAATATCTGATCTTGGATCTGATTCCTAAACTACCCATTTCAAACTTTGCTCTTTCAATAATTTAAGAAGTAGTGGTATAATAGGTTTAGTGAGCCGTATTTATATTGGGTTATCAATTGGATGATTCTCCCCAGTATTACTTCTTTTGCTCACTCCACGCTTTAATCCTGAAGCAGTCGTGTTGACTGTTTTGGAATTAAAGTTCATGGACCGATAGAATGGATTATCAAGCCCAAATCGCAAGTCACAGGTTCGAGTCCTGTAACCCATTTCGGTGGGTTTAATTCAGTTGGCAGAATAGCGATTACCGATTCCATTCGATTACTTGTCCATTCCAGTTTAACGAGCCGAAAGCTTAGGGTTATCTAAAATGACGAAGTTAAACGACGGTCTCTCCGCAGTTATCCGAAAGGATAGAGAAACAAGAGGGTTAACACTTGAAGTACTCTGCTTGAGCTAAAGCTATCAACGGGTGAATCCTGTTATTTCCCTGGCAATCCTTGCTTGTTTCCAGTTTTATCTCCTTGCTATAACAGCCTCCTCTATGGAATGAAATGTGTACTGTCTGTTAAAGTCAGACCTTGGAGACCAGTTTCAAATTGTGAGCCGTTTAGAATTGGGTTATCCATTTAAGATACCTCCCCAGTTCAAATCTTTTGTTCACATCCTCATTCGCAGTTTACGGACCGTTAGTATAAGGTTATCTACTTATGGGAAGTCGGGACACTGGTTCGAATCCAGTCTACTCTTAACGGGGTGGTAGCTCAGTGGTTAGAGCACGAAAAATTTCCTTGTACGTCTTTTGTCCGTTTCAGTTTCAAGTTAGATCAGAGCCGCTTGAATTAGGTTATCCGCTCCATATCTGCGGACGCCAGAAAGGTCTGGGTTATCATTGGTTCGATTCCAATCGTCTATTCCTAGTTCGCTTTTTGCTCTAATCTCCGTTTTAAAATTCCGAGCCGTTCTGTGTTGTGTTCTCCATTATCAGGACGAATCTCCTGTTCGATTCAGGGCGGCACAACTAAGGGCATTTCATCGTGTTCTTTAGTTGTGCTGTAGTTAAGTGGTATAACGCGTAAAACCGCAGCGCTAATCCTTGCTCGGATTATCATTCACGACCTTTCGTATTTTATCTGTGTTAAACAGGTATACATAGAGTAACTCTATGGTTTCCTATCCTGGACCGCTACGCTAACCAGGAGCTGGGATGAGCTGGGGACCCGTCGGGATCCCTGGGCCCGCCGGCCGGAGACATCCGCACCCAGTAGCACCACGAGGAAAGGTTAAATTTATGACTTACGTACTGCGATAAAAATCGCTAGCATAGAGTAACTTTATGCACGGAGCGGTTTTCGACTACGTCCTGCGGACTTCGTCGAAACTACATATGAGCTGGGTACCCAACCTAGGGGTCCACTATAACAAGGTAGATCTACATCTCATCCCCAGCTCCGCCTCGTCGATGTACCCACATGAGGTAAGTCAAACTTACAAACACTTAAATCTGCGAAGATCATAGTGTTTATTTCAAAGGCTTGGAGCTTCGGTTCCAGGCCTTCTTTTTTTAGTTCCCTTAAGGAGCCTGTAATGACGTTCAATAATCTCGCCAAAAACACCAACACCCGTCAAGCTGCAAAGACGACCTCGCAAATGCAACCAGCAGGTAACGCGCCTGTACCACAGGTCAAGAACAACGCTGGCGGCTTTGTTTTCGAGATCACCCCTCTTCAGAAGCTTGATCGTTTCCTGATCATTGGTACGTCCGGCGGGACGTTCTATCAAAGCGAGAAGGACATCACGAAGTCGAAAGTTGACGACATCGTGGCTCTGATCAAGAAGAACGGCAAGGTCGTGGTTGACCGTGTCGTTGAAATCAGCCAGGCAGGTCGTGCCAAGAACAACGACTACGCTTTGCTTGTGATGGCACTCGTCTTTGCCCACGGTGACGTGGCAACGAAGATGTATGCCAAGGACAAGCTGAACCTGGTAGCTCGTACGGGTACGCACTTTTTTCACTTCGTGAACTTTGCCAACGGCCTGCGTGGTTGGGGCCGTTCGCTAAAGAGCGTTGTGCAAAACTGGTATTCACAAAAGAATACCGACCAGCTTGCGTTTCAGCTTGTGAAGTATAAGCAGCGTGACGGCTGGAGCCACAAGGACGTGATGCGCATGGCTCACGTCAAGCCTGGCAACGATGTAGTTCGTCAGAACCTTTACAAGTATGTCGTGAAGGGTCCGGAAGCAATGAAGGAAGGCGAACTGGTTCCTCATATCATCGCAGCTTCGGAGCAGGCCAAGACGGCTGATACGAAGACGCTGATCAAGCTGATTCAGGATTTTCGCCTGACCCATGAAATGATCCCGAACGAGCAGAAGAACGATCCTCGTGTGTGGGAAGCACTTGTTCCTCACATGGGCCTCGGCGCTCTTGTCAGAAACCTGAACAAGTTGACGGCTGTCGGATTGATCAAACCGTTCTCAGAAACGAGCAAACTGGTGACAGCCAAGCTTAGCGATGTCGAGGCTATCCGCAAGGAACGTCTGCATCCTATGTCTATCCTGGTAGCCCAAAAGATCTATGCTCAAGGGCGTGGTGATAAAGGCTCGCTTGTGTGGACGCCGGATCAAAAGATCACAGGTACTCTTGAAGAAGCGTTCTATCTGTCTTTCGAGGCAGTGGAGCCTTCAGGCAAGAACATCCTGCTTGCTCTTGATGTGTCAGGTTCAATGAGTACAGCAATCCCAGGGGCGCCTCAACTGTCGTGTGCAGAAGGCACGGCTGTGATGGCCATGGTTACGGCTCGTACGGAACCGTGGACCGCCATCTACGGTTTTTGCCGACAGTTCAAGGACCTGAAGATTACGGCTAAAGACACGCTGCAATCGGCGTGTAAGAAGACGTATGATTCAACCTTCGGGTCCACGAACTGCGCCCTGCCGTTCGAGCATGCCCTGAAGAATCGTTGGGATATAGATGCAGCAGTGATCCATACCGATAATGAAACCTGGGCAGGTGGTCAGCACGTCTTCCAGGCAGTACGTAAGTACCGTCAAGGGATGAACCGGCCTGAAACCAAGATGGTCGTAGTTGGTATGGCTGTCAATGACTTCAGCATTGCTGATCCGACGGATCGCAACATGTTGGACGTAGTTGGCTTCGATACTGCAACTCCACGCTTCATCTCGGAGTTCGTGGCAGGTCGTCTGTAATGCGAAGGCTGGGCTTCGGCCCAGCTTAAACCTGGAGAGAGCTATGAAGACCTTTGAAGAATGTGTCAATATGTCAGATGATGAATGGAACGCTTACATCAAGACTTTGAGCCTTGAGGAGAAATTTGACATGGCTTTGCAGGGCATTGAAGCTCTGGAGAAAAATGTCAACGCCTTGGATGAAAGTCTGGAGCGTAACTTCAACTACAAGGCGGAGACGGATGCTACTGTCAAAGCTGAGTACGAAGCTCTTATGGATAAGGTCAGGAAGTAGTCTAAAGCTGGGTCTCAAACCCGGCTTTTTTTAGGCTCCGGAAGAAAACTGGACAAACTGTCCAAAACAGCGATTTCGAAAACGTATATAAATCAACGCTTTATGAAATGTGTCCAAAAACGCGTTTTTTTCGGAGAATTTTTGGACAGCCGGAAACGCTTGCTGGGTATACGTTTGAGAGGATTTGTCCAATTGTCCAGTCTTTTTTTGAAAACATATATACAAAGTAAATGCACTATAACTTTCTAAAAAAGAAAAACATAGGGTTCACCCTAGGTGTCCATAAAACAAGGGGTACTATATATATATATATATTTGAACTTTTTAAAAAGATATATATATATAAGAGGTAGGTTTAGGTTTTTTGTAAATTTATGTGGACAGGTCATTTACTTTGTATATATGGTTTCGGAAAATTTACGAAAAAAACTGGACAACTGACCTCAAACCCATATGTAGCAAAGCTTTTGGGCTTTCAAAAAACTGGACACGAAACTGGACAGATTGGACAGCACAAACGTAAAGCTTTGATACGTATAGGTTTTTAGAGTCCAGGTGTGATTGGACGTTTTAGGACAGAACTGGACACGTACCCAGTTTTGCCAAAATTCTTGGTATAAGGCTGTGTGACGAACCAGGAGTTTTATGAGTGATAGAATCATCGAAAAGCTACGTGGTATAGCATTAAAGTCAGCCAGACCAGAGTCTGGCAGGTATAGAATCGCTGCCGCTGTTTTAGATAAGCAAGGAAGAGTCCTCTCTATAGGGACCAATTCGTATGTGAAGACACACCCGAGACAAGCTGAATATGCAAGAAAAGCCGGAGCCGATGACAAGTCATGGCTTCACGCAGAGGTATCAGCCTTGGTTAAGGTAAAGTCTGGAACGCCATACAAGATAGTTGTCGTACGGGTTGGAAATAATGGTGAGTTGAGGTTGGCTAAACCCTGCAAGGTTTGTGAGATGGCTATCAAACAGGCGGGGATAAAAATAGTTGAGTACACGATGTGAGTACACAAGGAAATGAAATAGCAAGAGACATCCATTATGCGTTGAGTACGTATTTTAGAGAGGATGTCTGGAGAGTACATTCGGTATATGAACTAGCAGACGGCGTGTTCGGACACATCACCGTACGCATTGAAATGCGAAATACAATTACGGGTGAAGTTCTTACGATTCAACACGTAGCTAGTGTTTACCTACCAGATACTCGTGTAACAAGAGATTCCATGGTGGCGGAAGTCATCATGTGTGTGAGAAATGAATTGGCACAATGGGATAGAAGACAAAGAGAAGAACTTGCTGAACGCAGGAGACAGCAAGAAACAGAACGGATAATGGCACAGACTAGAGCTGCGGCATCAGCTACAGCAACGGTTAACATTCCAGAACCTCCTGCACCTCCGTTACAGCAAATACGAGGATTCGCTACTCCAGGACGGGATTATTACATCCAGCCACGGGTGGATGATCTCTATTTCAGGCAGATATTTGATAATCCACCTACTACTCTACGTGGAAACGCACAGGAAACGATGACTTATCGTCCTGTACTTGAGCCGGTAGCCGAATCTATAAATCCTCCGCCTAGTCGGGCAGACATAGAAGAGCTTGTAGCCAGGTTTATTGAAGAAAAGCTCGATATTCGTATCTCTATGGATGAGTCGGACGGGGAAGTAAGCGTTGAAGTAGAAGTGTTGTTTAACGGGAAAGTAATCGGATCAGATTCAGACAGTATACGAATATGAAAGAATTGACTCAGGATTATCTACATAAAATTCTAGATTACGATCCAGAGTCAGGAAAGAAATATAAGTCAGTAGGTGTATTCAACAGTTTAGAAGAAGCTGTGAAGGCAAGAGATTTGTATCTTAAAAATTACTATGAATAAAATTGTATGTTTGTATCACAAAGGATGTACAGATGGGACTGGAGGCAGATATGCTGTCTGGAAAAAATTCGGAGACAATGCTCAATATTTTGCGTGCCAGTATGGCCAGCCTTTGCCAGATTTTCAGAAGGATAAAGATACATTCGTGATCTTTACCGACTACAGTACCTCTAGGACTGAATTAGAGGCCCTTGGAGAGGTTTGTGGTAAGGTCTTGGTACTTGACCATCACCAGACCGCAGAAGAGGCTCTAAAGGGCTGTAATCATCCAAATGTCGAAATTGTTTTTGACATGAATAAAAGCGGGGCTGTTCTGACGTGGAATTACTTTCATCCAAACTCAGGTGTACCAATGCTTTTGCAATACGTTCAGGATCGGGATTTATGGAAATTCCACCTGAAGGGTACAGAAGAAGTTCATGCAGGAATAAGTTTGCTTAAAGGCAAAATGCCAGCGTGGAACCATTATGCATTTGAAGAAGAAGAACTGGAGCTTCTTAAAAGCAGAGGCAGTGCAGTTCTTGAAGACCGGCGTTCTTCAGTAGAAGCTCAGGTTCCTGAAAACGTCAAAATCATTCAGTTCAAAGGCTATAGAGCAGGGATCCTGAATCGGGGAGACTTGGTATCAGAAATGGGACACGCTATCTATAGCGATCCAACTCTTAATGTTGACATTGGTATTTGCTGGTTTGTAACTAAAGACGATCAGGTTGTGTTGTCAATGCGTTCGAAACAAGGCACGGGTCCAGATGTAAGTGAATTGTGTAAAGCATTAGGAGGCGGCGGCCATAAAAACGCAGCTGGATGCAGGGTTACGCTTGAACATATCCAGGAAATTCTGGACGGAAAATGGTGGTGTAAATAACAGGAGCTAGTGATGTATCCGAAACTCGTTGAAACGCTTAAAGGCAATATTGCTTATCTTTCGACCCAGATTCAACCCTGGGTCGACCAGTACAAATGCAAGAATGCGTTTGAGCTGTTTACCAAGGACATTCCAGATGTCAATGAAAAGATCAAGATCATGGGATACATCCATCGTCGGGATGCGTACATCACTACCTTGAATTCTCTGGAGAGCGATGTTCAGACGATTTCCTA
>Ga0310811_10006469_pt1 | contig 14983 bp, 11 predicted proteins | sample YCmetagenome_FD_207642 | JGI IMG/M metagenome (GOLD analysis project Ga0310811, IMG submission 207642) | Soil microbial communities from experimental microcosm in Duke University, North Carolina, United States - YC | ecosystem: Engineered > Artificial ecosystem > Soil microcosm > Unclassified ...
CTGCTGGTCGAGGACATCATCGACACCGGCAAGACGCTGAATAAGCTCGTGGCGCTGCTGAAGCAGCGCCGGCCGGAGAGTCTGGAGATCTGCGCGTTGTTGGACAAACATGTGGCTGAACACCTGGAGCTGGATGCGAAGTTCGTGGGATTCGACGCCCCGACGCTGTTTCTCGTCGGGTACGGTCTCGATCACGCGGAGAACTTCCGGCACCTTCCTTATATCGCGAGTCTGACGTAGATGGCCAATCGCATCCCCCCGCCACCGCGGGAATTCAACTGGGCCCGCATGCTGCGGACGCTCTCGTTCTGGGCGCTCCTCATCGTCGGGACGATCGCGCTGGTGCAGCTCGCCTCGAGCCGCCGTCGCGAAGAAGCCGAAATCACCTACACGCAGTTCATGGAAGAGCTGAACGCGGGCAACATCTCGACGGTCGAAATCGCCGAGCGCCAAAAAATCCGCGGCACCTTCCAGCGTCCCGTCGTGGTCAAGCGCCAGACGGTCGAGCGCTTCAACGTGCTGCTGCCGTTCGAGGCCGGCGACACCTTCGTCGCGAGCCTCTCGGCAAAGGGCGTGGACGTGCGCGCGCGCGAAGCCGGGCAGTCGTTCGGCGTCGTGCTGCTGACGTTCCTGCCGTACATCCTGATTTTCGGTCTCGTGATCTTCATGCTGCGGCAGATGCAGCAAGGCGGCAATCGCGCGTTCGCGTTCGGCAAGTCGAAAGCGAAGCTGCTCGCCGGCGACACGCCGAAGATCACGTTCGCCGACGTCGCCGGCTGCGATGAAGCGAAGCAGGAGCTCGAAGAGATCATCGATTTCCTGAAAGACCCGCAGAAATTCCAGCGGCTCGGCGGGCGGCTGCCCAAGGGCGCGTTGCTCGTCGGCCCGCCCGGGACCGGCAAGACACTCCTCGCCAAGGCGGTCGCGGGTGAAGCGGGCCGGCCGTTCTTCTCGATGTCGGGCTCCGATTTCGTCGAGATGTTCGTCGGCGTCGGCGCCTCGCGCGTGCGCGATCTGTTCGAGCAGGGGAAGGCGCACGCGCCGTGCATCATCTTCATCGACGAAATCGACGCCGTCGGCCGCCATCGCGGCGCCGGCCTCGGCGGCGGCCACGACGAGCGCGAGCAGACGCTGAACCAGCTGCTCGTCGAGATGGACGGCTTCGAGTCGAACGACGGCGTGATCCTGCTCGCCGCGACGAACCGGCCCGACATTCTCGATCCCGCGCTGCTCAGGCCCGGCCGCTTCGACCGGCAGATCGTCGTCGATATGCCGGACCTCAAGGGGCGCGAGCAGATCCTGCGCGTCCACGTCCGCAAGATCCCGATGGCCCCCGGTGTGAACCTCGAGCGCGTCGCGCGCGGCACACCCGGCCTCGCCGGCGCGGAGCTCGCGAATATCGTCAACGAAGCCGCCTTGCTCGCCGCGCGCCGAAACAAGTCGCAGGTGGACGGACAGGACTTCGAGGACGCGAAGGACAAGGTGATGCTCGGCCTCGAGCGGAAGAGCCGCGTGCTCTCCGACGAGGAGCGGCGCCTGGTCGCGTATCATGAAGCGGGTCACGCGCTCGTCGGGCTGACGGTGCCGGACGCCGATCCGCTGCACAAAGTCACGATCATCCCGCGCGGCCGCGCGCTCGGACTCACGGCGTACCTGCCGGAGGAAGAGCTGCACAAGTACACCAAGCGCTCGATCGAGTCGCGGCTGGCGATGGCGTACGGCGGCCGCGTCGCCGAGGAGCTCGTGTTCGGGCCGGAGAAGGTGACGACGGGCGCGGCGCAGGACATCCAGCAGGCGACGAACATCGCGCGCCGCATGGTGACGCAGTTCGGCATGAGCAGGGCCATCGGGCCGATCGCGGTGGGCGACCGCGAGCAGGAGATTTTCCTGGGCCGCGAGGTGGTGCAGCGCCGCGAGATCTCCGACCGCACGGCGCAGATCGTGGATGAGGAAGTGAAGGGCATTCTCACCCACGCCTACAGCGAGGCGACGCGCATCCTGACCGAGCGCCGCACGGCGCTCGACCGGCTGGCGCAGGCGCTGCTCGAGCGCGAGACGCTGGAGCGCGAGCAGGTCGAGATGGTGATCGCCGGGCAGACGCTGCCGCCGCTGCCACCGACCGCGCTGCCGTCGCGCGCCGAGACGACGACGGATGAGAAAGAGAAGACGCCGCAGCGTACCTCCGGCGGCATTCTCCGCAATCCGCCGCCTGAGCCCGCCGGGGCGTGACCGCTCCGGGCGCGGCAGACCTCTCCAAACTTCGGATCAATCGCGACGACCCGCCGCCCGCCGTTAAGCGGGCGCTGGGTCGTGTGCTATGGCTGGTCGGCGCGGCGATCGTCGTGTTTGTCGTCGTCATGCTGCTGGTGCGCGGTGGCGGCGCGGTGCCGGTGCAGGTGGTCACGGTTTCGGCAACCAGCGGGGCGGCAACGGGCGGCACTGGCGGCAACGGGAGCGCGGTGGCGGTCGTCGCCAACGGCTACGTCGTCGCCCGCACGAAAGCCGCCGTCTCCGCGAAGATCCCCGGTCGCCTCGCGATGCTCAACGTCAGTGAAGGCTCCCGCGTCAACAAAGGCGATATCATCGCCCGGCTCGACAACGCGGACTACGCCGCCGCCGTCGGGCAGGCGGAGGCGCAGGTCGCGAGCGCCAAAGCCTCACTGATCGAGACGCAGTCCGACCGCGACCAGCTCCAGCGCGACTTCGTGCGGGTGCGCGACATCCAGGCGCAGAATCCCAATCTCGTCTCGCCGCAGGACGTGGAGAACGCCCAGAGCAAGGCGAAACAGGGCGACGCCCGGGTCGACGCGCAGCAGGCGCGCGTGGATGCGGCGAATGCGGGGCTGCGCGTCGCGCAGGCGAATCTCGAGAACACCTATATTCGCGCGCCCTTTTCTGGAACCGTGCTGCGGAAAGAGGCGGAAGTGGGCGAGGTCGTCGCGCCCTCGGTCGGCGGCGGGTTGACGCGCGGCGCCGTGGTCACGATGGCCGACCTCGCGACACTCGAGGTCGAAGTAGACGTCAACGAGGCCTATATCGCGCGCATCCAGAGCGGTCAGCAGGCGCGCATCACGCTCGACGCGTATCCCGACACGGCGTTCCGCGGCGTGGTGCGCCAGATCATTCCCACGGCGGATCGCCAGCGCGCGACGGTGCAGGTGAAGGTGGCGATCACCGATCGCGACCCGCGGATTCTCACCGAGATGGGCGCGAAGGTCGAGTTTCTGCAGGCGGCGCGCCCGCAACCGGGGACCGTGGTCGAGCGTCCGCGCATCATCGTGCCCGCCGAAGCCGTTCGGTCCGACGGCGGCCGGGACGTCGTGTGGATCGTCCGCGACGGGCGGTTACAAAGACGTGACGTTGACGCTGGTCCGGTCAGCGGTAATTTCCGCGAGATTCGTTCGGGATTGTCGGGCGGCGAGCAGCTGCTGGTCGCCGGCGTCGAAACGCCCAAAGAAGGCCAGCGCGTAAAGCTCGCGCCGTAACGCACGACGCACGACGAACGACGCACGATTCACCACACCTGACATAGGACCCGCATGGCACTGGTCGAAATCCGTGACGTCTACAAATCGTTCCAGCGCGAAGAACAGCGCATCGACGTCTTCACCGGCCTCACGCTCGACATCGACGCGGGCAGCTTCACCGCGTTGATGGGTCCGTCGGGGTCGGGAAAATCCACGCTCCTGAACCTCATGGCCGGTCTCGACAAACCGACGAGCGGCACGGTAACGGTCGCGGGCTCGCAGGTCAGCACGATGTCGCCCGGCCAGCTCGCGGCCTGGCGCTCGCGCAACATCGGGTTCGTGTTTCAGTCGTTCAACCTGCTGCCGGTGCTCACGGCGTATCAGAACGTGGAGCTCCCGCTCCTGCTCACGCGGCTGTCGGGGAGCGAGCGCGCCGAACGCGTGAAAATCGCGCTCGACGTCGTCGGTCTGGCCGATCGCGCCGGCCACTACCCGCGGCAGCTCTCCGGCGGGCAGGAGCAGCGGACCGCGATCGCGCGCGCCATCGTGGCCGATCCGACGCTGATGCTGCTCGACGAGCCGACCGGCCAGCTCGATGCCAAGAGCTCGCAGGAGGTGCTCGCCTTGCTGCAGCGGCTGAACAACGAGTTCAACAAGACGATCGTGATCGTCACCCACGACGCCCACGCCGCCGAGCGCGCCAAGACGATCCTGCACCTCGAGAAGGGTGATTTGATCGAGAAGCCCCGTATGGCGGCAGTCGGCCGGTGAAATACCTCAGCCTGGTTGTCGCGAACCTCAAGCGTCACAAGCTCCGGTCGATCTTGACGATCGCGAGCGTGGCGCTGGCGCTGTTTCTGTTCGCCTCGCTGCGCAGCGTGACGACGACGATGGCGGCCGCGGCGCAATTCGGCGGCGCGCGACGCCTCGTCACGTTGAACGCCACGGGACTCGTGTTCCCGCTGCCGCTCGCGTACGGGAATCGCATCAAGGCGCTGCCGGGCGTGACCGGGCTGTCCTGGGCCAATTGGTTCGGCGGCCGCTACGGCGACGGCAAGAACTTCTTCGCAAACTTCGCGGTCGACGCGCAGTCCTATCTCGACATTTATCCCGAGATCATCCTGCCGGCCGATCAAAAGCAGGCGTTCTTGCAGGATCGCACCGGCGCGGTCATCGGTGAGCGTTTGGTCAGCCAGTTCGGGTGGAAGCTGGGGCAGGACGTCACGCTGCAGGGAACGATTTTCCAGGGCGACTGGACGTTCAAGATCGACGGGATCTACCACCCCACCGATCCCGCCATCGGCGACAACGTCTTGATCTTTCACCACGACTACTTCGACGAGCGCATCGGCCGTGCGGGCATCGCGGGCTGGTACATCGTGCAAATCGACGATCCGGCGCATGCGCCGACCGTCGCCAAGGCGATCGACGACATGTTCCGGAACTCGAGCTCACCGACCAAGACGGGAACGGAGCGCGAGTTCCAGGCGAGTTTTGCCACGATGTGGGGCAACGTCAGCTTCTTGATGAGCACGATCGGTCTCGCGGTCGTCTTCGCGATTCTCCTCGTCACCGCGAATGCCATGATGATGAGTGCCCGCGAGCGCACCGGTGAGATCGCGGTCCTCAAGACCGTCGGCTTCTCCGATGGGCTGTTGTTCGCGCTGGTGATGGTGGAGGCCGGCGCTCTGGCGCTTACCGGCGCAGCGATCGGGCTGGGCGCGGCGAAGATCCTGTATCCCGCCATCAACTTCAACGGTGCGGGCTTCCTGCCGGGCTTCAAAGTGGCTACGAGCACGCTGGTCATCGGCGCGCTGGTTGCGATCGGATTGATGCTCGCGAGCGGTCTCGTGCCGGCGCTGCGCGCGGCGCGGCTGCCCGTGATTCAGGCCCTGCGGAAGGTCGAATGATCCCCATCGCCTACAACGTCCGCAGCGTCGTGCAGCGGCCCGTCTCCACCGCGCTGACCGCGCTCGGCGTCGGCCTCGTCGTCGCGGTGTTCATCGGCATGCTGGCGCTCGCCAACGGGTTCAGCGCCGCGCTGGCCAAGACGGGGTCCAAGCAAAACGTCATCGTGCTCCGCAAAGGCGCCGACTCGGAGCTGTCCAGCGGGCTCGGCCGCGACATCGCCAGCATCATCGCGGCCGATCCGCACGTGGCGACCGGGGCCGACGGCCGGCCGCTCGTGTCGCCCGAGGTCTACGTCCTCATTCCGCTCGCGAAGTCGTTCGACACGACGCAGATCGCGAACGTCGTGGCCCGCGGCATCAGCGATCAGGCATGGCAGGTGCGCTCCAACATCACGATCACCGAGGGACAGAAGCCGACGTCGGGCCGTGCGGAGGTCTGCGTCGGCTCGCGCCTGACGACGCGGTTCCCCCACACCGGCATCGGCCAGACGCTGCATTTCGCGGGACGCGACTGGACGGTGACGTGTCACTTCACGGCGGCGGGATCGGCGTTCGAGTCGGAGATCTGGGGCGAGAACGAACAGTTCATGCCCGTGTTCCGCGGCGAAGTCTTTCAGTCGATCACGTTCCGCCTCAAGGACCCCGCCTCGTTCACGGAAGCGCAGCGCGCGCTGCAGGCCGACAAGCGCATGACCGTCGACGCGCATCGCGAGGCCGATTTCTACGCGCAGCAGTCGCAGCTGCTCGGCCGGATTCTCAGTTTCCTCGCAGTCATGATCACGGCAATCATGGCGGTTGGCGCCGTGTTCGGAGCGATCAACACCATGTACGCCGCGATCGCGTCGCGCGCACCGGAGATCGGTGTTCTCCTGACGCTCGGGTTCCGGCCCTGGACCGTGCTCGTGAGCTTCCTGGCCGAGTCGGCGTTCATTGCGGTGATCGGGGGATTCCTGGGTTGTCTGTTCTCGCTGCCGCTCAACGGCATCGTGACCAGCACGACCAACTGGTCGAGCTTCAGCGAGATCGCGTTCAGCTTCCGCGTAACGCCGTTCCTGCTCCTGATCGGGTTGATCTTCGCCGTGGTCATGGGTGTGGTCGGCGGCTTCTTCCCGGCGCTGCGCGCAGCGCGGCTCCAGGTGGTCCAGGCGCTGAGGTGAAAGTCACCGCGCTCGCCGCGCACACGCCGGACGCGGTGCGCGCGGTGCTCGCGGCACGAGGTTGGGAAGCACAGCCCGCCTGGTTTGCCGCGACCGGCATCCAGCCCGCCGTCTTTCTCTTCGAAGACATCTCCGAAGACGAGCGCGAGGCGCTCGTGCATTGGGGCGTGAAGGCCGGCGTGGACGTCCTGACCGGCGACGGCTGGGCCGTCGTCGCGGGCGCGGCGAGCCGGATCGCCCCGCTCGCGCGCTACGACCGTGCGCCGGCCGACCTCGTGCACCTGGCCCCAGTGCTCGGTCGCGTGCTCGCGGCCCGCGCCGACCCACCGCGCAGCTGGGCCATCCGCAGCGCCGAGCTGTCGCTCGAAAAGCCCGTGATCATCGGGATCGTCAACGTCACGCCGGACTCGTTCTCCGACGGCGGCCACCTCCCGTCCGTCGATGCAGCCATCAGTCATGCCGAGACGCTGATCGCCGACGGCTGCCGGCTGATCGACGTCGGGGGCGAATCGACGCGCCCGGGTGCGGCGCCGGTTCCCGCGGGCGAGGAAATCGCGCGCGTGGTCCCGGTCATACAGGGTCTGGTGCAGCGCGGCTTCCATGCGATCTCGGTCGATACGCGCAAAGCCGACGTGGCCCGCGCGGCGCTGGATGCGGGAGCCGAGGTCGTGAACGACGTCTCCGGCTTCCATTTCGACCCCGCATTGGCCAAGGTCGCGGCCGATGCGGGCGCCGGGGTCATCGTCATGCACATGCGGGGGACCCCTGCTACGATGGACGATCTCGCCAATTACCGGCACGTCGCCGGCGAAGTGGCGGCCGAGCTGGCCGTCTCGGCACAGAACGTCGAGGGGGCAGGGGTGGCGCGCGAGCGCATCGTCGTCGATCCCGGATTCGGGTTCGCGAAGACGGCGACCCATAACCTCCGGTTGCTCGATGAACTGGCAACGATCGTCGCGCTGGGCTATCCTGTAGCGGTCGGCGTGTCGCGCAAGCGCTTTCTCGGCGCGGCGACGGGCCGGCCTGTGGAAGACCGCGATCGCGCGACCGCCGTCGCCTGCGCCATGGCCTGGGAGCGCGGTGCACGGCTGTTCCGAGTGCACGACGCGGCCCTGACCCGGGAAGCCCTGGCACTGGCGAGCGCTACGACCAATCCACTGTGAACGTCGACGCCTTTAAGTTCCTCACTCCGCGGCTCTGGCCGGATCTGTTCGAGATCCTGCTGGTCTCGTTCGTCATCTACAAATTCCTGCTGTTTCTCGTCGGCACGCGCGCGCTCCAGATCGTCATCGGTCTCGTCATTCTGTCGCTGACGTACTTCGTCGCGGTGTTCGCCAAGTTCACGATGATCAGCACGCTGCTCGGCGTCGTGTTCACCTACGGCGCGTTCGCGGCGGTCGTCGTCTTCCAGCCCGAGCTGCGCAACGCGCTCGCGCGACTCGGCCAGTCGCGGTTCATGCGCGCGTTCTCGCGCGGCGACCGCCAGTCGGTGGCGGAAGAGATCGCCGAGGCGCTCGATCGCCTGTCGCGGGCGGGGACCGGAGCGATCATCGCGGTCGAAGGCGACATCGGGCTCGAAGAGTTCATCACGACGGGCGTGCCTATGGAAGCGAAGGTGTCGGCGGATCTGCTGACGACGATCTTCACGCCGTATTCACCGCTGCACGACGGCGCGATCCTGATTCGCGGCGATCAGATCATCGGGGCGGGGTGCGTGTTGCCGCTCACGCAATTCAAAGTCGCCGACAAGTCGCTCGGCACGCGCCATCGCGCGGCGATCGGGCTGTCGGAAGAAACGGACGCGACGGTGCTCGTCGTCTCGGAAGAGACGTCCACGATTTCGGTCGCGAGCCACGGCCTCCTCTATCGTCACCTCACCCCACAGCAGGTCCGCGATCTCCTCTCCGGCGCCGTCTCGCATCTCGAGGGCGGCGAGCGTGTGACACAACCTGTCTCCACCTGATTCGCCGCCCGCGCTCGCGCCGCGTCCTCCCTATCGCGAGGCCGCGCTCGTCGCGCTGGTCGTGCTCATCGGGTATGTGATCACGCTCGCGCCCACGGTCACCCTCTGGGACGCCGGCGAATTCATCACCGCCGCGAAGGTCCTCGGCGTGCCGCACCCACCCGGCACGCCGTTGTTCGTCTTGCTGGGTCACGTCTGGGCACAGGTAGTGCGCCTCGGCGGGTACGCGTGGCGGCTCAATCTGATGAGTGCCTGCTTCTCCGCGGCGGGCGCGGGCTGCCTGTTTCTCGTCGCCCACCGGTTGCTCGCCGGCGAGCCGCCATGGATGCGGACCGGGGGCGCCGCCGCGGCGGCGATCCTCTCGGCGTTCGCGTTCACCGAATGGCAGAACAGCAACGAGACCGAGGTCTACACCGTCGCGACGTTCAGCATCGCCGCGATCTGCTGGCTGTGCGTCCGCTGGCGCGACCTGCGCGCGGAGCGCTCGCGTCGCGCGCCGCAGCTGCTCTTGCTCATCGTGTATCTCGCGGCATTGTCGATCGGCAACCATTTGCTCGCGTTGCTCGTCGGTCCCGCAGTCTCGGCGTTCATGATCTACACGCTCCGCACGGCGCCGGCAGAACCGGCCGAACGCGACCGCGAGATCGGCGAATGGGGCGTGCTCACCGCCCTCTGGTTCGCGCTCATCGCCGTCGGACTCGGCAGCACGACGTTGCTGTACGTGAGCGGCGGGCTGCTCGTGCTCGCCATCGCGTTCTGTGTGACGAAAGGATCGCGGGCGTTCCCGGCACTGGCCGTCACGATCGCGGTCGTCGGAATCTCGATCTACGCATTCCTCTACATCCGCTCTGGATTGCAGCCACTCCTCGACGAAGCCGATCCCGAGACGTGGAAGAATTTGGTCGCGGTGATTCGCCGCGAGCAGTTCGGCAGCCGTGGCGTGTTCGATAATCCACTGCTGTCGCCCGGACCCGCGAATCATGGACGCACGCTGCTCATCTTCGGCCAACAGCTCGTCAATTTTTTCCAGTATTGCTCGTGGCAGTGGGCGCGGGCGCTGCCGATTCCCGCGATGGCCCTCGTGTCGCTGCTCTTCGTCACGCTCGGCATCTCCGGCTTCGATCTCGCGCGCGGACGCGACCGCGGGATCGCCGGTCTGCTCGGCGTGCTGTGGCTGGTGACCGGCCTCGGTCTCGTCGTGTACATGAATTTCAAGCCGGGATTCTCACTGTTTTGGGATCAGTACAAATCGATCAATCAGCACGAGGTCCGCGAGCGCGACTACTTCTTTGTCGTGAGCTTCCAGACCTGGGGCGTGTTCGCGGCGTTCGGGCTGGTGCGATTGCTCAACCGACTCGCGGTGCGCATCGGCTCCATCCCACGCTGGGCGATCGTGGCCGCCGGCCTGGTCGTCGTCCTGCCGTTCGCCGCCAACTTCACCGCGGCGTCACGGCGCCACGGACCCGACGCCACCGTCGCGCGCGACTTCGCGTACGACTTGCTGCAGTCGGTCGAGCCGTACGGCGTCCTGTTCGGATTCGGCGACAACGACACGTTCCCGGTGTGGTACATCCAGGAAGTCGAAGGCGTGCGCCAGGACGTGACACTGATCAACCTGTCGCTCGCGAACCTGCCATGGTACGTGCATCAGCTCGCGACGCGACCCGTGCGGCCATTCGATCCGGCGCGAGCGCCGGCGATCTACCGGTCCCTGGCGCCGCCCGTGCCGCCCGCCGGGCCCGCCCTGAACCTCACCGACGCGGAAATCGCCGGCATGGGACCGGTGAGCATCAGCGAGGACGGTATGTTCACGGCGGGCGCGTTCAGCCTGCCCATCCGCAAGGGGCAGTATCTCCGCACCGCCGACCAGGTGATTCTGTACACGATCGCGACGTACCTGCCGAGCGGACGGCCGGTGAGCTTCGGCGTGTCGTCGGGGCGAGGATCCTGGCTCGGTCTCGATCCGGCGCTCGTGTTCCAGGGGCTCGCCTTCAAGGTCGTGCCGCGCGCCGACACCGTGAAGCGCTGGACGCGCGGCATTCAGGGGACGATCGTGGACACGGCGCGCACGGCGTTGTTGGTCGACTCGGTCTTCGAGTTCGGGGGACTCCTGAACCACGACACACTCGATCTCGAGCCGGCGGCGCAGCAGGTCGCGACGTCCTTTTCGGTGCCGTTCCTGGAGCTCGGCAACGCCGCGGCGTTGCGGGGGGATGACCGGCACGCGCTCGCGCGCTTCCGGGCCGCCTATCGCCTGAATCCGAGCGACCCGCTCGCGAACGTGATCCGGCGCCTCGCCGCCCCCTAGTCCCTTAGCCTCTTCGCTCCGGTCATCTATATTCACAGGCTATGAGTTTCGAGGCCCTCCCCGAGCGTTTGGCGCAGGTGAGGACCGAGATTGCGCGACTCGCGCCGCAGCCGGTGACGATCGTCGCGGTCACCAAGGGATTCGGGGCGGACGCGGTTCGCGCGGCGGTTGGCGCGGGGCTCGTCGACATCGGCGAGAACCGGGTGCAGGAGGCGGTGGAGAAACAGGAGGAGTTGGGAGCCGGGAGCCGGGAGTCAGTGGCACGCTGGCATCTGATCGGCCACCTGCAGCGCAACAAGGCCAAGCTGGTGCCCGGTCGGTTCGAGATGGTGCACTCGATCGATTCACTCGCGCTCGCGACCGAGCTGGACAAGCGCGCATCTGGATTGCGGGTGCTGCTCCAGGTGAACGTGGCGGGGGAATCACAAAAGTCCGGCTGCACGTTGGAAGAGGCGCGGCCGCTGGCGCGACAGATCGCCGCGCTCGGCAACCTGCGACTCGAAGGATTGATGACGTTGGCCCCATTTACCGATGACGTGGACGTGCAGCGCCGGACCTTCCGGGACCTGCGCGTCCTGCGTGATACGCTGCAGAAGGAGGAAAGACTATGGCTGCCGACCCTCTCGATGGGGATGTCCGGCGACTACGCTTCAGCGCTCGTGGAGGGAGCAACGGTGATCCGCTTGGGTACAGTCCTGTTCGGACCGAGGACATGACCGACCCGGCGTTCACGCTGACTCCGCTCGACGTGCGCAAGCAGGAATTCCACAAGAGCCTGCGCGGCTACGACACCGTGGGCGTCGAAGACTTCCGCATGCGCGTTGCCGATGCGCTCGAGCGCGCGATCCGCGAGCGCCAGGTGCTGGAGGAGCGCGTCGCCGCGCTCACCGAGCAGCTGCGCGTGTTCCGCGAGCGCGAGCGGGCGATGAACGAGGCGCTGGTCGCGGCCCAGCAGCTGCGCCAGGACACGCGCGCCGCCGCCGAGCGCGAAGGGCAGGTCATCGTGCGCGAGGCTGAGGCGGAAGCCAAGCGCGTGCTCGACCAGGCGAAGACGGCCGAGGGCGCCGCGCAGGCGCGGCTCGCGGAAACGGAGCGGCAGTTCCAGCAGTACGTGGGCGGCTTCCGCGCGCTGCTCGAGCGCCAGCTGGCCGAGCTGCGCGCGCTGGACAACGGAGGGCAGAAGGGGTGACGGTCACGACCGCCGTCACCAAGCAGGATGCGGTCCGCGCTATCAGGTCGCGGACCGCACTCGTTCCGGACGTCGCCGTTATCCTCGGCACGGGCCTGGGCGCGCTCGCCGAGCAGCTCAAGGCCGAGGCGACGATTCCGTACCAGGACATCCCCGGCTTCCCGTTGTCGACCGTCGAGACCCACGCGGGCCGGCTGCTGCTCGGCACGCTCGGCGGGCGCAAAGTGGCGATGATGCAGGGTCGCTTCCATCGCTACGAGGGCTACACGCTGCGACAGATCGCGTTTCCGGTGCGCACGCTCAAGGCGCTCGGCGCGAAGACGCTGATCGTGTCGAACGTCTCGGGCGGCATGCATCCGCTGTGGGCCACCGGCGATCTCGTGCTGCTCTCGGACCACATCAATCTGCTCGGCGACAATCCGCTGGTCGGCCCGAACGACGACGCCGAGGGCCCGCGCTTTCCCGACATGTCGGCGCCGTACGACGCGGAGCTGCGCCGGCTCGCACGTGAGGTGGCGCTCGAGCAGAAGATCGTGCTGCGCGAAGGCGTGTACGTGGCCGTGCCGGGGCCGAATCTCGAGACGCGCGCCGAGTACCGCATGCTGCGCGCGCTCGGCGCCGATCTCGTCGGCATGAGCACCGTCCCGGAAGTCATCACCGCGGTGCACCAGGGCATGCGCGTGCTCGGTCTGTCGATCATCACGGACAACTGCCTGCCCGACGCGCTGGAGCCGACGTCGGTCGAGCAGATCATCGCCGTCGCGCGCGGCGCCGAGCCGAAGCTCGCCACCGTGGTGCGCGGCGTGTTGGAGCGCATGCGCTGATGTCGCCCGTCCCACCGTATCCGCTTTCGGATCCGACGCAGACGATCGACGAGCTGGAGAAGCAGCTGCTCGCGACGTGGAAGCACGAGCGACTGTTCAATCGTGTCAGCGACGCGACGCGTTACGGCCCGCCGTTCATCTTCTTCGAGGGTCCGCCGACCGCCAACGGCCGGCCGGGGATCCACCACGTCTTCTCGCGCACGCTGAAGGACCTCGTGTGCCGCTACCACACGATGCTGGGGCAGGGCGTCACGCGCATCGCGGGGTGGGACACGCACGGCCTGCCGGTCGAGATCGAGGTCGAGAAGGCGTTGAACATCAGCGGCAAGAAGGAGATCGAGGCATACGGCGTCGAGCGATTCAATAAGCTGTGCCGCGAGAGCGTGTTCAAGTACAAAACCGATTGGGAATCGCTGTCGGACCGCATCGGGTACTGGCTCGACTACGAGCATCCCTACATCACGTACAGCAACAACTACATCGAAACGGTGTGGTGGCTGCTGAAGCGGCTGCACGAGAAGGCGATGCTCTATCGCGGGCACAAAGTGCTGCCCTACTGCCCCCGCTGCGGCACGGCGCTGTCGTCCCACGAGGTCGCGCAAGGGTACGAGACCGTCCAGACGAACTCGGTCTACGTCACCTTCCCGCTGCTCGGCAGAAAGGGCGACACGCCGCGCGAGCTCGTGATCTGGACGACCACGCCGTGGACGCTGCTGTCCAACATCGCCGTCGCCGTGCATCCCGATCTCGAGTACGGCGAATACGTGATGGAGGGGGAGGACACGCACTATATCGCCGCGGTCGCGCGCGCCGCCGACGTGCACGTCCATGGCAAGCCGCTCGAGCAGGGCGAGCGGGTGAAGACGTTTCCGGGTCGAGATCTCATCGGCAAGAAGTACGCGCGGCCGCTGGACCTCGTGCTGTTGCCCGCGGAGGGGCAACGCGCCGTCGTGGTGGCGGGCAGCTTCGTCACCGCCGATGAAGGCACGGGGCTCGTGCACATGGCCCCGGCGTTCGGCGCCGACGACTATGCCACCGGGCAACAGAACGGCCTCGCCTTTGTGAATCCCGTGGCTCCCGACGGCACGTTCACGGGCACGAGCTGGCCCGAGATCGAAGGCAAGCTCGTCACCGACAAAGAGACCAACCGGCTGATCATCGAGCGGCTGAAGCAGGAGGGGCGCTGGCTCGAAACGAAGCCGTACACGCACAGCTATCCGCACTGCTGGCGCTGCGACTCACCACTCATCTATTACGCGCGCAGCTCCTGGTTCGTCCGGACCACGGCCGTGAAGGCGCGGATGCTCGAAATCAACGCGGAGGTCGACTGGCATTCGCCGGAGATCGGCGCGGGCCGTTTCGGCGAATGGCTCGAGAACAACATCGACTGGGCGTTGTCGCGCGACCGCTATTGGGGCACGCCGCTCAACGTGTGGGAGTGCGATGCCGCGCGTGATCATCGCGAGGTGATCGGCTCCTACGAGGAGCTGGCGCAGCGCTGGGGTGGGGGCAAGCGGCTGCCCGACGACTTCGATCCGCACAAGCCGTACATCGACACGTACACCTGGCCGTGTCGCGAATGCAGCGGCACGATGCGTCGCGTGCCGGAAGTGATCGACGCGTGGTTCGATTCGGGCGCGATGCCGTACGCGCAGTGGCACTACCCGTTCGAGCATCAGGCCGACTTCAAGGCGCATTTCCCCGCCGACTACATCTGCGAGGGCGTGGACCAGACGCGCGGGTGGTTCTACTCGTTGCTGGCGATCGGCGTCACGGCGTTCGACGCGCCCGTGTACAAACACGTCATCGTGAACGACCTGCTGCTCGACGAGCACGGCCAGAAGATGTCCAAGAGCCGCGGCAACGTCGTCGATCCGTGGACGGTGCTGGGCGTGCACGGCGCAGATGCCGTGCGGCTCTATTTGGTGGGGCAGAGCCACGTGTGGCTCCCGAAGCGATTCGACGAAAAACAGATCCCGGACGTGGCCGGCGGATTCTTGAATACGCTGCGCTCGACGTACGACTTCTTCCGCCGCTACGCGCAGGACTGGACGCCGCCGGCCGAAGAGGATGCGACCCCCGCGACCGAGCGTCCTGCCGCCGACCGCTGGTTGCTCGCGCGCCTCGACGAGGTGGTCGCGAGCGTCCGGCAATCCTGGTCGACC
>Ga0310811_10006470_pt1 | contig 14982 bp, 16 predicted proteins | sample YCmetagenome_FD_207642 | JGI IMG/M metagenome (GOLD analysis project Ga0310811, IMG submission 207642) | Soil microbial communities from experimental microcosm in Duke University, North Carolina, United States - YC | ecosystem: Engineered > Artificial ecosystem > Soil microcosm > Unclassified ...
TAATCGGCCGGACGACACGTTCGGCTGGGGCGTCGTGCTGTCGGCCGAGACCCTCGACAATCTCGCCGACAACGATCCGGTGAGCGCCGCCTGGATCCGCGATCACTTCGCCTACTGGGACGACATCGCGGTCTATCACGGCGGCCGGCGCACCGTATCGACCGGGCACGGCTTCTGCGGCATCGGCCGCCGGCGGCTGCTCCTGCTGCTGCAGCGTCGCGCCCGCGAGCTCGGCATCGAGATGGCGTTCGAAACCGAGATCGACGATCCCCAACCCTACATGGAGACCCACGACCTCGTGGTCGCCGCCGACGGGCTGAACTCGCGCTCGCGGGCCGCCTTCGCCGAGGTCTTCAAGCCCGACATCGACGTCCGCAAGTGCAAGTTCGTCTGGCTCGGCACCCGCCAGAAATTCGACGACGCCTTCACCTTCATCTTCGAGAAGACCGAGCACGGCTGGGTGTGGGCGCACGCCTACCAGTTCGAGCCCGAGACGGCGACCTTCATCGTCGAATGCAGCGAGGAGACCTGGCGGCGTTTCGGCTTCGCCGAGATGACGCGCGAGGAATCGATCGCGACCTGCGAGCGGATCTTCGCAAAATACCTCGGCGGCCAACCCCTGATGTCGAACGCGGCGCATCTGCGCGGTTCGGCCTGGATCAATTTCCCGCGCGTGCTGTGCGAGCGCTGGTCGCACAAGAACCTCGCCTTGATGGGCGACGCCGCGGCCAGCGCGCACTTCTCGATCGGTTCCGGCACCAAGCTCGCGCTCGAGAGCGCGGTCGCGCTGGCTGACTACGTGCACTCCGAGCCCGACCTGCCCGCCGCCTTCGCCAAGTACGAGGATGCGCGGCGGATCGAGGTGCTTCGCCTGCAGTCGGCGGCGCGCAACTCGCTGGAATGGTTCGAGGATGTCGAACGCTATCTCGGCCTCGATCCGGTGCAGTTCAACTACTCGCTGCTGACCCGCTCGCAGCGCATCAGCCACGAGAATTTGCGCCTGCGCGATCCCGCCTGGCTGAGCGATGCCGAAGCGTGGTTCCAGCGCCGCTCAGGCAATGCCGACAATGTCCGTCGGACGCCGATGTTCGCGCCGTTTCGCCTGCGCGAGATGGCTCTGAAGAACCGCGTCGTGGTCTCGCCGATGGCGCAGTACAAGGCGATCGACGGCTGCCCGACCGACTGGCACTTCGCGCACTACGCCGAGCGCGCCAAGGGCGGCGCGGGTCTGATAAGCATCGAGATGACCTGCGTCAGCCCGGAAGGCCGCATCACGCCGGGCTGCACCGGCTTCTATGCTCCCGAGCACGAGCGGGCGTGGAAACGGTTGGTCGATTTCGTCCATGCCGAGACGGAGGCGAGGATCTGTGCCCAGATCGGCCATTCCGGTCCCAAGGGCTCGACGCAGCTCGGCTGGCAACAGATGGACGCGCCGCTGGCGTCGGGCAACTGGCCGGTGATGGCCGCTTCCGACGTCGCCTGGTCGCCGGCCAACCAGGTGCCCAAGGCGATGGACGCCGCCGACATGGCGCGGGTGCGCGAGCAGTTCGTGGCGTCGGCCGAGATGGCGGCGCGCTGCGGCTTCGACATGCTCGAGATCCACGCCGCGCACGGCTACCTGCTGTCGTCCTTCGTCACGCCGCTCACCAACAAGCGTACCGACGCGTACGGCGGCTCGCTCGAGAATCGCATGCGCTATCCGCTGGAGATCTTCCACGCCGTGCGGTTGGTCTGGCCGGCGCACAAGCCGATCTCGATGCGCATCTCGGCCAACGACTGGGTCGGCGACGACGGCGTGACGCCCGGCGAATCGGTCGAGATCGCCCGCCTGCTGCAGGCCGCCGGCGTCGACATCTGCGACGTCTCGGCCGGACAGACCTCGCTGCGGGCCCGGCCGGTCTACGGCCGAATGTTCCAGACGCCGTTCTCCGATCGCATACGCAACGAGGCCGGCATGGCGACCATGGCAGTGGGCAACATCTACGAGCCCGATCACGTCAACTCTATCCTGCTGGCCGGCCGCGCCGACCTCGTCTGCCTGGCGCGGCCGCACCTCGCCGATCCCTACTGGACCCTGCATGCCGCGGTGCAGATGGGCGACCGCGACGTGAAGTGGCCGGATCCTTACCTGCCCGGCCGCGATCAGATCTACCGGCTGAGCGAACGAACCGCGACAATGGGGATGCGCGTATGATCGTTGGAAAGCATGCCCTGGTAACGGGGGGCGGCACGGGTGTTGGCCGTGCCGTTGCGCTGGCGCTGGCCGAAGCCGGTGTCGCGGTCACCGTCTGCGGCCGGCGCAAGGCCCAGCTCGAGACCGTCGCCGGCGAGAACAGCCGGATCTCCGCGATCACCGCGGACGTCACGCAGGAGGCGGCGATGGCCGCGCTCTATGCCGAGGCGGAAAGCGCGCGGGGGCCGTTCGATATCGTTGTCGCAAACGCCGGCATGGCGGAGAGCAGCCCGGCCCATCGCACGGCGCTGGCCGACTGGCAGCGCACGCTCGACGTCAACCTGACCGGCTCCTTCCTTACGGTGAAGCCGGCCCTGTCCGGCATGGCCAAGCGCAAGTCGGGCCGGATCATCTTCGTCGCCTCGACCGCCGGCCTGAAGGGCTACGCCTATGTGGCACCCTATGTCGCCTCCAAGCACGGCGTCGTCGGGCTGATGCGCGCGCTGGCGACCGAGACGGTGAGGTCTGGCGTGACCGTGAACGCCATATGTCCGGGCTTCGTCGAGTCCGACATGCTGGAGGAATCGGTGCAGCGGATCGTGCGCACCACCGGCCGTACCGTCGACGAGGCGCGCGCCAGCCTCTCGTCGACCAACCCGCAAGGGCGCTTCATCCAACCCGATGAAGTGGCGGCAACGGTGCTGTGGCTGTGCAGCGAGGCCGCCGGCTCGGTCACCGGCCAGGCGATCTCGCTCTCGGGAGGCGAGACGTGGTGAGCGCCCCGCTTCCCGCCTCCGCCCTGCTGCACGACAGCAAGGACAGGCTGCGGCTGTGGATCCGGCTGCTGCGCGCCTCGCGCACCATCGAGGCCGAGCTGCGCGAGCGCCTGAAGCGGGACTACGACACCACGCTGCCGCGCTTCGACGTCATGGCAGCCCTCTACCGGTCGCCCGAGGGGATGTTGATGAGCGACCTGTCGCGCTACCTGCTGGTCTCCAACGGCAACGTCACCGGCATCGTCGACCGGCTGGTATCGGAGGGGCTCGTGCTGCGCGCCCGCCGCAATGGCGATCGCCGCACCTCGATCGTGCGGCTGACCCGGGCCGGCACAGAGCAGTTCCGCGCCATGGCCGCGGCGCACGAAGGCTGGATCGACGAGCTGCTGGGTGGAGTCTCGGGCAACGACACGCGGCGCCTGACGGCGATGCTGAAGTCGTTCCGCAGCAATTGGGAGGGACGCGAATGACACGCATGGCCGGGCTCAGCCCGAAACACTTCCTGTGGCAGGTCGACGGCAAGGTCGCGCGCGTGCAGCTCGATCGCCCGGAACGCAAGAACCCGCTCACCTTCGATTCCTATGCCGAGCTGCGCGACACGTTCCGCGAGTTGCGTGACGCCGAGGATGTCGACGCCGTCGTCTTCCTGCCCAATGGCGGCAATTTCTGCTCGGGCGGCGACGTGCACGACATCATCGGGCCGCTGGTCGGCATGGAGATGAAGGGCCTGCTCGCCTTCACGCGCATGACCGGCGACCTGGTGAAGGCGATGCTGGCTTGCGGCAAGCCGATCATCACCGCCGTCGATGGCGTGGCGGTGGGCGCCGGCGCCATCATCGTCATGGCGTCCGACATCCGCATCGCCACCCCCGAGGCCAAGACCGCCTTCCTGTTCACCCGCGTCGGGCTGGCCGGCTGCGACATGGGCGCGTGCGCGATCCTGCCGCGCATCATCGGGCAGGGCCGTGCCGCTGAGCTGCTCTACACCGGGCGGACCATGTCGGCCGCCGAAGGCGAGCGCTGGGGTTTCTACAATCGACTGGTCGATGCCGCCGCCCTGGACCGCGATGCGCTCGACATGGCCCGCCGCATCGTCGCCGGCCCGACCTTCGCCCACGGCATCACCAAGACCCAGCTGAACCAGGAATGGTCGATGGGGCTCGACCAGGCCATCGAAGCGGAAGCCCAGGCCCAGGCGATCTGCATGCAGACGCGCGACTTCGAACGGGCCTATCGCGCCTTCGTCGCCAAGCAGACCCCGGTGTTCGAGGGAACCTGACCATGCTTGGACCGACCGCTCACACCGACACGTTTGCCCGCGACAAGCTCCCGCCGGCGGGCGAAATGCCCGATTTCCTGCTGCAGGGCTTCGAGTATCCCGAGCGCCTCAACGTCGCGGTCGAGCTGACCGACCGCATGGTCGCCAAGGGGTTCGGCGATCGCACCGCGCTGATCGGCAACGGCCGGCAGCGCACCTACAAGGAACTGACCGACTGGAGCAACCGCCTCGCCCGCGCGCTGGTCGAGAACTACCGCGTCAGGCCGGGCAACCGCGTGCTGATCCGCTCGGCCAACAATCCCGCCATGGTCGCCTGCTGGCTGGCCGCGACCAAGGCGGGCGCGGTCGTGGTCAACACCATGCCGATGCTGCGCGCCGGCGAGCTCGCCAAGATCGTCGACAAGGCAGAGCCCGTGCTCGCCCTGTGCGACACGCGGCTGATGGACGAGCTGGTCGCCTGCGCCAAGGACAACCGCTTTCTCGAGCAGGTGGTGGGCTTCGATGGCACCGCCAACCACGATGCCGAGCTCGATCGCATTGCGCTCAGCAAGTCGGTGCGCTTCGAGGCGGTGAACACCGGCCGCGACGACGTGGCGTTGCTCGGCTTCACCTCAGGCACGACCGGGGTCCCGAAGGCCACCGCCCACTTCCACCGCGACCTGCTCGTCGTCGCCGACGGCTATGCCAGGGAAGTGCTGGGCGTGACGCCGGACGATGTGTTCGTGGGCTCGCCGCCGCTTGCCTTCACCTTCGGCCTGGGGCTCGCGATCTTCCCGTTGCGTTTCGGCGCTGCCGCCGCCCTGCTCGAGGATGCCTCGCCGGCCAAGATGATCGAGATCATCGAGACTTATCGCGCGACGATCTGCTTCACCGCGCCGACCGCCTACCGCGCCATGCTGGCGGCGCACGACGGCGGCGCCGACCTGTCCTCGCTGCGGCTCGCCGTGTCCGCCGGCGAGACGCTCCCTGCCCCGGTGTTCCACGACTGGGTACGCAAGACCGGAAAGCCGATCCTCGACGGCATCGGCGCGACCGAGATGCTGCACATCTTCATCACCAACCGGCTCGACGATCTCGCACCGGCCAGCACCGGCCGCCCGGTCACCGGCTACGAGGCCAGGATCGTCGACGACGAGATGAAGGAGCTTCCGCGCGGCACGGTGGGCCGGCTGGCAGTGCGCGGCCCGACCGGCTGCCGCTATCTCGCCGACCCGCGCCAGCGCGAATACGTGCGCGACGGCTGGAACCTCACGGGCGATTCCTTCCTGCAGGACGAAGCCGGCTGCTTCCATTTCGCGGCCCGCTCCGACGACATGATCATCTCGGCCGGCTACAACATCGCCGGCCCGGAGGTCGAGGCGGCCTTGCTGGCGCATCCCGACGTGCGCGAATGCGCGGTGGTCGGTGCGGCCGACCCGGATCGTGGACAGATCGTGCAGGCCCATGTCGTCCTGGCCGACGGCGTCGCGCCCGATGCCGACACCGCCCGGCGCCTGCAGGACCACGTCAAGGCGACCATCGCGCCCTACAAGTATCCGCGCTCGGTGAAGTTCACGACGGCCCTGCCCAAGACCGAGACGGGCAAGATCCAGCGCTTCAAGTTGAGGACCGGGGCCTGACCATGACCGCGCACACGATCCTGCAGCCTGAGGGCTGGGCCAAGCCCAAAGGCTACGCCAACGGCGTCGCGGCGGAAGGCAGGCTGGTCTTCGTCGGCGGCCAGATCGGCTGGAACGGCCAGTGCCAGTTCGAGACCGACGACTTCGTGGGCCAGGTGCGGCAGACGCTGCAGAACATCGTCGACGTGCTGGCCGCGGGCGGCGCCCGGCCGGAGCATGTCGTGTCGATGACATGGTACGTGACGGACAAACGCGAATATCTCGCCAGCCTCGCCGCCATGGGAAAAACCTACCGCGAGATCATGGGCCGGCACTTCCCGGCGATGGCGGTGGTGCAGGTCACCGCCCTGGTGGAGGATCGCGCCAAGGTCGAGATCCAGGCGACGGCAGTAGTGCCGCGTTGAGCTCATGCTCTTGAGCGGGCACGATGCCCGCGGTCCAGAAGACTATGAGCCACGGAAATCGCGCCTTGCCCAACGCGCTCATCCTCGACCACGACGAATGCGTACGCGCTCGCGTGAGGCGCGACCGTCGCTATGACGGACGCTTCTTCTCGGGCGTGCGGACGACGCGGATCTACTGCCGTCCGGTGTGCCCGATTCGCCCGGCGTTGGGCAGAAATGTCGCGTTCTACGTGACGGCCGCGGCCGCCGAGGCCGCCGGCTTTCGCCCCTGCCTGCGCTGCCGTCCCGAGACCGCCCCAGTCTCGCCGGCCTGGCAGGGCTCGCGCACCACTGTTCACCGCGCGATGCGACTCATCCGGCAGGGTGCGCTGGACCGGGCCGGCGTCGGCGAGCTTGCTGCCCGACTTGGTGTCGGCGCCCGCCACCTCGATCGGCTGTTCAAGCACCATATCGGCGCGAGCCCGCTGCAGGGGGCGCGTACCCAGCGCGTTCAGCACGCCAAGGTGCTGCTCGACGACACCACGCTGCCGATGACCGAGGTAGCGGACCGAGCCGGGTTCGCCAGCTTGCGTCGCTTCAACGCCGTGTTCGCCGAAATCTACGGCCGCTCGCCGAGCCAGATTCGCCGGCTGCGCTACAAGCCCGTGTGACGCACGAAAAAGGGCCCGGCGAACCGGGCCCTTCTTCAAGTCGTGACAGGCGCCTACTTCTTGGTCGGCGAGGACTTGCCGTCCTTCCAGATGTAGATGTCATAGACCGGGTCCTTGATGTCGCCCTTCTGGTCGTAGGTCAGCGGGCCGACGGCGGACTGGAAGGTGCCGGAGCGCAGGACCTTGGCGATGGCGGCCGCGTCGGTCGACTTCGCCTTGTTCGCGGCATCGGCCCATACCTTGACGGCGGCGTAGGTGAACAGCGTGTAGCCGGTCGGATCGTAGCCCGAATCCTTGAACTTCTTCACCAGCGCGGCGTTGAACGGGAAATCCTCGGCCTTGGGCGGGAAGGACATCAGGACGCCGTTGGTGGCGGCGCCACCCAGCTTGCCGAATTCCGGATCCTCGAGCGCGTCGAAGCCGACCAGCTGCGCGCCAAAGCCCTGCTCGCGCGACTGCTTGACCAGCATGGCGGCCGCGGTGTGGTAGCCGCCGAGCACGATCATGTCGATCTTCGCCTGCTTCATCTTGTTGATCAGCGCGGTGAAATCCTTGTCGGTATCGTTGTAGGCCTCGTACATGGCCGGCTTGACGCCGCCCTTGGCCAGCGCCTTGACGGTCTCGTCGGCGACGCCCTTGCCGTAGGGCGACTTGTCGTGCAGCACCGCGATCTTGGCGTTCTTGTTGTTCTTGATGATGTAGGCGCCGACGGTCGCGCCCTGCACATCGTCGCGCCCGCAGGTGCGGAACACCGTGGTGTTGCCCTTGGTGAAGGCGTCATCCGTCAGCTTGATGTTGGTCGACGCCGGGGTGATCTGCAGGATCTTGGCTTCCTTGTAGATGTCCGAGGCCGGGATCGAGCTGCCCGAGCAATAGTGGCCGGCCACGAAGACGACCTTGTCGGAGACCAGCTTGTTGGCGACCGCGGTCGCCTGCTTGGGATCGCAGGCATCGTCGCCGATCTGCAGCACCAGTTGCTGGCCGTTGACGCCGCCGGCAGCATTGATGTCCTTGACTGCCATCTCCGCGCCGCGCTTCATCTGCTCGCCGAAGGCGGCATACTGGCCGGTCATTGGTCCGACCGTCGCGATCTTGATCTGCGCGAAGGCCGGCGCGGCAGCCAAGACGGCAGCCGCGGCAAGCATGCCCAAAAGCCTATTCATGTCCCGGTCTCCCATGGTTTATCTCCACGATCGTGGAGATGTGCGTCGAGCTTAATGCCGCTCCTCCCAGCCCAGCAAGCCTTTGCGCTCGTAGAGCCAGGGATATTGCCGGATCATCTGGTGCACGCGCGTCAGACGGTAGGCAAAGGCAGCGATGGCGAATTGCACGATCCAGCCGAAGAAAAAGCCGCCGCTCGACCACAGCTCGCCGCCGGCCAGGGCATAGTCGAAGAACCGCAGCCCCATCGAGATCAATGCTGCATAGAGCACGAGCTGTCGCCAGGGTCGCCAGTTGAGCGCCACGCCGTGGCCGGCGGCAAACGATGCGGGACCTGCCAGCACGAAATTGAACAGCAGCACGTCGCCCAGCCAGTCGGTCATGAACAGATCGAAATCGCTCATTGATGGCCGCCCTCGAGATAGGCGGCGCGTATCTCGGGGCTTGCCAGCAGCTCGCTGCCCGTCCCGCTCAGCCGCACGCGACCGTTGACCAGAACGTAGCCGCGGTCGGCCAGGCGGAGCGCGTGAAAGGCGTTCTGCTCGACCAGGAAGATCGTCACCCTCTCCTCGCGGGCGATCCGACCGATCGCCTCGAAGATCTGCCGCACGATCAAGGGCGCGAGGCCGAGCGACGGCTCGTCGAGAAGCAGCAGCCGCGGCCGGCTCATCAAGGCGCGGCCGATCGCCAGCATCTGCTGCTCACCGCCCGACAAGGTGCCGCCGCGCTGATCGCGGCGCTCGGCCAGCCGCGGGAACATCTCGAACACCCGGTCGAGGTCCTTCTGGAAATGGGCCGGGTCGGCGACGATGGCGCCCATCTGCAGGTTCTCGTAGACGCTCATGCGCGGGAAGATGCGCCGGCCTTCCGGCACCTGGGCAACGCCGCGCAGCACGATCTCGTGAGTGGGCAGGCCGGTGATGTCCTGGCCCTCCAGCCTGATCGTGCCGGTACGCGCCCGCGGGTTGCCGCAGATCGTCATCAGCAGCGTCGACTTGCCGGCGCCATTGGCGCCGATCAGGGTCACGATCTCGCCCTTGGCGACGTCGAGATCGACCCCGTACAGGGCCTGGATGGCGCCGTAGAATGTCGCCACCCCCCTGACCTCGAGCATGGCGCCCTCAGGCATCGGCAGCGCTTTCGTCGGTGCCGAGATAGGCGCGGATGACGGCCGGATCCCGTTGCACGTCGGCCGGCGCGCCTTCGCCGATCTTGCGCCCATAGTCGAGCACCACGACATGATCGGAGATGTTCATCACCACGCTCATGTCATGCTCGATCAAGAGCACGCCGACGCCGTCACGATCGCGGATCGAGACCAGCAGCGCATTGAGATCGGCCGATTCGCGCGGGTTGAGCCCGGCCGCCGGCTCGTCGAGGCAGAGCAGCTGCGGCTCCGTGCACATGGCGCGCGCGATCTCCAGCCGTCGCTGAGCGCCGTAGGGCAGCTCGCCGGCCGGCCGGTCGGCGTCGGCCACGAGATGGATGCGCTCCAGCCAGCTGCGTGCGACATCGATCGCGGCCGTCTCGGCATCGCGGTAGACCTTGAGGCCGAACAAGCCGAACAGGCTCATGCCCGAAGCGCGCATCAGCTTGTTGTGCTGGGCGACCATCAGGTTCTCCAGCACCGTCATGGCCGGGAACAGGCGAATGTTCTGGAAGGTACGCGCCACCCGGGCCTTCTGGCCGATCTCGTGGCCGATCATGCGCTCCAGCAGATACTCGCGATCGGCGCGCAACGTCAGGCGCCCCACCGTCGGCTTGTAGAAACCGGTGATGCAGTTGAAGACCGTCGTCTTGCCGGCTCCGTTGGGGCCGATGATCGCGGTGATCTCGCGCGGCCTCGCGCTGAAGCTCACGTCGTCGACCGCGACGAGGCCGCCGAAGCGCATCGTCAAATGCTCGACCTCGATCAGCGGCGCGCCGGTCATGCCGATCCTCGTCGCTGAACCGGGTGCAGGCGCACCGACGGTTCGCGATGGGCGATCAGCCCGCGCGGCCGGAACACCATGATCAGCACCATGGCAAGACCGAACGCCACCATGCGGTAGGCGCCGAGATCGCGGAACCATTCCGGCAGCCCGATCAGCAGCACGGCGGCGAGCACGACGCCGATCTGGCTGCCCATCCCGCCCAGCACGACGATGGCCAGAATGATCGCCGACTCGATGAAGGTGAAGCTTTCCGGGCTGATGAAACGCTGCTTGGCGGCGAAGAACGACCCGGCGAATCCTGCGAACATCGCGCCGATCGCGAAGGCGGTGAGCTTGGTGTTGGTGGGATTGATGCCGAGCGCCTTGCACGCCGTCTCGTCCTCGCGCAGCGCCTCCCAGGCGCGGCCGACGGGCAGACGGCGGACGCGCTGCGTGAAGAAGTTGGTCACCAGGGCGAGCGCCAGGATGATGTAATAGAGGAAGATCAGGCGCTGGTTGCCGGAGAACGGGATGCCCATCATCTCGGCGAAGGTCTGCTTGCCCTCAGGAGCAGTCTCGGCGAATACCGCACCGAACAATGTCGGGCCGGGTATGCTGCCGATCCCGGCGGGCCCGTTGCTGAGGTCGACCCAGTTCAGCAGTACCAGGCGGATGATCTCGCCGAAGCCCATGGTGACGATGGCGAGGTAGTCGCCACGCAGGCGCAGGACGGGGAAACCCAGCAGAAGACCGAAGCTTGCCGCCATCATCCCGGCGAGCGGCAGGACCGACCAGAAGCCCAGTCCGTACTGGGTGCTGAGCAGCGCGTAGGAATACGCCCCGACGGCGTAGAACGCGACATAGCCGAGATCGAGCAGACCGGCGAGTCCGACGACGATATTCAATCCCCACCCCAGCATGACGTAGGTCAGGATCAGGACCGCGAGATCCATCGTCTTCTGGTCGGCGATCGGCGTCATTGGCAGCACGAAGGCAGCCGCCAGCAGGGCAGCCCCCATCCATCTGGCCGCGGCCTGGCCCACCGGGACGCCGCGCGGCGAGTGTCGGGCAACCGCCAGCGCATGGTTCGCCCAGGGCCAGATCGTGCGTAGCACGATCAGCAGGCCGCCCAGCGTCACGAACCAATGCAGAAATGTCGACGGCAGCTCGAGCGGTGCGAGGCCGATCATCCCCATTACCGCGCCGAGCACGAGGGCCGGCCAGGACAGGCCGTCGGCCGCCAGCGACAGGCCGAAGCGGCCAAAGAAGATGGTGACGACGGCAATGCCGAGGTCGACGAACTGGTAGTCGAACGTCAGGCCCTTGCCGATGTCGTAGGTGCGGAAACCGACGATGAAGAAGGCCAGCCCGGCCGCCACCAGCGCGGTCAGGCCGGCGTCCTTGAGATGGTGTTGCAGGCGCGGCCCCATCCCCTCAGACCTTCTCGATCTCCGGCTTGCCGAGCAGCCCGGTCGGCCGGAAGATCAGCACCAGGACGAGGATCGCGAAGACCGCGACGTCCTTGTATTCGCTGGAGAAATAGCCGGCCCAGAAGACCTCGATCAGGCCGATCAGCAAGCCGCCCAGCATGGCGCCGGGCAGCGAGCCGATGCCGCCCAGCACCGCTGCGGTGAAGGCCTTGATGCCGGCCAGGAAGCCGATGAAGAAATCGACGATGCCGTAGTAGAGCAGGAACATCATGCCGGCCACGGCGGCCAGCGCGGCGCCCATGACGAAGGTGAGCGAGATCGTGCGATCGACGTCGACGCCGAGCAACGAGGCCATCTTCATGTCCTGCTCGCAGGCGCGCTGCTGGCGGCCGAGCGACGTCGAGGTGATCAACCAGGAAAAGCCCGCCATCAGCGTCACGGTCACCACGACGATGATGATCTGCAGCCAGGCCACGCGCACGTCGAAGCCATCGGCGCTGAACAGGTTGAAGCCGCCTTCGACGATGTGGCCGCCAGGCTTGGGTCGCGCCCCCTGGGCCAGCTGTACGTAGTTCTGCAGCATGATCGACACACCGATCGCCGAGATCAGCGGCGCCAGCTTGAACGACCCGCGCAACGGCCGGTAGGCGGTGCGCTCGATTGCCCAGCCATAGATGGCGGTGAAGGCCATGGCGACCAGCAGCACCAGGACGATCGCTACCGGCCCCGAGCCGATGCCCAGCATGGCACAGATCAAGAAGCCGATGAGGGAGATGAAGGCGCCGATCATGAAGACTTCGCCGTGAGCGAAGTTGATCATGCCGATGATGCCGTAGACCATCGTGTAGCCGATGGCGATCAGCCCGTAGATTGCCCCCAGCGTGATGGCGTTGATCAGTTGTTGCGTGAAGTACGCCATTTCTTTTGCAAAATTCCCTGCCTCAGCGACCTAAGACGCTTCCGACCGCGCATGCAAGCGAACTATCCACCAGTGCGGGAAGGAATTGAAAGGACGGCGCCTGGCGACACCCGTGCAAGTCGTGGACCACATCGAACAGAGGCATGCCTGCTCGAGGCAGTGGAGCGGCCCTGCGGCAGGGAATCAGTCGATGGCGAGAGCTGCCTCGATGGCGCGCTCGAGCTTCGCGCCGGTACCGCTGACGGCAGAGAACCACTCGATGACGCGGCCGTCGCGGCCGATCAGGATCTTGTGGAAGTTCCAGCCCGGTGTGCCCACTGGCCCGGTCTGCTGGGCGGCCCACCGGTAGAGCGGGTGCGCGCCGGCGCCCGAGACGACCTGTTTATCAGCGAGCGGAAAGGTGACGTCGAAATTGGCCTCGCAGAAGCGCTTGATTTCGGCGTTGGTGCCGGGCTCCTGGCCGCCGAAATCGTTCGACGGAACGCCGAGCACAACAAGGCCCCGGTCCTTGTAGCGCCGCCACAGCGCCTCGAGCCCGCGATACTGGTCAGTGAAGCCGCACAAGGACGCCGTATTGACCAGCAGGACGACATGGCCCTGATAGTCGCCGGTCGGCAGCGGCCCGCCGCCGATCGAGTCGAGGGACACGGCAGACCAGTCGATCGGCTCACGGCCAGCCTGAGCCCAGGCGCCACCCGCTGCCGACGCCAAAGCGCCGAGAACGGCAAATACCAGCATTCGGATGATCATCATGGCCAGCCTCGACATGCACCTCGGCGTCGCGACGGTTCCTATACCAGTCCCCCAACGTCACGGCGACGTCGCCATCCAGTTACAGGAACGATCGTCGCTGCTGATGGTAAGCTGCTTGGGCACGACCGACAGATCGGCACGGATCTTCACCCAGTAGCCGCCGGCGTAGACCTGAGGCGCGACGCGCGTCAGGTCGTAGTGAACGCCCCCGGAAGTCAGCAACACTGCCTTGTCGTTGCTGACGGTGACGGTCATGGGACGCGTCATGCTGGGATCGGCCAGGATGCACCCCGAAACGCTGTCGGGCAGCAGGGCGAGCGTGAAGACCGTCTGCGAATTGGGATCCAACGGACGCGCCGTGCTCGCCACATACTCGTTCGAATTGCAAGCGCCCAGCAAACCTGCCATCGCGAGCGACGGGACCGTCCACCATGGGCGGGGCGCCGGTCTCACGGAGACGCCGCCACGTGTTCTGCCAGGGCGGCCTTCAATTTCTGCTCGGTGGCGTCATCGAGCGAAGTCCTGACCACGGTACCTCCGACTCCCGACAGGTCGGCCAGCACCTTGTCCGTCGTCATCTTGCGGATGAGCAGGAACAGACCGGCCTCGCCGGCCTTCAGAGCCTGGGCTTCCTCCTTCATCTTGGCATCGGGAATGCCCGGATCGGAAAGTGCGCCGCCAAGAGCCCCGGCAGCCGCGCCCAGCGCGGCGCCAGCCACGGGCATCATGAAGATCATGCCCACGATCAGGCCCCACATGGCACCGCTCGCAGCGCCGATTCCTGTCGCGTGAATCAACTGGTTCAGCTTCACATGGCCCTTCTCGTCGCGAGTCGCAATCACCGCATCGCCGACCTCGATGAGATACTCCTTCTGCATCTCCAGTACCTTCTTGCGGACCTCTTCAGCCTTCGCCTCGGATGGAAAGGCAATGAATACCAGATCGCTCATCGTGTTCTCCGTCATCTGCCTGCGCCGTCCGGTCTTGTCGCGCCGCGCGGTTACAGTTTGAGGGTTTACCACGAGTACACTTTGACCGTACCGGCGATGAGATCCTTCGCTTGCGGCGCTTGCTTCGCAAGCGCCTTACTCAGGGCGACAAGAGATACCTGCCGCCGGCAGATCACACAGGAACCCTTGGAGCGCCGAGATTGGCGCCGCGACGGTTGCGGCGGGCCATCGCGATCAGGCGGACGGCTGCCGCTGCCACGACGAGGACGGCCATCGGCCAGTAGAAGCGATCGAGCGGCACGCGCTTGCCGACCGCGACGGCGAAGCTGATCCAGATGTACCAGCCGCCGATCAGGTGCAGGCGGCGCCAGTTGCGCGGGCCCAGCCAGGCGGCGGTGGGGTCGAACGACGTCGCGGTCATCGCCGCGATGAACAGATAGGCCGTGCCCGCCAGCACGATGGTGGTGAGGTTGGTGAGCTTCCAGAAGAGTTCGCGGTCAAGGGAGGCGAGCGCCAGGATCGCCGCCAGATGGATGAAGTGGGAGATGGCGAAGGATACGCCGAGATGGCGCCGGTTACGGCGCTGCCAGCGCGTCAGCTCGCCGGGCGCCAGCTCGACCAGGGCGCTGGCTGTGAAGGCGAGCACGAACAGGAGCAACGAGGTACGGGCGGTCGCCCGGATGACCAGGCGGATGCCTTCGATATCTCCTGCATTCAGTGCCAGGAGCGCCAGCGACATGGCGCACAGCAGCGCCGTCAGCACACCGGTCAGACGCCATCCGTTCATGGTGAAACTCCCCTAAAGGAAGCAGTCCGGCGCAATCGCCGGCCGAAGTTCACGACCTCGATCAGCAGCAGCCCGAGCAGGGCGAACTCGCCGGCCGCCGCCAGCAGCACGAGCAGCGGCACGCCCTGATCGAACAGGCCCGCGCGCACGACGCCGGCGGCGACCGAG
>Ga0310811_10006471_pt1 | contig 14981 bp, 14 predicted proteins | sample YCmetagenome_FD_207642 | JGI IMG/M metagenome (GOLD analysis project Ga0310811, IMG submission 207642) | Soil microbial communities from experimental microcosm in Duke University, North Carolina, United States - YC | ecosystem: Engineered > Artificial ecosystem > Soil microcosm > Unclassified ...
CCTCGTCCTCCAGGTCGAAGTTGTCCAAATCCTTGCGCATATGGCCCTCCACGCTTGCGTTATGCTCCAGTCTCCCACAGGGAACCCGATTCCCACCTTCCTAAAGTACAACGGTGCCCGCCGGCCGGACCGGGGGCACCGTCACCGACCGGCCGCGAAGGCGGCTAATCGACCAGTCTGAGGGGCATCACGAGCGTCAGATAGCTCGAGGGATCGTTCCAGCCCACCGGCTCGCAGGTCGCGGCCCGCTCGGGGGCCTTGAAGGTCATCCTGACCTCGTCGGTCGGGATGTACTTGAGAATCTCGAGCAGGTACGACGCGTTGAAGCCGATCTCGAGCGGATCACCGTCGTAGCTCACCGTGATCTCTTCCTGGGCCTCGCCCAGGTCGGGGGTCTGGACCGAGAGCTTGCACGAGCCGTTAGCGAAGGCCATGCGGATCCGGTGTGTCTGGTCGCTCGCGACGATGCTCATGCGGCGGAGCGCGGCCGAGAACGCGGCCTTGTCGGCGGTGGCGGACTTGTCGTTCTCGCGCGGGATCACCTGCTCGTAGTTCGGATACGGACCCTCGATCAGCCGGGTGAAGATCTGGGTGGAGGCGGACCGGAAGCCGAGATGGTTCTCACTCCGGGCGATCTCGACCTCCTCCTCGGCCTTGAACAGGCGGCGGATCTGCTCCAGGGCCTTGGGCGGCACGATGAGATCGGCCTGGGCCGAGCTTCCGGCCGGGGGCGTGGGAACGTCCATGCGCGCCAGCCGGTGTCCATTGGTGGCCACCATACGCATGCGCTCGGGCCTGAGCTCCCACAGGACGCCGTTGAGGATGGGCCGGCTCTCCTCGGTGCTGGCCGCGAACGCCACATGGGCGATGAGCTTCTGCAAATCCTTGGAGGACGTCCGCCAGCCGCCCTCGAACTTGACGGTGGGGAACGCGGGAAACTCCTCGCGCGGCAGGCCGAGCAGGCGGAACTTGGAGCGGCCGCACTCGATCGTCACACGCTGCTCGCCGGACGCCGTGAGGCGAATGGCGGCGCTGGGCAGCTCGCGCACGATCTCGACCAGCTTGCGGGCCGGGAGCGTGATCGCCCCCTCCTGGTCCACCGACGCCGACACCGTGGTGCTCACCGAGATGTCGAGGTCCGTCCCCGAGAGCCGGATGCCGTCCTTCGTGGCCTCGAGGAGGATGTTGGACAGGATGGGGAGCGTCGTCTTGGCCGGCACGCTGGCCGCGACCGCGACGAGTCCTTCCTGGAGTTGCTCCCGCGTGATCGTGAGCTTCATGCCGCTCCTTGACGAGGAAAAAGCAGTACTGCTTTTCTATTTAATAATACTTAGCAGCAGTAGTAGAGGGTCTGGAAATGTGGGCCGGCGGCGTAACGTCACCGGCCTTCCGTGTTTGCCCGTCCTACTGCATGTCGACATGGTGTGGGGCGTGGGGACGATCACCCCTCGCTGCCCACGCTCGTCCAGAGTTCCCACAACGCAACCTCGCGCGCGGGGATTATTCTGCGCACAACTCCTGGCGCGCGTGCTCCACACGCTCGCGGAACGTGCGATCGCGCGACATCTGCCGGCTCACCTTGTCCACGCTGTGAATTACGGTCGAGTGGTCGCGGCCGCCGAACGCCTGGCCGATCTCGACCAGCTGCATCTCGAGCAGCTCGCGCGCGAGATACATCGCGATCTGTCGCGGCACGGTGAGCGTCTTGATGCGCGCCTTGGAGCGGAGGCCCTCGGGGGTGACGCCCCAGCGCCGGGCCACGACCTCCTGCACCTTGTTGATCGAAGGCAGCGCCTTGGGCGCGGCAATGCCGTCCTCGCCCGGCCGGATCCGGTCGCTCAGCGCCTCCCGGGCCAGCTCGATGGACACTTCCTTGTGCTTGAGCGAGGCGAACAGCAACAGCTTGATGATGCACCCTTCCAGCTCGCGCACGTTGGAGCGCACGTGCTCGGCGATGAACCGCAGCACGTCGTCGGGGATGGTGAGCTCGAGGTGGTCCTGCTCCTGCTTCTTCCGGAGGATGGCGATCCGGTGCTCCAGGTCCGGCTGGCCGATGTCGGCCACCATGCCCCACTCGAAGCGGCTCACCAGCCGGGCTTCGAGGCCCGGGATCTCCTTAGGCGGCCGGTCGGAGGTAAGCACGATCTGCTTGTTGCCCTCGTACAGGGCGTTAAACGTATGGAAGAACTCCTCCTGCGTCATTTCCTTGCCTTCGAGGAAATGGACGTCGTCGACCAGGAAGAGATCCACGTCGGCCCGGTAGCGGCGCCGGAACTCGGGCATGGTCCGGCTGTGGATGCTCTCGATGACCTCGTTGATGAACTGCTCGGCGCCGACGTAGAGCACCCGCGTCTCGGGTTGTCGCTGACAGACCCCGTGGGCGATCGCCTGCATCAGGTGGGTCTTCCCCAGCCCGGTGGCGCCGTAGATGAAGAGGGGGTTGTAGGTCTTGCCGGGAGATTCGGCCGCCGCGTGGGCGGCCGCGGCCGCGAGCTCGTTGGACTTGCCGATGACGAAGGTGTCGAAGGTGTAGCGCTCGTTCAGCGGCTGGGTGCTAGGGTTGACCGGGATGACCGCGACGGCCGGGGCGGTGGGCGCGACGAAGAAATCCATCTGTGGCCGCTTCTGTCGATCCTCGTGCACGCGGAACACGACCGAGGTCGGATGGCCGATGACTGGTTCGGCCAGCTTGGACAGCAGTGTCGCGTGCTTGGTCTCGTTCCATTCCACCGCAAACTGGTCGGGCGCGCCGACGATCAGCCGGCCTTCGTCGAGGGCGATGGCCTCGGTGGGCTCCAGCCAAGTCCGGATCGTGTGATCAGGAAGTTCGCGATGCGCCTCGTCGAGGATGCGCTTCCATGCGTCTTTAGCGGACAGCTGCATCTGAACTCGAAAACGGTGGGGGATTGATCAAGGGCGAGAGATGTTACGGAACGGTTGTGGAAAAGTCAACCATGCTACAAATCGCGCGGCGGCGCACTTGACAGCACGAGAAATTCACGCACGGCGAAATGGAAGAACGCTGTCGCGATGCAAGCGCGGTGATGGCGCTGAGGTGAATGGTGTTGCGGGCGCGGAGCGAATCGAGTCTCGCGCGGCCACGGCTGAGTGAGGCGATGACCCTGGGTGGACGAAGCGCGCTCGAGGAGCCGGCGGCCTGCTGCTGAGCGGGGAGCGTGCCCGGTCGAGCACGCGCGGGCGCCAGCGTTCGCGCCCACGGTGCGCGTGATGTGGCCCCGCGCCGCGGGCATCTCGAGCGCGGGAGGATCCCTGGCGGAGGGGCGTTCACCGGTTCCGACGCGATCGGCGCTCGCGCTCGCCAAGCCCTGTCGCATGTCTGGAGGAGAGCGCCAGCGACCGCTACCTTCGCGGCGACCGTCCGACCGTCCGACCGTCCGACCGTCCGACCGTCCGACCGTCCGACCGTCCGACCGTCCGACCGTCCGACCGTCCGACCGTCCGACCGTCCGACCGTCCGACCGTCCGACCGTCCGACCGTCCGCTTGACCAGCACCCAAGTCCTAACTAGCTTCCCGGGCTCACTTTGGAGGAACGCCCGCAATGAAACCATCGTATCGGCCGCGCAACAAGCGCCGGATCAACAAGCACGGCTTCCGCGCCCGCATGGCCACGCGCTGGGGACGGGCGGTCCTCTCCCGCCGCCGCAAGAAGGGGCGCAAGCGGCTCACGGTCTCGCTGCCGTCGAAGCACGGGGGCTCCTGACGCCCTCGGCGCGCCTCCCGCGAGCCCACCGGCTCGCGCGCGCGTCGGACATTCGACGGTGCCTCAGCCAAGGACGGCGCCGCCGCTTCGAGCATCTGGACATGATCTGGATGGACAACACGACGGGCCACCCGCGGATGGGACTGATCGTACCGAAGTTCCAGTCGTCCGCAGTGGCCCGCAACCGTCTGCGGCGCCGCCTGCGCGAGATCTGGCGGCAGGAGCTCCAGCCCCATCAGCCCGCGTGGGATCTCGTCATCCGGGCCCGGCGGGAAGCCTACCGCGCGCCATTCGGCCTGCTTCGCGCCGATCTGCTGGCGTGGCGCCGGGCAGCGTTGTCGGCAGAATGAACGCCGCCCCGCGCACCGGCGCCGGAGTCGAACAGCCTCGCAGCCCGGCGCCCAGGCGCCTGCTCGCCGCGCTCATCCGTGCCTACCAGCGCTTCGTGTCGCCCGCCCTGCCGCCGAGCTGCCGGTTTCACCCGTCCTGTTCCCAGTACGCCCTCGAGGCGGTCACCCGGTACGGCGCCTGCAAAGGGTCGTGGCTGGCCGCCCGTCGCCTCGCCCGGTGTCATCCGTTCCACCCGGGCGGGTTCGATCCCGTCCCTTGATCCTGTGATCTGAGCTCATGGACCGTCGTACCGTGTGGGCGATCCTTCTCATGATGGTGATCGCCATCGTGCCGGCCATCTTCCTCAAGCGGCCACCGGCGCCCGTCCCCCCGGCCACCGGCGACACCAGCGCGGTTGCCGCGCCGGTACCCGCCCGGCCCGGCCCGGCCGTGCCCGGGCCGGCGGCCCAGCCCGCCGACACGCTCGGGCGCGCCGCCGATAGCGCCGCCCGGCAGCCGGCGGTGTCGACCGTGGCGGTGACCTCGCCCCTCTACACGTATGGCGTGAGCACCCAGGGCGGCCGCCTGGTCAGCGCCCGGCTCACGAACTACCGCTCGATGGCCCCCGAGGACGGCGGCGGGGTCGCGCAGATCCTGCCCAGGGACAGCCGCCTCCTCGGTCTCACGCTGATCACCGGACGCGACACGATTCCGCTCGAGAGCCTGGTCTTCACACCTTCGGCCGATTCGCTCGACGCGACCCAGGGGACACCGCTCCGGCTGACCACCGCGCGTGGCCCGGTCCAGGTGGAACTCGCCTACACCTTCGCCCCGGACGACTACCGGGTTCAAGTGCAGGGCCGGGTGACCGGCATCGGTCCGAACGGCGGCACCCTGCTCGTCGGCATGGGACCCACGCTGGCCAACACCGAGGCCAACCTAATCGAGAACCACCGCGCCCTCGCGGTGGTCACCCGCCGCACCGACGCCGAGCGAACCGACCTGGCCAGTCTCACGCCGGGCGAGCCCAAGACCGTGAGCGGCCCCCTCGACTGGGTCGCCTTCAAGTCCAAGTACTTCGTGACCGGGGTGCTGGCCTACGACAGCGCCGGCGGGCGGATCAGCGGGGCCACCATCGTCGCGCGCCCGACCACGGAGAAGCACCCCACCGAGGCCGACGTCCGCCTGACCATCCCCGTCCCGGCCAGCGGAGAGTTCGCCTACACCGCCTACACGGGGCCGATGGAGTACGACCGGCTGGGCCGCCTGGGCCGCGGGTTCGATGACGTCAACCCGTACGGTTGGCCCGGATTCCGCACCCTCATCCGGCCGGTGGCCGTGGGCGTCCGCTGGCTGCTGGTGTGGATGCACGAGCACCTGTACCTGGCCTACGGGCTGGTGCTGGTGTGCTTCGGCATCATGGTTCGCGTGCTGCTCTGGCCGCTCAATCAGAAGGCGATGCGCGCCAACATGCAGCTCCAGGCGGTGCAGCCGCTCATGAAGGACATCCAGGAGCGCTACAAGAACGATCCGCAGAAGCTGCAGCAGGAGATGTTCAAGCTGTACAAGGAGTACAACGTGAACCCGCTGGGCGGCTGCTGGCCGATGCTGCTGCCCATGCCGGTGTTGTTCGCGCTGTTCTTCGTGTTCCAGAACACCATCGAGCTGCGCGGGGCCTCGTTCCTGTGGCTCCCGGACCTGTCGCGGCCCGATCCGCTGTACATCATCCCGGTCATCATGGGGCTCTCGATGTTTGGCCTCAGCAAGGTTGGCCAGATCGGGATGGAGCCGAACCCGCAGATGAAGATGATGCTGTACATCATGCCCGTCATGATGACGTTCCTGTTCCTCAACTTCGCCTCCGGGCTCAACCTGTACTACGCGGTGAGCAACCTCGCGAGCATCCCGCAGCAGTGGATGCTGGCGCGGGAACGGGTCAAGCGAGGGGCGCCGGGGGCGGTGGCCGTGAAGACCGTGCGCCCGCCGCCCAAAGGCAAGGCGTAGCTAGTCGGCGATCGCGGTGGTGTCGGCGCGGGACAGGCGCACCCGCATTGAGCGCTGGTCGATCGTCAGGCGGAAGTGGCGCAAGGCCCGGGTCCCGACGGTCATCCGCGACGGGATATCGGGCGGCAGGGGATGGACCGCGATGCTCGGCCGACGGAACACGTGCCGTCCGAGCTTGAGGTCCCCCGCGAGGCGGGCGGCCTTCACCTCCACCGGCGCACCGCCCCCGACGACCGCGCGTCCCACGACCCTCGGCGTCTCCGCGAACGCCAGCCGCTCGGCCGCTTGGGGCACTGCCTGGAACAGCATGCCTCCCTGCGTGTCCACCACGCCCGTCTCCCGAACCCCACCCACGTCCAGCGGCACCCCGATGAACGGCCCGACCCGCACGGCCGGCAGGATGTCGGCGCCGTCCGGCGGCGGCAGCGTGCCCCGGCTCAGGACGAGTCGCGCCGCCGGATAGTCCACCGTCAACAACAGGTCGGCGTAGGCATCAAGTCCGAGGACGCCGTCCACGCCGAGCGCAGCGAGGCCGCGATCGCTTCCCACGCGCAAGCCTGGCACCAGGATATCGCCGATGCGTAGCGAGTCGAGGCGGAAGAGCGAGTCGGGCCCGCTCATGCCCGAGGGCGGCAGCGCCAGCTCGCTGACGAGACGAGGGGCCAGCACCACGTTGGGGGAGCCGTCTCGACCGCGAGGCGGTAGGGCCCCCGGCCGTCGAGCGTCGCGAGGACGACGGCGCGGTCGCCGTCGAGCAATTCGATGGGCACCGCGGTCGAGTCGGGCCCAGGCCGGCGCACCGCGGGGGGCCGCGCCACGACGATCGGGGCGAGACTCAGCAGGCACGCCAGGGCCAGCATCGGAACCTCCGCCGAAGAAATCCAGGAATGGGATCGCTCGCAGGATGCGTCGATCCCGACGATGGTCGCGGGTGGTAAGTTCCGTTCCATGCTCTCCGATCCCATCGCCGCCCTGGCGACCCCGCCCGGGCGCTCCGCCCTGGCCGTCGTCCGGCTGAGCGGCGCGGGCGCGTTCGAGGTGGCGGCCCGGGTCATCGCGGGGTTCCGAATCCGCCCGCCGCGCACGGCCACGCTTGCGACCTTCCGCGATGCCTCCGGCGAGGCGATCGACCGTGGCCTGTACACCGTCTTCCCCGCGCCCTCCAGCTATACCGGCGAGGACGTGGTGGAGCTGTCCTGTCACGGCGGCCTGCTGGCCCCGACCCGGCTGCTCGGCGCCCTGCACGCGGCCGGAGCGCGCCCGGCCGCGCCTGGCGAGTTCACCCGCCGGGCCGTGATGAACGGCAAGCTGGACCTGGTGCAGGCGGAAGCGGTCGGGGATCTGATCGACGCCACCGCGCCGGCCCAGGCTCGCGCCGCGCTCCGGCAGCTCGATGGCAGCCTCTCCCGGCGCCTGGCCGACCTGCGGCTGTCACTGATCGAGGCGGAGGGCTTGCTGGCCTACGACATCGACTTCCCGGGTGAGGACGACGGTCCGGTGCCCCCCTCGCGGATTGCCGCGCAGCTCGAGGCGGTCGCCGCCCGAATCGAGCGGCTGCTCGAGAGCGCGCCGGCCGCCGAGCGGGTGCGGGAGGGCGCCCTGCTGGTGCTCGCCGGTCGACCCAACACCGGCAAGTCCTCTCTGTTCAATGCGCTGCTGGGCGACCAGCGGACCCTCGTGACCGAAATTCCCGGCACCACTCGCGACGCGGTCGAGGCGCACACGGAGTTCATCGGCTGGCCGGTGCGGCTGGTGGACACGGCGGGCCTGTGGGATGCCCCGGATCCGATCGACCGGCTGGGCGTGGACGTGAGCCGGCGCTACCTCGCGTCGGCGGACCTGGTGCTGCTGTGCGTCGAGACGGGGCGGACACCCGGACCGGACGAGTCGGCCGTCGCGGCCGCGCGACCGACGCTGCTGGTACGAACCAAGTCGGACCTCTCGCCGGCCGCGCCAGGGGGCGGCGTGCCGGTCTCGGCGATCTCCGGCGCCGGGCTCGGCGAGGTGCGCCGGGCGGCGGCCGAGCAGGTGTTCGGCGATCGGCTGATCCTCGCCGACCTCGAGCCCGCGCTGGGCCGTGCCCGCCAGCGGACGGCGCTCGCCAGGGCGCGGGAGGCGTTGGTCTCCGCGCTGGAGCAGTTTCGCGGCGCCGGCGACGCGGTGCTCGTCGCCCACCACGTTCGGGAGGCGACGGGCGCGCTCGATGAGCTGGTCGGGGTTGTGGATATCGAGGAGGTGCTGGACAGCGTGTTCGCGGGCTTTTGCGTGGGGAAGTAGCCGCGGGAGTCAGCCGACCGGCCCGGTAACTCCCGCCACCTCGAGCGCCTACGCCGTCTGAATTCCCCTCGCCAGGTCCTCCGCCGCCTGGAACTCGGCTGCCGGCGCCCGCAGCGCCTCGGGCAAGCCGCGTTGGGCGACGAGCGCCTCGGTCATGCGGTACCCCAGGTAGTAACCCGAGCGCTCGGGCAGCACCCGCCCGCCCACCAGTCGCGCGGAGGGGCTCATGCCGCCCGAGAGGTAGCGCAGCCTGAGCCCGAGCCCGCTCTGCTCGAGGTCGGGCTCGACGATGCGCCGGAGGAAGGCCTCGAGCTCGCGCAGTCGGTGATACTGCCGCCGGGGATAGCCGAAATAGTCCGCCGAATCGAATCCGGGAGCCACGGCCTGTGCCGCGTGTACCGCGAGGCCCTCGTTGACCAGCAGCTCGCGCAGCGTGGCCCGGCTGCCGGTGGACCAGTAGTCGTAGTAGCCGCCGGCGTCGCTCACCAGGCGGTGCATGTCGCTGGTGCTGGTCGGCGAGGTGTAGCGGACCGAGTGGGCCAGCTCGTGCCCGATCCACAGCGGGATCAGGTCCGGGGGCAGGCCCATGCCGTACGTCTCGGGGTTCACCCGCCCGGTGAAGTGCTCGAGGCAGATGAACGCGACGCCGCGGCCGCCGACGACGAGCTCGCCGGCGTTGGCGCCGCCGAGTCCCACCATGAGATAGGTGTCCGTCGGGCGGTCCACCTGCAGCACATCCTCCGCGCGGCCGATGGCGTCTTCGGCGAGCTGTACGAGATTGACCGCGTCGGCGAGCGCGAGCAGGTCACTGCGATCAGCCCGCAGCGCGGCGGTGATGATCTCGCCGGCGTGCGGGCTGTCGGGGTCGAGGACGTAGTTGCGCCAGTAGGCGTCGAGGATCGGTCGGTGAGACTCGCGATACTGCCGATACGCCGCCTCCCGGTCACCGGCGCCGAGCACCGCGAGAAAATCGGGAAGAAGATTGATCAGCACGGCGGACAATACGAAAGCGGCTGGGAAGAAGCAAGAGAGGACGGAACGGAGGACGGAAGGATGGAAGGACGGAAAGACGGAAGGACCAACGAGAAATGAGGGATGCAGGCACGGGGGAAACGACGAGGACGGCGGCTCACCGCTCGAGCCGCCGTCCTCAATCATCTCGTCCTACCGTCCTACCGTCCTACCGTCTTTCCTAGTGGTCCGTCTTCTTCTTTCGCGCGACCTCGTCGAGGAACCGCCGCTCGGCGGCGGTGAGGCTGTTCATGCCCTGCTCGCTGATCTTGTCCAGCACGCGGTCGACCTCGGCGGCCACGGGATCGGCCTCTGCGCGGCGGCGTGGGCGGAGCGGGGTGGGCGGCGTCCGGCGCTCGGGCTCGGCGGCCCCGGACTGGACCATGACGACCCGCTCCACCGCGCGCGGCGGCTGGTGCGGACTGCGGCGCGAGAGGGCCTGCAGGCGGAAGAAGAGGAACCCGAACCCGGCGCCGCCGACATGGGCGAGGTGGGCGACCCCATCGTTCGGCGCGACCTGCGACAAGACGACCTCGAGGCCGACCATCACCAGGATGAAGGTGCGCGCCTTCACCGGCATCGGGAGCGGGAACACCAGCAGCTCGGCGTCGGGCCAGAGCATCGCGAACGCGACGGCCACACCCAGCACCGCGCCGGAGGCGCCGACGACGGGCGCCGCGGCCGACGCCATGAACCCGGACAGGATGAGGCACAGGACCGCCGCACCGATGCCGCAATAGAGATAGTAAAGGATGAATGCCCGTCCGCCGAGGCGGTGCTCGACCGGCGGCCCGAACACGAACAGCATCAGCATGTTGACCAGCAGGTGCAGCAGGCCCGCGTGGACGAACATGTACGTGACGAAGGTCCAGGGCCGGTGCAGCGCCTCGCCCGGAGCGAATCGAAGGGCGCTCTGGAGCGTCGGAGAGGTGAAGACCGTCAAAAGCAGGAGCAGCACCACCGCGTTCGCGATGATGAGGCGCCCCACCCAAGGGGTCAGTCGGTTGGAGGGAGACAGATTCATCGAACCACGCCTTCTACGCTGAGACCCCGCGACGGCTAGAACGGTTCCTTGAGGCGGCCGAGTCGGGCGGTTCGACAGATCCGTTCGCACAGGTCCGGGAACTCGATCCCTACCGCACGAGCAGACTGGGGGAGCAGGCTGGTCGCCGTCATGCCCGGTAGGGTATTTACCTCTAAACAGAAGAGTTCCCCGGCCGGTGTCAAGCGAAAATCGACCCGCGAGTAGCCCCCGAGCTTGAGCGCCTCATGGGCCAGGAGTGCCAGGCGCCCGCACTCCGCCTCGGTGGCGGGGGGCAGGTCGGCCGGGAAGAGCTCCTGCGACATGCCAGGAGTGTACTTGCACTCATAGTCGAAAATCTCGTGCCGCGGGATGATCTCCCCCACGGCCAGGGGCTTACCCTCCAGGATCCCGACCGTCAGCTCGCGGCCCGGGACGAACCGCTCGATCATGACCTCGTCATCGTAGCGCCTGGCCAGCGTCACCGCCTCCTGGTAGTCCTCCGCCCGCTTGACCACGGTCAAGCCGACCGTGGAGCCCTGTTTGGACGGTTTGACCACCACCGGCCAACCGAACTCCTTGGCGACCCTGTCCCGGTTGGCCGGAGCCATGGCCCAATCCGCGGTCGGGACCCCGGCCATGCGGAAGAGACGCTTCGACACGTCCTTGTCCATGGCCATCGCGCTGCCCAGCCGGCCGCTGCCGGTGTAGGGGACGCCCACCATCTCGAGCAGGGTCTGCAGGGTTCCGTCCTCACCCCGGCCCCCGTGGAGTGCCAGAAACAGCACTTCGGCGTCCCGCACCACCCGGAGGTTGGCGAGCCCGGACAGAAGCAGTCCCTGCTCCAGGCCCTGGAGCTGGTCACTCGACGGAGGCACCGTACCGACGGAGCCGGACAGCAGGGAGCGCTCGTCCGCCTCGGGGATGTAGCCGCGGGCCGTGTCCACGACCGCGACGTCGTGGCCCCGAGATCGGAGCGCCGCGATGATCTGCACCGCCGAGGCGATGGCGACGTCGCGCTCGGCGGAGGTCCCGCCGGTCAGTACGGTTACGCGCATAGCATGGTTCCGATGTCCATCCGTAGTGGAGTTCGGATTCCACGGCTGCGGCGGGGGCGGCGCTCGCGCCGGTCGCTGCAGGCCGCCTTGGGGCATCCGTCTCGGATCAGATCACTCGGCCTGACGCTCCCTCTGCGAGCCCCACCCCTGCCTCCGCCCGCGCATCGCGAGTCGCAGGCACCCTCGTTTGCGATCTTCGACCCGCCCAGCGACCCTCCGAGGGAGCGTCTTTCCGTCTTTCCGTCTTTCCGTCTTTCCGTCTTTCCGTCTTTCCGTCTTTCCGTCCTACCGTCCTCCGATCAGCTGCTGCAAGACGTCGTAGCGGCTCACGATGCCCACCAGCTTGCCGTCGCGGCGCACCAGGGCGGCGGGGCTCTCCCGCGTGAGCATCGCGCCCACACGGTCGACGGCCGTCCCGGCCTCCACCTCCGGGAATGGCGGCTCCATGACCTCGCTTACGGGCTGCTCCAGCAGGGCCGGCTGTGCCAGGGCGCGAGCCATGAGCGTGCCCTCGATCAGTCCTCCTACCGACTGGCCGTTGTCCAGCACCGGGATCTGGCTCACGCTCCAGGTCGCCATGAGATTGAGCGCCTGGCGGACGGCGGCGGCCGGCGCCACGCTCACCACCGGAGGCGCACCGGCCGGCCGGCGCTCCAACAGCTCCTGCACCGTGCTGCGTGGCGTGTCCAGCATCTGGTTTTCCTGCATCCAGGCATCGTTGAACTGCTTGGACAGGTACCGCTCGCCGGTGTCGCACAGGATCGTGACGATGAGCGCGGCCGGATCGGACAGCTCGCGGGCCAGGTCGAGCGCGATCGCCACGTTGAGTCCCGACGATCCGCCGAGCAGAATCCCCTCCTCCCGAGCCAGGCGGCGGGCCATGAGGAACGAGGTCTTGTCCGACACCTGCCGGAATTCGTCCACCCAGTCGAACCACACCGTGGTGGGAATCTTGTCACCGCCGATGCCCTCGACCTTGTACGGGTGGCCGTCGCCCATGGTCCGGGTGCGATGGTAGTTGGTGTAGAGCGATCCCACCGGGTCACCCGCGATCACGCGGACCTTGGGGTTCTTCTCCTTCAGATATCTCCCGGCCCCGCTCACGGTCCCCCCGGTCCCCGCGCCGGCGACGAAGTGCGTCACCCGTCCCTCGGTCTGCTGCCAGATCTCCGGTCCCGTGGTCGCGTAGTGCGCCTCGGGATTCACTTGGTTGTAGAACTGGTTGGCCAGAACGGCGTTGGGGGTGTCGTGCACGATCTGCTTGGCCTTCATCACGTAGTGCTCGGGATGATCGGGCGGTACCGCGGTGGGCGTGACCACCACTTCCGCGCCGTAGGCCTTGAGCAGCCGCACCTTCTCCATGGACATCTTGTCGGGCATCGTGAAGATGCAGCGGTAGCCGCGGAGCGCCGCGGCGATCGCGAGCCCCACCCCGGTGTTGCCGCTGGTGCCCTCGACGATCGTACCGCCCGGGCGGAGCTCGCCCCGGCGCTCGGCGTCCTTGATGATCGCGAGGCCGATCCGGTCCTTCACCGAGCCGCCCGGGTTGGCATACTCGGCCTTGCCGTAAATCGGCGTACGCACCCCGGCGCCGATGCGGCCCAGGCGAATGAGCGGTGTCCAACCTATGGTCTCGAGGACCGAATCGTAGGGGCGGAGGTGCGGAGGGGTCATGGTGCGCTCTGCGACCGGGGGCTCCGGAAATGGATCGGTTGCAGGAACAGGCCGGCCACGGGCCGGCCGTGCCGGAGCGCCGGAGAGAAGCGCAGCGCCGCGGCGCCCCGGACCGCCGCGGAGTCGAGCGCCGGATAGCCGCTCGACTCGGACACGCGGGTCGAGTCGGGCACCAGGGCGCCCAGCGAGTCGGCGTACAGCCGGAGCAGCACCCGTCCCTCGATGCCCTGCTCCAGCAGCGGCACCGGGTACTCAACCGGGCTCACCGGATTGATCGCGACGGGGGGCTGGTCGGCGTCGCTGGGCGTCGAGACCGGCGTGCTGGTCGAGATGCGGAACGATCCATCGTCCTCACGCCCGCAGGCCAGGGCCAGGCCGAGCGCGAGCGCGGTCACTGCCGGGCGTCCTCGCCGGCTCACCGCCGGTCCTCCGCGCGCCGCTTGAACTCGGCGAGCCGGTTGAGCGCCTCAAGCGGGGTGAGCGCATTCACGTCGATCCGGCGCAGCTCCTCGACCATGGGGTCGGGCGGCGCCGGCCCATCGGCGAACAGCGCGAGCTGGCCGGGGTCGCGGGGCGCCTCCGGCGTACCCGGCACCATCCGATGCTCGCCCTCCAAGGTGCCGAGGATCTCGCGCGCACGCCGCACCACCCGATCCGGCAGCCCGGCGAGCTGGGCGACGTGGATCCCGTAGGAGCGATCCGTGCCACCCGGCTCGAGCCGGTGGAGGAACACGACCGTGTCCCCGGTCTCGCGCACGGCCACGTTGTAGTTCCGGGCGTGCTGCAGCTGCTCCGGAAGCTGCATCAGCTCGTGGTAGTGGGTGGCGAACATCGTCTTGCAGCCCACCCGGTCGTGCAGGTGCTCGGTGACCGCCCAGGCGATGGCCACGCCGTCGTAGGTAGAGGTGCCACGGCCGATCTCGTCGAGCAGGACCAGGCTCCTCCGACCCGCGTTATGGAGGATGGCGCTGGTCTCGCTCATTTCCACCATGAAGGTGGACTGGCCGCGCGCGAGGTTGTCGCTCGCGCCCACCCGGGTAAACAGGCGGTCCACCGTGCCGATCGAGGCCTCGGCCGCCGGCACGAACGAGCCCATCTGGGCCAGCACCACGCACAGGCCGATCTGCCGCAGGATCGTCGACTTGCCGGCCATGTTGGGGCCGGTCACCAGGGCCACCCGCTCCGCTTCGGTGAAGCGCGCGTCGTTGGGGATGAACGCCTCGCGGGCCATGAGTCGCTCGATGACCGGATGGCGGCTCTCGCGCAGCACCAGATCGTAGCCCTCGTGCACCTCGGGCCGGACGTAGCGGCCGGTGACCGCGCGCTCCGCCAGCGCGGTCCAGACGTCCAGCCGGGCCAGCACGCGCGCCGTCCGCTGGACCCTGGCGATGGCCTGTCCCACCGCCGCGCGCAGGGCCCCGAACAGCTCGGCCTCCCGGGTGGCCATCCGCTCCTCCGCGCCGAGCACCCGGGACTCGTATTCCTTGAGCTCCGGCGTGACGTACCGCTCGGCGGAGGCCAGCGTCTGTCGGCGCTCGTAGTCGGCCGGCACCTTGGCCGAGTGCGCGTTGGTGATCTCCAGGTAATAGCCGAAGACCTTATTGAAGCCCACTTTGAGGGACGGGATGCCGGTGCGCTCCCGCTCCCGCTGCTGGAGCGAGGCGATGTACTGCCGCCCGCCGTCGCGGAGCGAGCGCACCTCGTCGAGCTCCGCATCGTACCCGGCGCGGATGACACCGCCATCGCCGAGCGACGGCGGGGGGCGGTCCTCGAGCCCGCGGGCGAGCTCCGAGGCGAGGTCGGCGAGCAGGTCGAGCTCGTCGACCGCGTCCCCCAGCGCCGCGGCCGGCCCGCCCCGCGGCAGGGTCGAGGCGGCCAGCGCG
>Ga0310811_10006472_pt1 | contig 14980 bp, 7 predicted proteins | sample YCmetagenome_FD_207642 | JGI IMG/M metagenome (GOLD analysis project Ga0310811, IMG submission 207642) | Soil microbial communities from experimental microcosm in Duke University, North Carolina, United States - YC | ecosystem: Engineered > Artificial ecosystem > Soil microcosm > Unclassified ...
CGCGGTGGCTGTCCTTCATCGCGACGACGTTCGGGATCTTGGCGATCTCGGCGATCATCTCGACCGTCAGCTTGACGTTATGCAGCGGCGGGTTGTGATAGATCATGATCCCGAGCTTCGGGAACTCCGCCGCGAGATCCTTGTAGAAGCGAATCGCGTTCTGCGGCGAGGACGGGAAGTAGAACGGCACGCCCATCAGGACGCCGGCGGCCTTGGTCTGCGACACGACCTTCAGCTTGCGGTAGGCGTCGCGGGTGTTGAGCGCCGTCGTGCCGAGGAACAGCGGGATGCGGTTGTTGGCGATCTCGCCCGAATGCTTCGCCAGGGTCTCGAACTCCTCCGGCAGCAGCGTGTGAAACTCGCCGAAGCTGCCGGCGACCGCCACGACGTTGGCGCCGTCGCCGATCATGCGGTTGAGGCCCTTCTCGAGGCGTTCGATCGAGACGGTGTTGGTCGCCTTGAAGTCCGCCGCATCGTCGGTGGCGAACCCAGGCATCATGGCCATCAGGCCATTCAGATCCGAGTGGCTGATCATCGCTGTTCTCCCGTGCGCCGGATCGGGATCCCGATCCGGCCCTGTTGTTCTGCAGGAAAAATAGCCTATTTCCGCAAAAACAAAATCGTTATCATTTTGCGAAATTCGTTTTTCGAAATGCAGAATGGAGGTCCTGCGTCATGGCGACACGGCCCGGCGCTAACGACGCCTTGCAGCAATTCGACGCGCGGCTCGCGACGTTCTCGATGCGCGGCCAGTGGACAGCCGAGCCGCTCCTGCAGGCCTCCATCGGTGGGCCGCGCCCCGTCGGCAAGCCCCACCTGTGGGCATGGGAAACCGTGGCCGGGCTTCTCTCAGAGGCGGGAGCGGCCTTGCCGGAGAGCATGGAGGCGCGGCGCAGTCTCCTATTCAACAATCCGGGCCTGCCGACTCCGACGGCGACCCACACCATGAATATGGGCATCCAGCAGATTCTGCCGGGTGAGACCGCGTGGGCGCACCGTCACCAGATCAATGCGATGCGGTTCGTCGTCGACGGCAGCCCCGATGCTTGTACGGTGGTGGACGGCGAACCGTGCGCGATGGAGGACTTCGATCTCATTCTTACGCCGGCGTGGACGTGGCACGACCATCACAACGGATCGTCGAAACCGGTGAGTTGGGTCGACGTGCTCGACATCCCGCTGGTGCGGGCGCTCAACCAGATCGTTTACCAGCCGTACGGTGATATCGAGCAACCAGTGACGCCGCCCGCCGAACGCATGTCGCTCAGGCTCGGCGATGTGCGGCCGGCGTGGGAGCAGGGCGCGCGCGAACGCGTGCCGGTGCGCTACCCGTGGCGTGATGTCGAGCCGAGGCTCAAGGCATTCGCGGCGCACGACGGAAGCCCGCACGACGGCATCGCGCTCGAGTACGTGCATCCGTTGACCGGCGGGCCGACGATGCCGACGCTCAGCGCGTGGATCCAGTGGCTCAAGCCGGGCCAGCGCACCCAAAGCCACCGTCACACCTCGAGCGCCGTCTACTTCGTCGTGCGCGGGGAGGGCCGGACCCTTTTCAATATCCCTGGCGTCGGTGACCAGGAGCTCCAGTGGAAGGCGCGGGACTCTTTTGTGCTGCCGAACTGGGCCTGGCATGCCCACGAGAACCTGCGCGACTCGGGCGAGGCGATCCTGTTCTCGGTGAATGATGCCCCGGCGCTCAAGGCGCTCGGCTTCTATCGTGAGGAAGCAGGCCGTTAGCGACCCGGCGCTCACACACGCTTCACACCCTGTTTCGCGCCGATTCGCCGTAAAAAGCCGAGCTTGAGGGTTGTCCGCGACGGGGCTCCGGCTGATGGGCGTGAAACCTCTGATGAATCTTAATAATCTCCCTGGGCGCACCCGCCGTACTGATCCTCCGCGTGGGATGGACGACCCCCCGCGCGCCACATAACCTCCACAGTGGCCGCCGAGATTGGCGGCCGTATCGACGGCATTGCGTTTCGATGGACGATTTGAAGAGTCACGACCAGACGCCCCCGCCTTCCCACGCGACGTTTCGGCGCAAGGCGCCGCCGCGCGCGCGGCGTTCGTGGCGCTATATCCTCTGGGCGATTCTCATCATCCTGGCGGCCGCGGCGATCGTGTGGTGGTTCTCATCGCGCACGACCGAACGCGTCGCCACGGGGCGCTTCGCCGGCAGCGCGGCAATCCCGGTGATCGCGGCTCCGGTCGAGACCGGGCCAATCGACATCGTGTTCAATGCGCTCGGAACCGTGACGCCGCTCGCGACAGTCACCGTCAAGACGCAGATCAACGGTCAGATCATGCGGATCGACTTCAAGGAGGGGCAGCGCGTCGAGAAGGGCGATCTGCTGGCGGAGATCGATACCCGCCCGTACCTGCTGCAGCTCGATCAGGCCCAGGGCCAGCTCCTGCGCGATCAGGCGCTGCTCAAGACCGCGCAGACCGATCTTGTCCGTTATCGGACTCTGGCGGCGCAGGACTCGATCGCGCGCCAGCAGGTCGACACCCAGGAACAGCTCGTCCGCCAGTACGAAGGTATCGTCCGGATGGACCAGGCGCAGGTCGAATCCGCGCAGCTCAATCTCATCTACTGCCACATCTCCGCGCCGGTGAGCGGGCGCGTCGGCCTGCGTCAGGTCGACGAAGGCAACTACGCGTCGGTGAGCGATGCGAACGGCATCGTCGTGATCACCCAGACTCAGCCCATCACGGTGGTGTTCTCGCTCCCCGAGGACAATCTGAGCGCCGTCCTGAAGCGGCTTCGCGAGAGCGCGACGCTGCAGGTGGTGGCGCTCGATCGCGGCCAGAACACGACGCTCGCCACAGGCACGCTGTCGAGTGTCGACAACCAGATCAACACCACGACCGGCACCTTTCGGCTCAAGGCGCAGTTCGCCAATGACGACGAGCGGCTGTTTCCGAACCAGTTCGTCAATATCCGTCTGCTGGTCGACACCCAGAGGGATGCCACGGTGATGCCGAGCGCCGCGGTCCAACGCGGCGCGCCGGGCACCTACGTCTACGCGGTTCAGCAGGACGACACGGTGGCTGTGCGGCCGGTGAAGCTCGGTGTCTCGCAGGGCGAGAAGGTGGCGGTCACCTCCGGACTTCAGCCCGGGGATCGCGTGGTGGTGGACGGCGCCGACAAGCTCCGCGACGGCGCCAAGGTCACGCTTCACGACGCACGCGAGGAGGCCCCGGCCCCGGCGCCCGGCGCTGGCCAACGCCAGCGGCGCGGGCGTCAGGGGTAGTGGTGACCGCCCGCAACCGCGCCGACTGACATGAACCCGTCCCGCCTCTTCATTCTAAGGCCGGTCGCGACGTCGCTCTTCATGATCGCCATCCTGCTGGTCGGGATGGTGTCGTTCCGGTTCCTGCCGCTCGCGGCTTTGCCCGAGGTCGACTACCCGACCATCCAGGTCCAGACGTTCTATCCCGGCGCCAGCCCCGACATCATGACGTCGTCGGTGACGGCGCCGCTGGAGCGCCAGCTTGGCCAGATGCCGAATCTGGTGCAGATGACCTCGTCGAGCTCGGCGGGTGCGTCCGTCATCACGTTGCAGTTCGGTCTCTCGATCAGCCTCGACATCGCCGAACAGGAGGTGCAGGCCGCGATCAACGCCGCGGGGAACCTGCTGCCGTCGGATCTGCCGGCGCCGCCGATCTACGCCAAGGTCAATCCCGCCGATGCCCCGATCCTGACGCTGGCGCTCACCTCGAAGACGCTGCCGCTGACCGAGGTTCAGGACCTCGCCAACACGCGTCTCGCCCAGAAGATCTCGCAGCTGCCCGGCGTCGGCCTGGTCAGCCTGGTCGGCGGCCAGCGCCCGGCCGTGCGAATCCAGGCCAATCCGCGCGCGCTCGCCGCCTACGGGCTCAACCTCGACGATCTGCGCACGACGATCGCAAACGCCAACGTCAATACGCCGAAGGGCAATTTCGACGGACCGACGCGGTCCTACACCATCAACGCCAACGATCAGCTCCAGAGTCCCGAGGCCTACCGCAACCTCGTCATCGCCTACCGCAACGGCGCGCCGGTGCGTCTCTCCGACGTCGCCCAGGTGGTCGAAAGCTCCGAGAACACTCGCCTCGCCGCGTGGATGAACACGACGCCCGCGGTGATCGTCAATGTTCAGCGCCAGCCGGGCGCCAACGTCATCGACGTCGTCAACGGCATCACCGCGCTGCTGCCGCAGCTGCGCTCGTCGCTGCCGGCGGCGATCGACGTCACCGTCCTCACCGACCGCACGACGACGATCCGCGCCTCGGTGCACGACGTCGAGGTCGAGCTTGTGCTGGCCGTTCTCCTCGTCGTGTTCGTGATCTTCCTGTTCCTGCGCACCTGGCGCGCGACGATCATTCCGAGCCTGTCGGTGCCGGTGTCGCTGATCGGCACGTTCGCCGCGATGTATCTCCTCGGCTTCAGCCTGAACAATCTGTCATTGATGGCCCTGACCATCGCCACCGGCTTCGTGGTCGATGACGCCATCGTCATGATTGAGAACATCGCCCGCTACGTGGAGCGTGGAGATCCGCCGATCAAGGCGGCACTCGACGGCGCGCGGCAGATCGGCTTCACCATCGTGTCGCTGACGGTGTCCCTGATCGCCGTGCTGATCCCGCTCCTCTTCATGGGCGATGTGGTCGGCCGGCTGTTCCGCGAATTCGCGGTGACGCTTGCCGTCACCATCCTGATCTCCGCGGTCGTGTCGCTGACTCTGGTGCCAATGCTGTCGGCCCGGCTGCTGCGCCGGCCGGACGAAGAGCACGAAGGCCGGTTCGAGCGCTGGAGCCGCATCACCTTCGACGCCCTGGCCGCGCGCTACGACCGGGCGCTCACCTGGGTGCTCGACCGCCAGGGGCCGACTCTTCTGGTCGCGCTCGGGACGCTGGTGCTGACTGTGATCCTCTACGTCGCCATCCCGAAGGGTTTCTTCCCGGTCCAGGACACCGGGTTGATCCAGGGAGTCACCGAGGCATCGCAAGGAGTCTCCTACGGCGCCATGGCCGATCGCCAGCGCGCGCTCGCCGAGGCGCTGCTCAAGGATCCCGAGGTCGAGAGCCTGTCGTCGTTCATCGGCGTCGACGGCCAGAACGTAACTCTCAACAGCGGCCGCCTGCTGATCAATCTGGTGCCGCACGCCGAACGCACCACGTCGATCACCGAAACCATTCATCGCCTGCAGGACGCCGCCGCCGCCGTCCCCGGCATCTCCCTCTACCTGCAACCGGTGCAGGACCTCACCATTGACGCGACGGTCAGCCGCACCCAATACCGGTTCACGCTCGAAGCCGCCGATCCCGACGTGCTGGCGGAATGGGTGCCGAAGCTGGTCGACCGGCTGCGGATGGAGCCCGAGGTCGCCGACGTGGCGAGTAACCTGCAGCAGCAGGGCCTTGCCGCCTACATCTCGGTCGACCGCGACACGGCGGCTCGGCTCGGCATCTCGTCGGCGGCGATCGACAACGCCCTGTACGACGCCTACGGCCAGCGCATCATCTCGACGATCTTCACCCAGTCGAACCAGTACCGCGTCATTCTCGAGATCGACCCAGAACTGCAGACGTCGCTGCGCTCACTCGATTCGATTTATCTCCCGTCCTCGGGCGGCGGCCAGGTGCCGCTGACCGCGGTCGCCCGCATCGAGGAGCGCACGGCGCCGCTCCAGATCAACCACATCGATCAGTTCCCGGCGGCCACGGTGTCGTTCAACCTGGGGCGCGGCGCGTCGCTCGGGTCGGCAGTGAAGGCGGTGCAGCGCGTCCAGGAAGAAATGGGCCTTCCGGCGAGCATCCTCACCACCTTCGAGGGCGCGGCGCTCGCGTTCCAGTCATCGCTCGCCAACGAGCTCCTGTTGATCCTGGCGGCGATCGTCACCGTCTACATCGTGCTCGGGGTGCTGTACGAGAGTTTCGTCCACCCGGTGACGATCCTGTCGACTCTGCCGTCGGCCGGGATCGGTGCGCTGCTGGCGCTCATTCTCGCCGGCCACGATCTCACGATCATCGCCATCATCGGCATCATCCTGCTGATCGGCATCGTCAAGAAGAACGCGATCATGATGATCGACTTCGCCCTCGACGCCGAGCGGAACGAGGGCAAGAGCCCGCGCGAGGCGATCCATCAGGCGTCGCTGCTGCGCCTGCGGCCGATCCTGATGACGACGATGGCGGCGATGCTCGGCGCGTTCCCGCTGATGCTCGGCACCGGGACCGGCTCTGAGCTGCGGCATCCGCTCGGCATCTCCATTGTCGGCGGCCTGGTCGTCAGCCAGATCCTCACCCTGTTCACGACGCCCGTCATCTATCTCTGGTTCGACCGAATGGCTGTGCGTTTCGGCTTCCCGATTTCCCATGGCGTCGTGGATGAAACCGAGGAGGGGGCGCCGTGAACGTGTCGGCCGCCTTCATCTGTCGCCCGATCGCCACCACGCTGCTGACCTTCGGCGTCGCGCTTGGGGGCGCGGTCGCGTTCTTCCGACTGCCCGTCGCGCCGCTGCCCAGAGTCGACTACCCGGTGATCACCGTGCAAGCGCAGCTTCCCGGCGCCAGCCCCGAGGTCATGTCGACCAGCGTCGCCACGCCGCTCGAGCGCCACCTCGGCCAGATTGCCGACGTGAACGAGATGACGTCGTCGAGCTCGGTGGGTACGACGCGCATCACGCTGCAGTTCGGCCTCGACCGCGACATCAATGGTGCCGCGCGGGATGTTCAGGCGGCGATCAACGCCGCGCGCGTCGACCTGCCCGCGAATCTGCGCAGCAATCCGACCTATCGCAAGGTCAACCCCGCCGATGCGCCGATCATGATCCTGGCGCTGACCTCCGAGACGCTCGACCGCGGGCAGATCTACGACTCGGCATCGACGGTGCTCGAGCAGCGGATCTCCCAGGTCGAGGGCGTCGGCCAGGTTACATTGAGCGGGTCGTCGCTGCCGGCGGTGCGCGTCGAGCTCAACCCGCAGGCGCTGTTCCAGTACCAGATCGGCCTCGAGAGCGTCCGCGCCGCGATCTCCGCCGCCAACGCCCACGCCCCCAAGGGCGCGATCGAGGAGGGCGACCGGCATTACCAGATCTACACCAATGACCAGGCGCGGACCGCCGGCGAGTACCGCAGCTTGATTATTGCCTACCGCAACGGGGCGGCCGTGCGGCTGTCCGATGTCGCGGACGTCGTGGACTCGGTCGAGAACCTGCGCAACGACGGAATCGCCAACGGCAAGCCTGCCGTCCTCGTCCAGATCAACCGCGAGCCGGGCGCCAACATCATCGAAACCGTGGACCGCGTCCGCGAGCTGCTGCCGCAGCTCCGGGCGTCGATCCCGAGCAACATCGACGTCGACGTGGCGGTCGACCGCTCGACCACGATCCGGACGTCCCTGCGCGACGTCGAGCGCACGCTGATCATCGCCGTGTTCCTGGTGATCGGAGTGGTTTTCCTTTTTCTGCGCAACGTGCGCGCGGCGTTGATTCCGAGTGTCGCCGTTCCCGTGTCGCTCCTCGGCACCTTCGGCTTCATGTACCTGCTGGGGTTCAGCCTCGACAACCTGTCGCTCATGGCGCTGACGATCGCGACCGGCTTCGTCGTCGACGATGCGATCGTGGTGGTCGAGAACGTCACCCGCCACATCGAGTCCGGCATGTCTCGGGTCCAGGCGGCGCTGCGGGGCGCCCGCGAGGTCGGCTTCACGGTCCTGTCGATGAGTCTGTCGCTGATCGCCGTGTTCATTCCCATCCTGCTGATGGGCGGCATCATCGGCCGGATGTTCCGCGAGTTCGCGATCTCGCTGTCGATCGCCATCCTGGTCTCGCTCGCGGTCTCGCTGACGACGACGCCGATGATGTGTGCGATCCTGCTGCACGAGGAATCCGAGCCCCGGCCCGGCTCTTTCCACGCCCGCAGCGAACGTGCGTTCGCCTGGGTGGTCGAGCGCTATGGCCGGTCGCTCGCCTGGGCGCTCGGGCACCCGCGCCTCATCCTCGCGGCGCTCGTCGCGGCCCTGGCGCTCAGCGTCTATCTGTTCACGGTCATCCCGAAGGGCTTTTTCCCGACGCAGGACACCGGCCGCATCGTCGGCAGCATCTTCGGCGACCAGAGCATCTCGTTCCAGGCGATGCGCGAAAAACTCGACCGGTTCGTCGACATCGTGCAGAAGGATCCCGCGGTGGAGAGCGTCGCCGGCTTCACCGGCGGCGGCTCGACCAATTCGGGCTTCATCTTTCTCTCGCTGAAGCCGATTGCGCAGCGTCACGAAAACATCGATCAGACGCTTGCGCGGCTTCGCCGCGATGTCGCCGTGGTGCCGGGCGCAAACATGTTCTTCCAGGCGGTGCAGGACGTCCGCGTCGGTGGGCGCCAGTCGAGCTCCACGTACCAGTACACGCTGCAGGCCGACAGCACGTCCGACATCTACGAATGGTCGCCGAAGATCGCGGCCGCGCTCCAGGCTCTGCCGGAGCTGGTTGGCGTCGATTCCGACCAGCAGCAGGGCGGGCTGCAGATGGATGTGAAGATCGACCGCGAGACGGCAGCCCGTCTCGGCATCAGCACCAGCCAGATCACCAACGTGCTCTACGACGCCTTCGGCCAGCGGCAGGTCTCGACGATCTACAACCCGCTCAACCAGTATCACGTCGTCATGGAGGTTGCGCCGCAGTACTGGCAGAACCCGGACACGCTGAAGCAGCTCTATGTCAGCACGAGCGGCGGCGCGCTGAGCGGCACGCAGGCGACCGGCGCGGTCGTCAGCAGCGGGACATCAACCACGGCGGCGCAGGACGCGGTGCGCAACGCCCGCACCAACGCGATCGCCTCGACGGGGAAGGGCGGGTCGTCCACCGGCGCCGCCATCAGCACCTCGCCCGAGACGATGATCCCGCTCGCGGCGTTCACCTCCTACGGGCCGGGGACGACGCCGCTGTCCGTTCGTCACCAGGGCCCGTTCGTCGCCACCACGATCTCGTTCGATCTCGCGCCCGGCGTGTCGCTGAGCCAGGCGGTCGAGGCCATCAACCAGGCGATGAACCGTCTCGGCGTTCCGACGACCATCCACGGCAGCTTCCAGGGCACCGCGCGGGCCTTCCAGCAGTCGCTGTCGAGCCAGCCGTTCCTCATTCTCGCGGCGCTGATCGCCGTCTATGTCGTTCTCGGCATCCTCTACGAGAGCGTCGTCCATCCGATCACGATCCTGTCGACGCTGCCGTCGGCCGGCGTGGGCGCGGTGCTGGCACTGATGGCGGCCCGCATGGACTTCACCATTATCGCCCTGATCGGCGTGATCCTGCTGATCGGCATCGTCAAGAAGAACGCCATCATGATGATCGACTTCGCGCTCGACGCCGAAAGAGCCGAAGGACTCTCGTCGCGCGACGCGATCTACAAGGCCTCGCTCCTGCGCCTGCGGCCGATCCTGATGACGACCATGGCGGCGCTCTTCGGCGCCGTGCCTCTGATCCTGAGCTTCGGCGAGGGCAGCGAGCTCCGGCATCCGCTCGGCGTCGCCATCATCGGCGGTCTGCTGGTCAGTCAGGTACTGACGCTGTACACCACGCCGGTGATCTACCTCTATCTCGATCGCTTCCGGCTGCGGGCGCGCGACACCTGGCGACGCGAGCATCCGGGGCTGGCGCCGGCGGAGTGACGATGACCAGACAATTGATCGCCCTTCGATCCGCGGCCGTGGCCCTGGCCATCACGGCGCTCGCCGCCTGTACCGTCGGCCCCGATTACAAGCGGCCTGACGCGCCGGTGCCTGCCACCTACAAGGAGCTCGATGGCTGGAAGCCCGCCCAGCCGCGGAATGCCGCGAGTGACTTGGCATGGTGGTCGGTTTACGGCGATCCGGTGCTCGATGGGCTCGAGCGCCAGATCGAGGTGAACAACCAGAACCTGAAGGAGTCCGAGGCGGCGTTCCGCCAGGCGAGCGCGGTGGTCGCCCAGGCGCGCGCCGGGTTCTATCCTACCGTTACCCTGGATGCATCCGCGCAACGCACGCGCCCGAGCACCGGCAGTGTGACGGCCGTCTCGCCACGCATCCGCAACACGTTCGATACATCGGCGGGGATATCGAGCTGGGAAATCGACCTGTGGGGCCGCATTCGCCGAACGGTCGAAAGCGACGTCGCGGCGGCCCAGGCCAGCGCCGCCGATATTGCTTCCGCACGACTGTCGCTCCAGGGGCAGCTTGCCGCGGCGTACTTCCAATTGCGCGTGACCGACGCGGTGAAGCAGATCCTTGACGAATCGGTCGAGGCATTCCAGCGTTCGCTCGAGATCACCCAGAACCGCTATAACGTCGGAATCGCCGCCCGCACCGACATAGCGTCGGCGCAAACGCAGCTTGAGAACACCCGTTCCCAGGCGGTCGGCCTTGGCGTGCAGCGCGCGCAGCTGGAGCATTCGATCGCCGCGCTCATCGGCAGGCCACCGGCCGACTTTACGCTGCAACCGGCGTCCCTGGCCCTCGACGTGCCGGTGGTGCCGGTCGGCCTGCCGTCGACGCTGCTCGAGCGCCGGCCCGATGTCGCCTCCGCCGAGCGCCTGATGGCATCCGCCAATGCCGACATCGGCGTTGCCGAAGCCGCCTACTTTCCGACGATCACCCTCAGCGCCTCGTATGGCTTCATCAGCACCGCGACGGACACGCTGTTCCGCACCGCCAGTCGCACCTGGGCGCTTGGCGCCGGGGCGAGCCAAACGGTGTTCGATGCCGGTCTGCGCGGTGCCCGGGTCGAGGAGGCCCGCGCGGTCTACGACCAGCGGGTTGCGCAATACCGGCAGGCCGTGCTGACTGCCTTTCAGCAGGTCGAGGACAACCTCGCCGCGCTAAGGGTGCTGGAGCAGCAGGCCGACGTGCAGGCGGGGGCCCTGCGTGCGGCCCGGGAGGCGGAGGCGCTGACCCTCAATCAGTACCGCGCCGGCACCCAGGCCTACACGGCGGTGATCATCGCCCAGGCCAATGCGCTGTCCGCCCAGCAGACGACCCTGAGCATTCTGCAGAGTCGGCTGGTGGCCAGCGTCGCCCTGATCCAGGCGATCGGTGGCGGTTGGGATGCGGGGCAATTGCCGCCGCCATCGATGCTCGGCGCCCGTTAACGTTTTAGCCGCCCCAGCGCGTGGCATCGCCGTGTCCGAGCGGCGGACGTTTCATTTCGCCGGAACGCTTGCGGCTCGCGCTGCCCTCGCGCTACTGATTTGGTTCCAAATGGATCCGCGAACGGGTCCGGTCGTCCATCAGGGAGCCATCCATGAACGTCCAGCGCCTCACCGTCGGCGTCGTCGCCGTGCTCGCGGCCACACTGCTCGCGGTCCCCGTCCGCGCCCAGCAGACCTACGACATCCACGTCGTGCAGCCGCTCACCGGCGGCGGATCGTTTCTCGGCAAGGCCGAGCAGCAGTCGTTGCAGCTCGCCGAGAAGGTGGCGAATGCCAACGGCGGGATCCAGGGTCGGCCCCTGAAGTTCATCTTCCACGACGATCAGTCGAATCCGCAGACCGCGGTGCAACTCGCCAACGAGGTGATCGCCACCAAGCCGGCGGTGATGATCGGCTCGTCGCTCGTGGCGATGTGCAATGCGATCGCGCCGCTGATGCAGAACGGCCCCGTCCAATACTGCCTGTCGCCCGGCATCCATCCGAAGGAGGGCAGCTATACGTTCACGTCGAGCACATCGACGCACGATCTCGCCATCGCGCTGGTGCGGTACTTCCGGCTGCGCGGCTGGACCAAGATCGCAACCATGACCTCGACCGACGCGAGCGGCCAGGACGCCGAGAACAACCTCAAGAACGTCGTCCAGATGCCGGAGAACAAGGACGTCAAGATCGTCGAGGCCGGCCACTTCAACACCACCGACGTCAGCGTGACGGCGCAGATCGAGCGCATCAAAGCGGCGAACCCCGACGTTCTGATCGCGTGGAGCACGGGGACGCCGATCGCCACCATCTTCCGCGGCATCATCCAGGCGGGTCTCGATATCCCGGTCGCGACGACCGACGGCAACATGACCTACGCCCAGATGAACCAGTACGCCAACTTCCTGCCGAAGCAGCTCTTCATCCCGGCGGCGCAGTGGGTAACCGGTTACAGCCCGGAGGTTGAGCTCCCGGAGGCCGAGAAGGCGAAGCAGAAGGAGTTTTTCGACGCCTTCAAGGCGGCGAACATCCAGCCCGACGTCGCTTCCGAGCTCGCCTGGGACCCGGCGATGATTCTGATCGACGCCCTGCGCAAGCTCGGGCCGAGCGCGACCGCGGCCCAGGTGCGTGAATACATCTCGAAGCTCAAGGGGTTCGTCGGCGCGAACGGCACCTACGACTTCGTCAAGACGCCGCAGCGCGGCCTCGAGGTCGACAACGTCGTGGTCACGCGCTGGAGTCCGTCGCTCAAGCACTGGGAAGTGATGAGCAAGCCGACCGGCGTCCCGCTCGACAACAAGAAGTAGGCGGACCGTCGCGTAGCAACCTGAGGGCGGTGGCGTGAATCAGGCCATCCAGACCGTCATCGCCGGATTACTCCAGGGCAGCGTCTTCGCCATCGTTGCGCTGGGGTTCTCGCTCGTCTATCGCGTGACCGGCGTCATCAATCTCGCCCAGGGCGCGTTTTGCGTCCTGGGCGCCCTCACGATGTATACCTTTCAGGTGGTGTACGGAGTGCCGTTGCCTCTGGCGCTCGTCGCCGCCGTGATCGCCACCTCGGTGGTCGGTCTCGTGCTCGGCGCGGGAGCGTTCGTGCCGGCTCTCACGCGGCTCTCCAACAGCAGCGTGCTGATGCTGACCACCGGACTTCTCACCTTCATCGAAGGCGGGATTCTCGTCTACTGGGGCAGCCAGCCATATCAGCTCCCGCCGTTCTCGGGCTTCCGTCCGGTCGAAATCCTGGGTATCCGGGTGCCGACCCAGGGCTTCTGGGTCCTTGGCGCGGTGGCGTTGATCATCGTCGCGTTGTGGTACCTGCTCGTGCGCACCACGGTCGGGATGGCGCTGCGCGCCTGTGCCGAGAATCGACTGGCGGCGCAGCTCATGGGCATCGACGTTCGCCGCATGACGCTGCTGAGCTTCGCGCTCGCGGCGCTGATCGGCGCGGTCGGCGGGATCGTCGTCGCACCGGTGACGTCGCTGCAGTTCGACTCGGGCCACTTCTTCACCAACTTCGGCTTCATCGCCGTCGCGGTCGGCGGCATCGGCTCATTCATCGGCTCGGTGGCGGGCGGATTCGTCATCGGCATCGCCCAGCAGCTCGCCGCCGGCTACATATCGTCGCTGTTCGCCAACGCGCTGGCGCTGGGACTGTTGCTCGCGACGCTGATCTGGCGCCCCAACGGACTGTTCACATCGGGTCCGGCGCGCCGCCAGGACGTGCGCGACGAGCAGCGCGTCTACCGCGCCATCGTCCGGCTGCACGGCGCCGGCGGCGCATCGTTCGCGATCGCGCTGCTGGCCTTCGCGCTTGCGCTGCCGTGGTTTCTGCCGCCGGGAGGGCTGCTCAGCTCGCTGGTCATCACCGGCATCCTCTACATCGCGGTGCTGGGCCTCGACGTTCTGATGGGGCACGCGGGCCAGGTCAGCCTCGGCCAGGCCGGCTTCATGGCGATCGGCGGCTACACCGCGAGCATCCTCGCTACGCGCCACGGCCTGCCACCGATCGTCGGCATCGGCGCGGGGATCGTGGTGTCGCTGCTGGCGGCGCTGGTGCTGTCGCTCGTAACGATGCGGCTGCGCGGGCACTATCTCGCGCTGGCGACGCTCGCCTTCGGGCTCCTTGTCGATTCGCTCTCGGTCGGGATGATGGACGTCACCGGCGGCCCGTCGGGCCTCACCGGAATCCCGTCGCTCTCGATCGCCGGCTACACCTTCGCGACGCCGCTCTCGATGTACTACCTCGTGCTCGCCATCATCGTCGTGCTGCTGCTGGCGCTGACCGGAGCCATGAATTCGGGCTTCGGGCGGGCGTTGAAGGCGATCCGCACCGACCAGACCGCCGCGGCGGCGCTTGGCATCAACGTGCCCCGCTACAAGCTGATCGCCGCATCCATCGCCGCGGTGCTCGCGTCGCTGTCAGGCAGCCTTTACGCGTTCTATTTCCACTTCCTGTCGCCGGAGATGGTTTCGACGCGTCTCTCGTTCGAGATGATCGCGATGCTGGTGGTGGGCGGCGAGGGGACGCTGATCGGAGCCTTGTTCGGCGTCGCGCTGCTGACGCTGCTGCCCACGATCTTCCAGCCGCTGAAGGAATATCTGGTGATGGCCGAGGGCGCGATCCTCGTCGCCTCGTTCCTCTGGCTGCCGGAAGGCATATTCGGCACCGCGGCGATATGGTTCGGGCGCTTGATGCGGCGATTTAACGGCAAGCCCGTGCCTGTTGCGAAAGCGGAGAGATCCTCGTGAGCGGCATGGCGGCGCTCGACGTGCGGGGCCTCGTCAAGGCGTTCGGCGGCGTGAAGGCGATCGATAACGTCACCTTCACCGTGCCCGACGGCAGCCTGACCGCGGTGATCGGCCCCAACGGCGCCGGCAAGACTACCGTGTTCAACCTCGTCACCAATCTGTTCCGCGCCGACTCGGGCGAGATCACGTTCTATGGCGAGTCGATCCTCGGATTGCTTCCGGAGAGAATCGCGTCGTTGGGGCTGATCCGGACATTTCAGACCGCGCGCGTGTTTCCCGGAATGACCGTGCTCGAGAACGCGCTCGCGGGCGCGCATCTCAAGGTGCGGTCCGGCATGGCGCGCCAGATGCTGTGGCTCGGGTCCGCGCGACGCGAGGAACGGACGTTGCGTGCCGAAGCGGAGGCGCTGCTCGATCTCGTCCGGCTGTCGGACCTTCGCGATGCCGCCGGCACCGACTTGCCGATGGGCGGCCAGAAGCTGCTCGAGGTGGTGCGGGCACTGATGGCGCGCCCGCGTCTGCTGCTGCTCGACGAACCGGCTGCCGGCCTGAATGACAAGGAGACGGAGGATCTGGCCGAGCTCTTGTCGGC
>Ga0310811_10006473_pt1 | contig 14980 bp, 14 predicted proteins | sample YCmetagenome_FD_207642 | JGI IMG/M metagenome (GOLD analysis project Ga0310811, IMG submission 207642) | Soil microbial communities from experimental microcosm in Duke University, North Carolina, United States - YC | ecosystem: Engineered > Artificial ecosystem > Soil microcosm > Unclassified ...
GAATGGCGGGCTACCGCATCAGCATCGATCGTTTACGTGGCTCGATGAAAGATCGAGCGTTGACAGCCATCAAGCAGCTTGCCGCAATGAACCCCCATCGGGTGCTTTCCTGGCCTCACCCGAGCTGACCTTCCTCGATGGAGAGCCGTGAGTCGTCGCGCGTCAGCGGAAGTTCGGAGTCAAGGCGTCATGATCGGCGTGGCTCAAGGTGGCACCGGCCGCCTTCGCCGTTCGATGCATTGTGAGCAGCTCATTCTCGGTGTGCGCCGTGCCAACCCGCCATCTCAGAGAATTGAGATCTTCCGACCAGCGGCCAGTCATATCGTCAGGGCCGCTGAGCATCGTTTGCCACTCGCTCAGCTGCACGGTGCGGACAACGATGTTCGCGTCATCGAAATCTCGCTCGATCAGCGTGCCGCTGAGGGACAGTTTCCCGTTCGCCATGACAGCGCCCGTCAGGTTCTCGCGGTAGCTGCCGAGGATTCCCGTGACCTCGCTCAAATCGCTGCCGCCCTGAACCAGCGTCAGGACGATGCCATCGACGGTGCCGACGCGTCCGAGTCCCGCGGCGCACCAGCCGCCGTCATGATCGGTCAGTTCGCCCGTATCGCTGCACGCCCTGATCACGTAGCTGCCGACCCACGTTCCTGCGTAGTTGTTGACGACGCGAACGAGCTTCGATGCGCTTCCGCCCTCGTACGATGCGGTTACCGTCGTCGAACCGTGCGCGCGACCCTCCACGCGGCCGTTGTTATCGATCGTTGCCACGGCAGGATCGCTGCTGATCCACGTCGACGGGACGGTCCGCGTGCTCCCATCGGCCAGCATCGCGACGAGGCTGTAATTCGTCGAAGTACTCGTGAAAACAGCGACCGGGCCCACGACTTCGACGCGCATCGCCGGAGGTTCGCTGGGCTGCGTCGGACTCCTGCCGCCGCATTCTGTTGTCAGAATGACAAGTCCGATCACGCCGACCATCCTGGCAGGACGCATGGAACCTTCGTTGTCAGCCGTCAGGGACAGGCAACCTTGGGATTCCAGTCCATGAAGATGCCCGAGGGGTTCTCCGTCCAGATCCACGCATGCTCCACGTACCAGTTGAGGGCCGGATTCAAGATGTGAAGCGACTGTCCGAACACGACAGGTGGTGCGGTATTGCCAGCTGCGTCCCACGAAGACTTCGGGACAACCCACTCGACTGCGCCGAGAACGAGACTGCCGTCTTCGGCGGTGTGATACACGAGGACTTCAGGATCGGTTTCGTTGATGGAGGGATCGTCCATCTTGCCCCAGTTGAAGTAGTGGTATCCCATCGCTCCAACGCCCGGCTTATCAACACAGCCAGTCACGACCCCCCTAAAGCCGAGCTGGTAGCCGTCGGCAAGAGCCGCGGCGATGTCGTGATACTTGGCGGTCGCCACGCGCACGGCCGCAAGCATTGCCTGCGGGATCTGCTCGTGAACGGCTCCGCCCGAATGGTCGTGCGCTGCCGCGCCGGCCACGGTGAGCGCTGTGACGCCCGTCGGAGCGGTGGTCGTGTTGCACGCGAGTACCAGTGTCCAGGCGATTCCAGTGGAAGCAAGCAGCAGGAGACCTTTGCGTATCACGAGACACCTCCGGATTTTCTTCCGTCCTGTCTCATAGAATGTCGGCGTGGCCGAAAAGCGCACACCGAAAGGCCAATGCTTGAATCTGGGCCCTGCTGAACGGACGTGTCACGAACGGACGGGGTCGATTACCACTCCAGCTTGGTGCCGACTCTAACGATACGAGGAGCGACGATGGCCAATGGCCGCACGAACGACGCGCCCGACGTCCACACCACGCTTTCCGCTGGATTGGCGTTCAGGATATTAAATGCGTCTACAAACCCGGCAACGCGGCCACCGGCCATTCGAAACCCTTTCTCGACACGCATGTCGACGAGGGTCACGTTATCCATACGCCGAGTGTCCATCGGCTCGGCGAGAATCCTCACGGAGCCGTAGTTCACTGTTGCGAGGAACGTTCGTCCGAAGGGTTGACCGGATTGATGGCGGAGGTATGGCGTGAGCCGCAGCCCCCACGGACCTTCGTACGTGCCGTACAACCTTGCTGACCACGTTCTGAAGGCGTATCCCCCCTCGTCTCCCGCGTTGATCAGGTCGTTTGGCGTGAGGACATACGCGTTCTGCCGAACCGTTTGGCCGAGGTACGCATTCGATTGGTCGACGTTCCATGTGTGCGCGAACGCGGCGACCATCGACCAGCGACCGCTGAATCGCCTCGTTGCGGTGACGTCCCAGGTCCAGTAGTTGCTGTCGGAATGAGGGACGTTGCGGACGACATTGTGTTGCGGTGCACCCACGTACTCTGGCGGCAGCTCGTACCCTTGAATCGGTAATCCATCGTCCGGCGTTCCGACCTTGCCGTCGCGGCCAGGATCTTGGATGAGAACGGGAACGGAGAACGCCGCGAACGGCCGGCTCGGGTTCTGACGCAGGTAATGCTGGCGTTCGCCTCTCCAGACAATGCTCGTGCGAATACCGACGCTGGCCATCAGCTCACTCTCGAGGGACACGGCGACCTCAGTTAGACGGGGGAGCCGGAGGGCGGGATCGATGGATTCGAGTTCGACGCCTCCCCGACTGTCGATCAGTCCGCCTTCTTCACCGCGCTCCCAGAGGCCGTCCGCATTCGAATCAGACCAGGAGTAGTGCCGCCACCAGTCGGCAGAGTTGGGGTTCGCATTGGGTCCAAGCGTCGATCCCGGACCGAACCAGTACTGCCCATAGTTGAATTTCAGCAGTGTTTTGCCGTCGGCGGTGGTGCTGAAAATCGCGCCGACCCGCGGCGCCGGCACGTTCCAGTCAATGACGTTGTCGACCCTCGCGAATCGCTGCAGCGCCTGGTTGAAGCGACCCGGCGGATGCGTCTGTTCCGGAAAGAACACACGGAACCGATCGAATCGCAATCCCGGGTTCAGCGACACGCGGGCGTTCAGCCGCCACAGGTCGCTGACGTATGCGCCATAGCTCGAGACGCCGTCTTCCGATTGTGACGGGGCCTCGAACAGATAGACCTCTGCCGGATCGCCATTACGCACGATGTGGACGACGTCGTCCGGGTATCCACGGCGCCAGATGTCGGTAAGGGTGGTACGGAGAATCTCGGCACCTGCCTTGAACTGGTGATCGCCGAACCAGCTGTCCTTGAAGTAGCTGAGAGACCCGAGCACCTGATTGTTGCGCCGGCTCTCTTCCCAGTCACGATTGCCGCCAAGAACGACGGATGTGATGGCATCTTCGAATCGCGGGGCCGAACCGTTCGGCCTCTCGGGCCGATCGGTTCGGAATTCCCCAACCCGAATCTCGAACAGAATTCGCCGACCGATGGTGGAGTCCCATTCGCTCTTCCAAATGCAACCCGAGGCCGTCAGGTTCGCTGTGGATTCCTCCGTGAGATTGATGGCGGCATTCGCGCCGAGCGTGAACCCGCCCGGAAGATTCGGTTGATGGTTGCGCCCTCCCTGACCGAACACGACGAGCGTGTTGGCAGGTGTCATTTGATAGGTTGCCTTCCCCGTGTAGTTGATCAGCTGTGTTCGGAGCGGCTTTACGGGAAAATTGACTTGCCGCGCCGAGACATCCTGCTCGCGAACCGACGAGTACCACCAGAGTGTGTCGCGTTTGATGTATCCGCCGAGATCCCCGTTGACGTCGTGATAGCCCCACAAGCGATTCGCTTCACGCGGTGAAAGCGCGCCGAGCGGTTGTGCGACGGATGTGATCTGGCTTTTGGTGATATTGAACGATTGCCAGGCGTGCGATTCGTAGTCGGCATAGAAAGTCCCGTGATACCGGTTTCCGCCAGACTTGCTGATCAGTTGCATCTGTACGCCCGGTGCCGGCCACTCGGCGCCGTGTACCGCGGCGCCGACGAAGACTTCACGGAACGATCCGTAATCGAGCGTGAACCCGGATGGAAAGATGCCGGCGACATTAATGCCCTCAACCAGGAGCCGATTAGCCGCGCGGGTGCCATAGGCACTATAAGGAACTGCCGCGTTGCCGTCGCTGCCCCCAACCTCGAAGTGGCCGACCTGCACGCCTGGCGTCGCGGTCAGAATCGCGAACACGCTTCGCGAGCCCGGGAGATTTGATAGCAGCCTCCCGTCGAAGCCGGCGCCGATCGCTGTCGATTTCGCGTCGATGACCGGCACGCGTCGTTCGACGAGGATACTCTGGGAGACCGAGCCCACCTGCAGCTCGGCATTGACCGTCGCGGTGAAACCGACGCCGATGTGGATACCCTGTTGAGAGAAGGTGCTGAAGCCGGCCAGTGAAAACAGCAGCGAATACTCGCCTGGCGGCAGGGCCGGAAACCGGTAGAGGCCCTCGCCGTCCGTGCTTGTCGTTCGGGTACCACGATTACCGATGACCTCTTCGCTCGACAGGACAATCGTGACGCCGGCAAGCACGGCCCCAGAAGCATCGGTGACCTCGCCGTTGATCCCGCCGGTCGTGGTGTCGATCGTTTGACGAGCCTCTGGGATGGCCTGCAGGAGCACCCACGCGGCGACTAGAACCAGCAACGCGTTTCGTCGGGGCACGTCGTGCTCTCTCTTTCAGCCCGCCGAGCGAAGATATTCTAAAGCAGTCGCACTGCATTTGAGGGAACCCCTGGTCGCGCGCGTCTGGCGCAAAGGATCGGCTGTGAAACTGAAGCCGCGAGTATGATCGCCAGCAGAACGGTAGCGCCGCCATAACGGCGTCGTCGCCGCCGCACCGGCGATTCGGAGCACGATGCCGTCTGTAGCGAGTCGCTGCCTCGGCAAGCGCATCACAATGCCGGCTATCAACCCGAAGGTCGCCGGATTGGTCGCCGTGACGGCGCGGCGCGCGACTCGCGTCGATCCCATGGCGACCCTGCGCGCGAAATGAGTGTCTACCGAGTTGCGACGGCGAGTGCTGTGCAGCGTGGACGCGCTGATCGGTCGCCGCGCTGCATCAGCTCAAGACATGCCCGCCGGAACAGGACTCATCGCCGAACCTTGCACGGCGACCCTACTTTTCAACCGTGGCTTTGACGATGTAATCGAGCTTCGGGAACTCCCGCGCGAGATAGGCGTTCCCTCCCTCGAACACGGGATCCTGCTTCCCGGCACGGATGCCCCCGCCGGCGCGTTCGCCGTACTCCGAGTACAGCGCATCGACGACATCCATGCCTTCGACAATGCGGCCAAACGGTACGAATGGCTCCTTGTCGTCTGCGGCCGAGTTGTCTCTCAGGTTGATGAAAACCTGCGTGGTGCGGCCGTTGGGATCGCGGAATGCGTAAGCAATCGTGCCGCGCTGGTTGGAGATGCCGTGCCAGGGATCGTCGGGAATCGTCGCGGTCCGCCAGACGGACGCGATTCGGGGATCGCCGTTGATGCCGAACTGTGCGAACACGCCGGCGCGGATCCGGAAGAACCGTGCGCCGTCGTAGAAGCCATGCCGCACGAGATTGTAGAAACGATCGGCGCCGTCGGGAGCCCACTCTCGGTGCACGCCGATCAGAACGGCGCCCTTGCTGGTTTCCAGCCGCACGCGAAACTCGTCGGGCGCGCGCTGGTGCATCTCGGGAGCATCCGGATGAAGCAGCGGCAAGTCCGCCTGGTGAAACAGGAACGCGGCGCACAGCGCGAGCAGGGCCAGCATCGGCGGATCCTAGCATTCGTCGTCCCGGAGGAGCGATGGGACAGGTGCCGGCTATTCCGATCTGAACGCGTCAGCGGATCGCGGCAGACGATTCGAATGATGTGGCGCGCTGCCGGTCATCGTTTCCCCGCGCATGCTTCCCGCCCGACGTGAGCGCGATGAGGATGTGGAACCGGTGGGTTTCAGCGCCGCGGGAGATGCCATCGATCGGTGTGAGACAGATCGATGGCGTATGGACGGCAACGCCGCATCATCACACCGGCCGGCGCCGCCGCCGGAGCCACACTTCGATCAGCCGCCTCGCGCCGCGGTGGGTGACGATCAGCAGGCCGACGCCGATCGCCACGCAGATCGGCATCACCCAGTACCCGCCGAGCGGACGGCCGGGAGCGGGAAACAGCGCGCCAAAGCTCGGGCCTTCGAGAAACAGCCCCACGTTGTCGGGAAAGATGGGTTTCATCACCGCGATGGCGATGAACGCGAGTCCCACCGCGTATCCGACGAACACGGCAACGCTGCCAAAGAACGTGCCCACGCCGAGTGCCGCCAGTTGGAACAACGATCGGACCATCGGCGCCACGCGCCCGGTCGCCACGGCCTCCTCGGCGGACATCTCGATGGAATAGGCCCGAGCCACGCGAAGCGGCGGACCCAGCTCGTCGAGGAGCCGTTCGAGCGCGGCGCGCTCGTCGGGCACGGGTTCGACCTCGGCGACGCGATCGCGAATGTGGGACTCGACCTCGCGGACCGCGTCGGCGGCGGTGGCCGCAGGAAGAAATGTCCGCAACGACCGTTCCAGGACAAACAAGTACCCGCGGACCCGGGATTCGCCGGTCTCGCTAAGAATCATGGCTGAATTCCTGCCTCGGACATGAGCAACTCAATCTTCTGGCTGAAGGCCCGCCAGTCGTGGCACATCACGGCCAGCCGCCGGCGGCCCTGCGCGGTGAGCTGGTAGTACTTGCGGGGGTGCGGCTCGGTCTGCCGCCACTCCGCTTTCAGGTCCCCCTCGCGCGCGAGCCTCGACAGCAGCGGATAGACGGTACCCTCGGGCAAGGCCAAATCGCGCTGGCTGTCGAGATGATGAATGATTTCGAGGCCGTATTTCGGCCCATTGCTGACGGCCAGCATGACCGCCAGTTCGAGCCCGCCACGCCGCAGCTGCTCGTGCCATCCTTCTGGCTGTGCGCCGCCTGGTGTCTTGTCACGCAAGGTATTCCATTCGACGTAAGAATGACCCTGCCCGTTCCATGACAGCGCGTGCCCCCTACTTTTTGACAGGTCCACTGCCGATATACAGCGGGAATGGCCACTGTGCTTGTCGTGGACGACGACCCGGACATGCGGGAACTGGAGAGCATGGCGCTTTCTTTCGACGGCTTCGAAGTCCTGACCGCCGCCGACGGACGCGAAGCCCTTCAGGTGCTCTCGAGCCGCCTGCCGTGCGTCATCGTCCTCGATCTGATGATGCCGGGAATGGATGGACTGACGTTTCTCGCGGAGCGGCAGAGGCGTGCGCTGGGCGACCACATCCCGGTGGTCTGTGTATCCGCCGCCGGCCGCGAAATGATGTCGATGGCCGCCCGTCTAGGTGCCAGCGATTGCGTCTCGAAGCCGCTGGAACTGGACGCCCTCGTCGCCTGCGTCCGATCGCACTGCAACGCCTGAGTTCAACGTCCGCCAAACCTTAACGCCAGGAAGGTCGTCTTAAGGCCCAAGGACCATCGCCGCGGAAACGTTTCCCCGGCCGCAGCGCACACTGCGGTCACCCCTCTTCCTGGCGTTTTCGAGCGATGGTCCGATGCGCCGCCCCTTTCGCACTTCCAGCACCATCCTCCTTGCCCGGTTTTGCACTGCTGAGTAAAGCTCCTTCGGCTCCGTACCGATATGGCGAGTGGGGGTCTACGTGTCTGAACGTGAAGCACATGAACTGTTGAAACAGGCGCGGATCGCGCTTGGGTTGGATCACGCGACGGTCGCGCAGCGCACGGGTGTCAAGGAACCGCTGCTCATCTCGATTGACGCCGGCCGGTGGGACCAGCTGCCTCACGGACTTTACGCACGAGCGGCGGTGCGCCACTACGCCGAGTTCCTCCGGCTCGATGCCGAGAGCATCCTTCGGTCCGTTGAGGCCTCGCTTCCGTCAATCGAGGATCCGATCGCAGGCCTCGCCAGGGTCCGCGGCCTCAAGCCGCAGAAATCCGAGCCGCTCGAGATCAGGCCGGCCGCGCCGGAACCGGCCACGACGCGCCTCGTCGAACGCCACAGGATCGATGAGATCAGATGGCCCGACAGCAGACGGCTTTGGATGATTGTGGCCGCCCTCGTGATCGACGGGACGCTGATCGCGGCACCCCTGCTGGTGGCGGTGGCCGCCGCCGCGATCATGAATCGCGTACCGCCCTCGGCGATGGAGCACGGCGCGGGCGCGTTTGGCGTGTTCGGGGCGCTCATGGCGCTGGTGTACTTCCTCTGCTTCGCCGGCATCGCGGGAAGCACGATCGGTGAGCGGCTGACCGGAATCGCCGAGCACACGTCGACGACGAGGCTGACGCTCGACACGGTACGGGATCGCGCGCTTGCCGCTGCGTTCCGGGACGTGCGATCGATATCCGCCGTTGGTGTGCGCATCGGACGCATGACGCTGCGCCGCGTCGCAACGGACGGCACTGTCGACGGCGAACGCCTGGCGTTCTAGACGCGGTCCCTCCCCGGCGGATCGCGGAGGACGGATAATGGCGGGGTGGGCCGTGTCACGCGCCGCCGTTTCATCGGAACCGCATGCGCGGCGGCACTGCTCGTCCGCGTGCGGCCCTCGCGGGCATTCGATCGCCGGTCGCGCCTGATCCTGCTCGGGACGGCAGGCGGGCCGACGCCGAAGCCGTCCCGCGCGGCCCCGGCCAATGCGGTCGTCGTCGATGGCCGCACCTACGTCGTCGACTGCGGCAACGGCGTGGCGCGTCAGCTTGCGCTGGCCGGCGTGGCTCTCGCCAGCATTCGCCACGTCTTCATCACCCATCATCATTCCGATCACGACGCAGACTACGGCAACCTGCTGCTCCTGGCCTGGGGAGACGCGCTTCGAACGCCCGTCGAGACATGGGGACCGCCGCCGCTGCTGCGGATGACGCGGCTGTTCCTCCAGATGAACCAGGCGGACATCGATGTGCGGGAGCGCGACGAAGGCCGCCCACCACTCGCGCCGCTCATACACCCTCACGAGATCCACGGCGACGGCGAGGTCATGCGTGACGACCTCGTCCGTGTGACCGCTGCGCGTGTCGAGCACCCGCTCGTCCCGTTGGCGCTCGCGTATCGTTTCGACTGTCCGGACCGTTCGATCGTGTTCTCGGGCGACACGCGTGCGAGCACGCATCTCGTCGAACTGGCGCGGAACGCCGACGTGCTCGTCCATGAAGTGTTGTTGCCGTCGCGGCTCCCGCCCGACATGCCGGATGCCGTTCGACGCCACATATTGAACAGCCATACGGCCGCGGAAGACGTGGGACGGGTCGCCGCGGAAGCGAATGTGAAGACGCTGGTGCTGACCCATCTGGTGCCGACGGAGCCGCCCGCCCCCGACGAGGAATGGATGGCGCCAGTGCGCCGCCATTTCACCGGCCGCATCGTCGTCGGCCACGACCTGCTGGAATTGTGAGAAGAGTTGAAGGAGGCAGCGCATGGAACCTGTTCGCGGCGTGCACCACATCACGGCCATCGCCGGGCCGGCGCAGGAAAATCTGGACTTCTATGCGGGCATTCTCGGTATGCGCCTCGTCAAGAAAAGCATCAATCAGGACGATCCCGGTACGTATCACCTGTTCTACGCCGATGCGGAAGGCCACCCGGGAAGCGACCTCACCTTCTTCCCGTGGGCGCACATGGCGCCTCCGCGCATCGGACACGGACTTGCCGTCGAAGTGTCGCTCGAAGTACCTGCCGGCACGCTCGCCTGGTGGGGCGAACGGCTGACACGTTACGGCATCAACGCCGCCGCCATCGAGAGCCGCTTCGGCGACAAGGTGCTTTCCTTCACCGACGTACACGGCATGCGGCTGGCTTTGATCGAAAGCGGCCGCTCCGTGCAGCGTGCGTTCACCGCATGGGACGACAGCCCGATTGACGTCCCGCATCAGATCCGCGGTCTGTACGGCGCTCAGGTGTGGGAACGCGATCCGTCGGCGACACAGGAGTTCATGACAGCGGCGCTCGGGTTCGAGCACCTCGGGACTGACGGCGGACTGACACGCTACGGCTTCCGGGATCGCCCCGGTGTGGTCGACGTTCGTGCGGCGCCGGACGCTCGGCGCGGTGCGTGGGGTGTGGGCTGCGTGCACCACCTCGCATGGGCCGTCGAAGACGACGATCATCAGCTCAAAGTCCGCATGCAGGTCGAGGCTGCCGGTGGACAGGCCACCGAGGTGATCGATCGCTTCTGGTTCAAATCGGTCTATTTCAAGGAACCCGGCGGCGTGCTGTTCGAGATCGCAACCGAAGGACCGGGCTTCGCCGTCGACGAGGATCCGGCGCATCTCGGGGAAACGCTGGTGCTGCCACCGTGGTACGAGCCGTCGCGCGCGCGAATCGAAGCGGTCCTCCCGTCGCTTCACGCGCCGGCGCCGCAGGAGACGCGATGACTGACGACTTCACCCACGTCTTCAAGCCGGGGACGAGCGGCACGACGCTGCTCGTGCTGCACGGCACCGGCGGCGACGAGCACGACCTGCTCCCGCTCGCCCGGATGCTGCTCCCCGAAGCCTCGGTCCTCAGTCCGCGCGGGCAGGTGCTCGAGCGCGGCATGCCGCGTTTCTTCCGGCGACTGGCGGAGGGCGTTTTCGACGAGGCGGACCTGCGCCAGCGCGCGGGCGATCTTTCGCGCTTCGTCGCGTCGGCTGCCTCACGCTACGGGTTCGATCCCCAAGGGGTGGTGGCCGTCGGCTTCTCGAACGGCGCCAACATCGCGTCGGCAACCATGCTGCTGCATCCCGAAACGCTCGCCGCCGCCGTCGTCATCCGCGCGATGGTTCCGCTGGTGCCCGATCCGCTTCCACCGCTGGCGGGCAAGCACGTCCTCGTGTCCAACGGACGCGCGGATCCGACGGTCCCGCCGGCGGAAACGGAGCGACTCGTCCAGCTGCTGCGATCGGCGGGCGCCGACGTCACCCTCGCGTGGCAGCCCGGCGGCCATCAACTCACCGAGGCCGACGTGGCGACCGCGCGCGCGTGGCTCGAGCGCGTCACGATAAAATGATCGCATGACGGACAAGGGCAAGTTCACGCATTCAGGCATTCTGAAGTGGATCGAGGAAGTCGCGGCGATCACCACACCCGATCGCATTCTCATCTGCGACGGCTCCGAGACCGAGCGCGCGCAGATTGTGAAGGAGTGCCTTGCGACAGGCGAACTCATCGAGCTGAATCAGACAAAAATGCCGCGCTGTTACCTCCACCGCAGCGCGCCGCACGACGTCGCACGGACCGAACATCTGACGTTCGTCTGCAGCCGGCAACAGGACGACGCGGGGCCCAATAACAACTGGATGGAGCCCGCGGCGGCCAAGGCGAAACTGACGCCGCTCTTCAATGGATCGATGAAGGGACGGACGATGTTCGTCGTCCCCTTCCTGATGGGACCGCCCGGGTCCGAATTCTCGAAGGTGGGCGTCGAGATCACCGACAGCCGGTATGTCGTACTGAGCATGCGGATCATGACCCGAGTAGGCCAGGTTGCGCTCGACCAGCTTGGCTCCTCGAACGATTTCACGCGGTGTCTGCACTCGCTCGGGGATCTCAGTCCCGACCGGCGCTTCATCATGCACTTCCCCGAGGAGAACGCCGTCTGGTCCGTCGGTTCGGGATACGGCGGCAATGCGCTGCTCGGCAAGAAGTGCATGGCGCTGCGGCTCGCAAGCTGGCTCGCGCGGAAGGAAGGATGGCTCGCCGAGCACATGCTCATCCTCGGCCTGCAGGACCCGCAGAACCGGATGCACTACGTTTGCGGCGCGTTTCCGTCAGCATGCGGCAAAACGAACCTCGCCATGCTCGTGCCGCCGCCGTCGATGCCCGGATGGAAAGCGGCGACAGTCGGCGACGACATCGCGTGGCTGCGTCCGGCGCCCGACGGACGTTTGTACGCGATCAATCCGGAGGCGGGCTTCTTCGGGGTCGTCCCGGGAACGAGCCGCAAGACCAATCCGACGGCATTCGACATGATCCAGCACGACACGCTGTTCACGAACGTCGCGCTGCGGCCGGATGGCACGCCCTGGTGGGAGGGGCACCAAGACCCGGCGCCGGCCCAGGCGCTCGACTGGCAGGGGCGGCCGTGGACGCCGGGATCGGCTGAAAAGGCGGCGCACCCCAACAGCCGCTTTACGACGCCTGCGACCAACTGCGCAACGCTCTCCCCGGAGTTCGACAACCCGAGCGGCGTGCCGATCGAAGCAATCCTGTTCGGCGCGCGGCGGCAGCGGCGGGTCCCGCTCGTCTATGAAGCCCGGAGCTGGCAGCACGGCACGTTCCTTGGCGCGACGCTGTCTTCCGAGACAACGGCGGCGGCCACGGGGAAGGTCGGCGTCCTGCGGCGCGATCCGATGGCCATGTGGCCGTTCTGCGGCTACAACATGGGCGACTATTTCCAGCACTGGCTGGACGTCGGTGAAACGCTCACGCGTCCACCGAAGATCTTCCGCGTGAACTGGTTCCGCACCGGCGAAGACGGCAAGTTCCTGTGGCCGGGCTTCGGCGACAATCTGCGCGTCCTGCAGTGGGTGCTCGAGCGCTGCGCCGACCGCGGTGAATACACCGATACCGCCATCGGCTACATCCCGACGCCGAACGCAATCGACCGGAAGGGGCTCGCGGTGACGGACCAGCAAATGGCCGCGCTGTTGAAGGTGGACCCTGCTGAATGGGTCGAGGCCGTCGCAGGCCAGGAAGATCTCATCACCAAGTTCGGCTCGCACTTCCCGCCGTCGCTGCGCCACGAGCACGACGAGCTGGCTCGCCGAATCCACACGGAAATCACGCCGGAGGAACTCGAAGGCCGGGACTCGGGAACATAGACGCACAGTTGCCGGTTGCCGGATCCCAGTCGGCGGTCTCTGAACTGCAAACCGGCAACTGGGGACTGGAAACTGGCTGCGATATGCTTCTGATGGCATGGCGCACGCGTTCACGGTCGGCGTCGAGGAAGAGTTCCAGATCGTCGATCCCGAGACCTGGGAGCTGCGTTCGCACGTTTCGGAGCTGCTGACGGCGGGCGCGCCGGCTCTTGGCGATCAGCTCAAGCGCGAACTGCATCAATCGATCGTCGAGGTCGGCACGCGCATCTGCGCGGACGTGAACGAGCTGGAGCACGAGGTCCGCCGTATCCGGCGCGAGCTGGCGGATGCGGCCGAGAGCGTGGGTCTTCGAATCGCTGCGGCAGGCACGCATCCGTTCTCGCGCTGGATCGATCAAGTCATCTCGCCCGGCGAGCGCTACGAGAACATCGTGGAGGAGCTGCAGCAGCTGGCGCGATCGCTGCTCATTTTCGGGCTCCACGTCCACGTGGCGATTCCCGACAAGGCGAGCACGATCGAACTGCTGAACGAAGCGCGCTACTTCCTTCCTCATCTGCTGGCGCTCTCGACCAGCTCTCCCTTCTGGCAGGGACGCGACACGGGCCTCAAGTCCTTCCGCACGACCGTCTTCAGGCGGTTTCCGCGGACTGGTATCCCCGATCATTTCAACTCCTGGAGCGAGTACGAGGAGTATCTGAACCTCCTCGTCGAGCTGCACTGCATCGATTCGGGAAAGAAGGTCTGGTGGGATCTGCGACCGCATCCGTACTTCGGCACGCTTGAATTCCGGGTCTGCGACGTGCCGACGTCGCCGCGTGTCACGGTGTGTCTCGCGGCGCTCTGCCAGGCAATCGTCGTGAAGCTTTATCGCCTACGCCGCAGCAATCTGGGGTATCGGATTTACCCGCGCGCACTGATCGAGGAAAACAAGTGGCGCGCGGCCCGCTACGGCATCGACGGCAACCTGATCGACTTCGGCAAGCGCCAGGAGGTCCCGATGCGGGAGCTGGCGGGCGAGCTGCTGGATTTCCTGGACGATGTCGTGGACGAGCTTGGAAGCCGTTCGGCCGTGGAATACGTGCGCACGATTGTCGAAGACGGCACCAGCGCGGACAAGCAGCTGGCCGTCTATCGGCAGACGTCGGACCTTCGACAGGTGGTCCGATGGCTCGTCGACGAAACACACGGGCCAGCAACAGCTGAGGGCGATGATCGAGGATGAAAGGCCGATTGGAGGGGCTGTGAAGATCGGACTGCTCTGCGGACGCGAATATGCATTTCCGCCCGCGTTCCTGGCTCGCGTCAACGAACTCGGCGCTCGGCATGGCATCACCGCGGAATTCGTCAAGTGGTACGGCACGCGGATGGGGGAGCCGTCGGGCTATCGCGTGATCGTCGACCGCATCTCGCATGAAGTCGAGTACTACCGGGCGACGCTGAAGCACGCCGTGCTGCAGGGGACGTACGTCATCAACAACCCGTTCTGGTGGACGGCCGACGACAAGTTCTTCAACTACTCGGTCGCGTCGCGCCTCGGCGTCGCGGTGCCGAAGACGGTTGTGCTGCCGCAGAAGTCGTACCCGTCGGACATCGATCTCAACGCCGAATCGCTGCACAATTTGGGGCACCCGCTCGACTGGGACGCGCTGCTCGACTACGTCGGCCGGCCGGCGATCCTCAAGCCGTATTCGGGTGGCGGATGGAAGCACGTCTACAAAGTGCACAACAAGGAGGAGCTGCTCACGGCCTACGACGGGACGGGTCCGTATTGCATGACCCTTCAGGAGTTCATCGATTTCGATCAGTACGTGCGCTGCTTCACGTTCGGGAAAACGGACATCATTCCGGTCGCGTACGACCCTCGCGAGCGGCGGTATCTCGTGCAGCACGAATTCCTCAGCGCCGAACTCGGCGCGCGGATTGTTCACGACGCGCAGACGCTGAATACGGCGCTCGGGTACGAGATGAACACGATCGAGTTCGCGGTCCGGGAGGGTGTCCCGTATGCGATCGATTTCCTGAATCCCGCGCCGGACTTCGAGCGCGATCGCATCACGCCGCACTACTTCGACGTCGTCGTCGATCGGATGTCGGCGCTGGTCGTCGACCGCGCGCTGCACGGCGACATCCGCCAGTCGTGGCCGCGCTGGGCGGAGATGGTCCGTCTTGCGGGCGAAGCCGACCCGCAGGCGATATAGGACGACGAAGCATGAACGCGGCCGCCCACTGGATGAC
>Ga0310811_10006474_pt1 | contig 14979 bp, 30 predicted proteins | sample YCmetagenome_FD_207642 | JGI IMG/M metagenome (GOLD analysis project Ga0310811, IMG submission 207642) | Soil microbial communities from experimental microcosm in Duke University, North Carolina, United States - YC | ecosystem: Engineered > Artificial ecosystem > Soil microcosm > Unclassified ...
TCTACTTGCCGCAAAGTTTCTGCCCATCGTCAATGACTCGTTGGATATCTGCTCCTTTCAACAAGATCTCATCAATCTCATCATCATAACCTTCACTCTTTGCCCAACTTTTAGCCATGCCGTTGACAGCATATCTTTTTCCGTTAGCAACAAACAAAATTGCGCCCCTATCACATTGCAAAACCCCGTCCTCCACTGAGAACGGCCATGAAGATCCATAGTCTGATTTGGAGATATCCTTTTGATGCTCGTCACCGCTGCAGTACCAAACTGTAAATACAACTAGGACGATCAGAAATGTGATTATTTTGAGGCTTGATTCCGTGGTTGACTTCATGATCTTGTGTTTTTGTTAGGACTCGATCTCGCCAGCCTCTCGCCTTGATTTGAGGAGACTAATCAGCTTCTCGTCCGACTCTATGATTTCATCCTGTACCTTGATAAGGTTGTCCTGTTCCTTGAAACGCTTTTCGTCTGTCAACGATTTTCTACCGTACCTGGCGGCGAGCATCATGATAATACCCACGAAGGCAGCTAGCATGACGATCAAGCCAACAATAATGATCTTGAATGCGAAGCTTTCCATAAAATAAAGGCGTAAAATAAATTACATCCGGCATTGATCCAAACGTGGATAATTGAGACAAAAATCAATGAATCCATTTCCAACAGGCCTCTCGTCAGAAAGTAAATGGTGTTGGAGGCAAAATAAAATAGTAGAATGCCTGCCATAAAGTAAACGGTCTTAAGGATGTTCGTTCCAAGTGCCACTTGAAAGAAAAGAAAAATGATCCCGATAATGATAACGACGCTCTCTAACGTCGATGAGACAGTGGCGAATGTTTTTGGATTGATAACGGTCTCAATCAGACCAACAGCGAGCACCGCAAGCTGAGCGGATCTTGTCAACCTTATTTTGCCGATGCATTGTGAAACGAACAACAGGCATAGCCACGCCTCAATTATAATATAGACGTTGATGATGATAAGATTGTTTGAGAAGTACGATCGGTAAACCGTGGAAAGGATTTCCACGAATGTCGCAATTGCAAAAAGAACAGAAAGCGTCCGAAGGGGAATTGGCAAGGACCTGTAAAAATAAAGGCCTACACATGCCGGCAATGCAACCGTGTAGGCCAATATCGTTACGAGCATCAAGCTCATATCGTATTACAGAATGGAGGGCAGGGTTGGCCCTGCTCAATCGGGTCCGTGGAAACAGTATTTAGGTTCCCGTCAACGGCATCGAGAATATGCACTTGCTGACCACTGTCATTGATGCCTCTGTGGATCATGATACCTTTTGTACCTGGTATCGCGAGAAGCTTTTCAAAGTGTTCACGTCCGAAATATTCCGCGTGAAGTCCGTTGGGGTTTTGCGCTTTGTGAGCGGCTGCCATTTTTCTGGCGTCAGCCCTTGGGATAGTCGCGCCAGCATTGGGGTTATGGTTTTTGTCCATTGATTAAAAAATTGGGTTTTAAATTGAGTTTTCGAGGTATAGTATAAATATGTCGACGTTGATCAAGTCGCGCTTCTGTTCGTAATAAGCCTGTTTCTTCAAAGAGTCCTTTTGCATTTCTAATATTTCGCGGTCGTGCTCAGCGTTGCGCTTTAGAAAAGAAATCAAAGCTTTTCTGTTGATACCGGCCTTCTCAAGGTTTTGGCTGATTGTCGACTCTTCGGATAGGTGAATTGCTACGTTGTGATGCTTGACTAGCTCCCTGATGAGTTCACCCACTACTTTCTTTTCTGGCATTCTCCTTTAACTTGTTTAGCTGCTCTTTTAGTTCTGCTATGTACTCGTTGCTGATCTTGGCGTTGCTGACATGCAGGTCAATTACTTTCCTCAAGGTCTCATTCTGAGCAAGCAATTCGGCAACTATAACGTTAGTCTGTTTGCCGTCATCTGTCGACCTAGGAGTTTCTCCTATAGTATTGTTCAACCCAATGAATTTTTCTCCAACGCCTGAAAGAATAAACACAGGGTTCGCGTCAAAAATAGTAAGTAATTTACTTACCAAGTCAATAGAAACGTTAATTTTTTCTTTACGAAGTTGGCTGAAAGACTGCTTAGCGTAGTCGATCTTTCTGCAAAAGTCTGCGTCTGAGGTAACAATCCGCTTTTTTATCAAGTCATCAACGACGGACATAAACCGCTTGGACTCAATGGATTGCTCAAAATTCTTCATCGGTTGGTAAATATTTTCTTTACTTTTCTTGGACAATAGTAAATAATATCTTTACTATTGTGTCATGATTTGACACAAATTATAAAAAGATAACCATAATAAACTAAAAAATGGCCCAATCAGCACAGATCAACTGCATAGACTTTGACTCCCGCACACTCAGGGCGGCGGCTGATGACATCGCTCAGACGATCGTCAAACTCAACGACTTGAAAAGAAAGTCCGAGACCAATCCCGATTCGATCACCGAAAAGTTGAAGTCGGCTTATGACGGCTGCATTAAGATGGCCTGCGATTTTGACGACTACTTAAACGAGAGATGCTAATGAGCAAATCAAAACATACACCCGGGCCTTGGACAATATGCTTTGAAGGTGAACTGAATGGAGAAACAGAAATGATAATTGAAAAAGAGGGATGCCCCATCGCGTCTGTCAGGGGAACAGATGACATGAGTTGTCTCGAAGACGATGAATATGCCAGCGTAGCTTCTGAATGCAAGGCCAACGCTCAACTCATAGTCAATGCTCCTGAATTGTTAGATGAACTCGAAAAAGCGCATGTGATTATCAAATGCATGCTTCAAGAGATTCCGCAAGAGGCTAAAAGTGTTTTAGCTAAATATTTAATCAGGCAGGGGATCAGCAACGAAGGAATGACCAGAGCACATGAACGCGAATCAGTAATCGCTAAAGCCAAGGGCCTATGAACAAGGGAGAATTTTTTGAAATACTCTCCGAGCTATTCTCAGAATATTTCGAGACTAGGACTCAAGAAGATGAGGACAAGTCGAAAGAAAAAATCCTAGCCTTCATCGGCAAATACAAGAAGGACGAGTTTGAGTTGTTGCCAACCGCTAAGGAAATCCTATGAGCGAACTATCAACGAAAGAAAAGCTCCCGACGATCGCGGAACTATATGCCGACAAAAGTTTGCAGCCATTGCAAAAGGCTGGATTGTTCCAAGCACTTGTAAATCAAAACCCGCATCCGAGTTGGATAAAGAAGCATCCTACAATCAAGAAAGAAATATTGGACGAGCACGGGCAAAAAAAATCCGTCCCCCTCGAATACATTCCGATCGAGCGCATTGAATGGCTGATTACCGCCATCTTTTTGAAGTACCGAGTTGAGGCAAAGACTATTCAACTCATTGGAAACAGTATTGTCATCAGCGTCCGCCTTCATTATTTCAACCACATCGATAACGAATGGGATTGGCAAGACGGCATCGGAGCAAGTCCGCTGCAAACCGATAAAGGTGCCGGTGCCATAGAGTTCGACAAACTGAAATCATCAGCTGTGCAGATGGCTGCACCTGCAGCTGAGAGTTACGCGGTCAAAGACGCCGCCGAAAAAATCGGAAAGCTGTTCGGAAAAGACCTCAACCGTAGGGACATCATCTCCTACGATTCGCTTGGTGATAGGTACTCAACCCTCAAATCAAACAAAGAAAAGCTCAATGGTAAAAAAGATTGAACGGTTCGTCTTTGATGACGACAAAACCTACAAAGAGATACGCGGAAAATATTTCACCGCGTCAAGAATCAGTGAGATAATGGCGGACGGCCGCGTTCTGATGAACGAAGAGGAGCTCGAGGCTTGGAAGAAAGAGAACCCCAAGAGCAAGGCAAAATACAAAGAGGACGAGACGGTTCTTTCCGATGGTGCAATAACCTACATCCTAGAATTGATCCAAATACTAGAGGGCGCTCCAAAGCCTGAATACCACAACGCTGCAATGGAATGGGGAAACGTGACCGAGCGGGACGCGGCCATCAAGTATTGTGAAATGAACGGTTACGACTTGTTGGCAGACGATGTGATCTACACAAGCGAAGGCGGGAAAGTATTTTTTGTGGGCGACGGACTAATCGGGTGTACCCCTGACTTGATATTGAAGGACCGTATCGCGCAAATAAAATGCCCTGAGTCATCAACGCATTTAAGGTACAAGTTGCAGTTGACCGATGACAACTTCAAAACTGAGCTCCCCGATTACTACGCGCAAATGCAAACCGAAATGATGTTGACTGAACGCGAGCGCGGGGACTTCTTTTCGTTCGACCCAAGATTCATAAAAACCTCACTTCAAGCACATCGAGTACAAGTCAAGGCCGACAAGGATTTTCAGAACAAAATCTACCGCAAGGCAAAACTGTGCTCCGAAAGGCGACAGGAGTATATCAAGATGATCGACGCTTTAGAAGCCAAAGAAATGATCGCTGCATAAAATCAAGCCCACTTTAATTCATAAAAAATGAAAAGACAAGAACTCAAAGCACTCAAGGGTTTCCTTGAATACGGAGAAATAAAGTCGTTGGCCAAAAAGCATGGCTTAGTTGCCAGGCGAGCCTACGCCCTCCTTCAAGGAAGACTAAAAATAATCGATGCTGATGAAAAGTTTGTAATGGCATGCTTCGATAGGGCCATCAGAAGAAAACAAAGAGACGAAAAATTGAAACAACTGGCAGTATGAAAACAAAGACTGAGTTGGACATGCAATTTGAATACAAGGATGATAAGTCCTTCGCACGGCACACAAACCGAGCGTTCCTTTCGGCCTTGCTGCTTGCGATTAGCATTGCATTGGGCGCGCTCTATGTGCTTTCATTGTTTTTAAGATGACATCCGTGCCGAAGAAAAAGCAATTCAACAAAACAAACGCAGTGCTCGGTTATCTGTTGAGGTACGGATCAATCACTCGTCATGCGGCCTTAACGCATTTCAGAGTCTGGAATCTTCCACTTGAAATCATGAAGCTCAAAAAGAGAGGATACAACATTACGTCGGAAGGCGCTGACGACAATCTGAAATATTACCTCGGCAACGTGGCGTCAAACTCGGAATGGCTTTCGATTCTGATTACATCGTGCTAGGTAACAGCAAAGAGCAAGTCAAACAACTTGGCAATGCGGTCACTCCACCGGTAATGAAAGATTTGTCTGCACGTTGCATCGAAACCCTAAAGTAACAGGCATGTTTCAAGTTTTGATAAAAAATGAATCTGGCCAACTCATCGAAAAGAACACTCGTCAGTTTACAAAAGCTTCTGAGGCGGTGGGCTATATGTCCAAGTTGATCGATTGGCACACGGAAAAGCAAGACATCAGAACAATAGAAATGAAGCAAGACGGAAAGTCAATTCTCACCGAGCAAACAAACACAAGTAGCGAAAACCTAAAGTAATGGCAAAGGTGATTAAGAACGGGAAAATAAGTTATGAGTACGATATCGATGCTATCAAACGCAGAGGGGAAGAAAAAAAGAAAATCGATTATGATCATATCGTGGCTCGCAGCACTCAGGAAGGATTGGAGCAATTGGAATTTGTGAAAGAACAGATCAACCGACTTCAACGACAGATCAACTACTATAACCAGATCAGAAGAGAAATTCAACTTCAAATCTATGGCAACTAAAATAAGACTGTTCATAAAAATCATTTTCAGATTGATGGCCTTGCCATTTGTTGCAGCAATAATCGGAATAGCTACGATCAGAAATTATTTCTTCACTCTCTGGCTTTGGTTGAGATACGGTGGGGAATTGACGATGCACGATGATGTCTTCAATCCTGAGACATTGAGAGAACAACTTAAAGAGATTACAAGGCTCCTCGCGAAGGGGTAAAAAATATTTGAGCATCGGGGATCCGAAAGGGTTCACCATAGGGTAAGGGTGAGACAAAGTTTAAACTAGCCGAGTTTAATACGAGCCAACGTCAAACCACGAAATCGAGTTCGAGCCTCGATGGTGCTCCACAAACCACTACTTAAAAGTCTTTAGATGATTTACGATGAGTTTTTAAAATCAAAGGTCCGCTTGGCCGGCTACGATGGCTTTGAGGTGGATGATTCCGAAATATCATCTCATCTAAAACCTCACAACAGGTTCATGGTGAAGTGGCTTGTTCGTGGAGGACGCCGAGCTTGCTTTGCAAGGTTCGGGTTGCACAAGACAGTCACTCAGCTTGAAACCCTTCGCATCATACTTTCAAAAATCGATGGCCGCGGATTGATCGTTTGCCCACTCAATGTTCGCACTGAATTTATCAAGGATGCGACAAACATTCTCAAATGGGATCAAGCTCCACAATTCGTCAGGTCGATAGATGAATGTGATGATTCAGGAATTTATTTGACAAACTACGAGACAATCCGAGAAGGCAAACTTGATCCTAGATTATTCTCTGTTGCTTCATTGGACGAGGCATCCATTCTACGTGGTTTTGGTGGATCAAAAACGTTCCGCGAATTCATGCGACTGTTTACCGGTGATGGCGGTCCGCTTGGCGATCGTAAAGGAACGGATCGCGTAAACTATCGCTTCGTGGCCACTGCAACACCATCACCAAATGATTACATAGAGCTCCTCGCGTATGCAGACTTCCTAGGGATAATGGATGTGAGCCAGGCGAAGACAAGATTCTTTAAACGCGATTCTACGAAGGCCGACAAGCTCGTTCTTTATCCGCACAAAGAAGAGGAGTTCTGGATGTGGGTTGCAAGTTGGGCGCTGTTCGTACAGAGGCCATCTGACGTCACCAGAAATCCTATTGACGATATCGGATACGAACTTGAAGAGCTTACACCAAACTCACCGTGCATCCATTGGCATGAAATCAAAACGGACCATTCCACTGCAGGGATGGAGAAGGACGGACAGTTCCGCGCATTCAAAGACAACGCAGTAGGCTTGGATGGATCGGCCAAGGAAAAGAGAGAGAGCTTAAATGATCGAATCGCAAAAGTTGTTGAATTGCGCGCGATGTTCCCGAACGAGAATAAAATCATTTGGCATGACTTGGAATCTGAACGGGCAGCGTTGGAAAAACAAATCCCTGAATCGGTAAGCGTCTATGGCACTCAGAAATTGGAGGACCGAGAGGAAATTATTGTTCGCTTCACCCACGGTGAAATCAGCGATCTAAATGCAAAGCCATCGATGCTCGGCTCCGGTTGCAATCTTCAACTCGAATGCGGATGGAGCATCTACACAGGCCTTGGGCATAAGTTCAACGAATTCATACAATCGATTCATAGGATTTACCGATACGGTTTGAAACTGAATCGCTTTGGGGCTGATCACATTCGCATAGACCTAGTCCACACGCAAGCCGAAAGGCACATCGTAAAACAGTTAATCAGGAAGTGGAACCAACATAACGAACTAGTAAACCGCATGACAGAAATCATCAAGAAATACGGGTTGAACCATATAGAAATGGCTCAACACCTTACGCGCAAAATGGGAATCGAGCGTGTTGAAGTGAAAGGCGCAAACTTCCAATGTGTCCAAACTGACAATGTCCCCGAGGCGAAACAATTGGAGACTAACAGTCTTGGCTTGATTCTAACGAGTTGGCCGTTCGCCAATCAGTATGAGTACTCACCTAACTATGCTGACTTTGGCCACAGTGATAATACCAAGGAGTTCTTTTGTCAAATGGATTTTCTCACACCCGAGCTTTTCCGTGCATTGATACCTGGTCGCATTTACGCGCTGCATGTCAAAGATCGGATCATACCTGGTGGAATGAACGGGTTTGGATTTCAAACGACTTACCCTTTCCACAAAGATTGCATCGACCACATGATTAAGCACGGCTTCGGTTACCTCGGCATGAAAACAATCGTGACTGACGTAGTGAGAGAAAATAATCAAACCTATCGCCTTGGTTGGACCGAGCAGTGCAAGGACGGGTCCAAGATGGGTGTCGGTATGCCTGAATATCTACTACTCTTCCGCAAACCACAGACCGACAGCACAAAGGCTTATTCAGACATTCCTGTTTTCAAGGAAAAGAAAGAGTGGAGCAAGGCTGAGCAAAAATGGTTGAATCAAAACGGATACAGTCGCGCGAAGTGGCAAATCGATGCGCACGGATTCACGCGAAGCAACGGCAACCGCTTGATGAGTCCTGACGAATGGATAGGCCTTGAGCATAAACAGATTTTCCAAAGGTTCAGAGATTGGAGCTTGAACAATGTCTACGATTTCGATTTCCATGTGAAGCTAGGTGAAACACTAGAGGCCTCTGGTAAACTTCCTTCTGGTTTCATGCTTCTACAGCCGCAGAGCTGGAGTGATGATGTATGGACGGACATCACGCGGATGCTGACGCTAAATGGATCACAGTGGAGTCTGGGAAAGGAAATGCACATCTGTCCTTTTCAATTGGACCTGGCTGGCCGTGTGATTATCCAGATGAGCAACAAGGGAGACAAAATACTGGATCCATTCGCTGGCTTATTCTCCGTTCCGAAGCTGGCCATTGAATTGGACCGCTATGGAATAGGCTTCGAACTCAATCCAGTTTCGTTTCTCGATGGCGTTCATTATTGCAAAGCTGCGGAGTTGGAAAAATCGACCCCCACTCTATTTGACTCATTACAGGAATTAGAAAAAACAGCTTAGAGATGATCGGATCTCTGTACAAATATCCTGAAAGGGGAAACACAGCCGGAGTATTCAAACTGGTGGAGATACTTGACACTGACGTTTACATTTTCGCTTGTGGTCATCGCGTCTCTGGAAGTGTTTTCAGGGATATGGTTATGGTGGTCAATCCACAACTTGAGCTAGATATCAAAAACAAATTTCATGAGTACGACGATCAAAAAGCAAAAACATAGATGGAGAAGAGCGAAGAGATTCGTTTATCTGGTTGTCCACACTTGCGAGAATTGCGGCATAACCAAGCAACAAAACGGAAAAGAACTTAGATACTTTAAAAGTGACGGTTCTTTATCTGGCGCCACTGAACCAGAATGCTTCCCACTCCTAACAACAAAAGACTTATGAAGTCGATTTACGAAATACTGAGAAGAAAATATCCAGAGAACGAATACTGCTTAATGGAAGAGGTCAGTGATGCAGCCGGCTATCATCGTTCCCGATCCGCTGATTTCATTGTGGTGAATCTCTGGCCATCGCGTGGTCTCGCTATCAATGGAATCGAACTGAAAAGTTTTAGAAATGACTGGCTGTCGGAACTAAAAAAACCGCAAAAGGCTGAAAATATTTTTCAGTACTGCGACTATTTCTGGTTGCTCACTTCAGACGACAATGTGGCCAAGATTGAAGAAATCCCTATTTCATGGGGATGGATGACAATCAAAAACGAAAAAGTGTTTGTTAAAAAAGAAGCACCAAAATTAGAACCAAGACCAGTTAGCAGACACTTCATGTGCTCGATGTTGAAGAGAGCAGTAGATAAAACTGGGTTTATCCATCGTGATTCCATAAAAGACGAAATCGAAAAGCAAAATGAATCCACGAAAATCAGTAAGGAGTGGGAGTTAAAACGTTTAGGCGAAGAGAATGCGCAGCTGACAAAAATAATTAACGACTTCAAGGAGTCTTCAGGAATCGATCTCCATTCGACACGGTGGAATGGCTACAAGCCTTCGAAAATAGGTGAAGCAGTAAAGTTTATCATGAACAATGATGGACTTGAAAATTTCAAAAAGGGATTGTCAAATCTCGAGGCGCAAGCCTTGCGCATTCATGATAACATCCGGGATGGACTGAAATTGTTCGCGAACACTGAATAAAATTTTTGCCTCCAATCATTAAACCAAACAAACAGATTTACGATGAAAGCTAAACCTGATATTCTAAAACTAGAACGCGAACGAATCGAATGGTCATTGAGGGCATTCCCAGAGGCAACGGCCCAGAGCTCGCTTGAAAAGCTCAGAGATGAAGCGGATGAGATCGAGAAAAGCCTGGTTGATGCTCCTGACCCTATAGAATACGCAGACGCATTGATGTGCCTGTTCGACTCAGCCTATCGCGCAGGTATCACCCCAGAGAAAATATTCGAAGCCTTTGAAACCAAGCTCGCGATCAACAAGAAAAGGAATTGGAAAAAGAACCCAAACAATAGCTACTCACACATCTAAAGCATGGCTAAAGACTACCCATATTTTAAGTTCTACGTCTCCGAGTACAATGAGGGGGATATTCAGTTGTGCAGCTGGGGCGCACAGGGACTTTTTACCAACCTCTGTTCATTTTATTGGAGCAAACAAGGCGACCTCTTTCTCTCAAAAGCCAAGAGACATTTCAAGGCGCCAGAAAAAATTTGGAAGGAATTAATCGAAGAGCGAGTAATAAAAATCGTCGGAGAGAAAATTGTCATCAGTTTCCTTGATGAGCAATTGGCAGAACGTGAAATAATCAGTAAACAAAATTCTGATAATGTCTCAAAACGATACCAAAAACGAACAATTGAAGCTACGCCCGTAGAAATTCGTAGTACGGACAATTCACGTCTCGTATACAATAAAGAAGAGAAGAGAAGAGAAGAGAAGATAGTAAGAGGAGAAGAGAGTGAGAGTACGCGCGCGATTTTGATTGAAAGAAATTTCGAATGGTTCAAAAAACAGATCAATGAAATTTGGGTGGATCAACTACCATCGGAAAAAAAATTGAAACTGGCCGCGGCCATTGAAAATGCCTGGTCCTTCCTGACGACCGATTCTCATCGGCTCAAGATCATCGATTCAAACGGCTGCACAAAACTTGTCAACAACGCTTTCGAATTCTTAAAAAATGGAACCAATGGGAAACACAGACAAATCCACGACCTCAAGTAACATGCGATCCTTCTTCCTAGAAAAACTGAAGGAATTGAAAAGAGTATTCCAACTTAGGCAATATGAGGAAATAGCTTCGATTCAACCGGCGTCACTCGCGCAAGACGAGTTGGACAAACTCCTGATGGCATTAATCCGCGTATGCAATTCGTTCGGCTACATCCCTGATTCTGAAAAACAGAAAGTCATCGAAAAGATGATGGTGTCCGATTCGGATTTCATCGGTTTCAATGCCAGAATAATTTACAAATGGCTAAACTCCGTCTCTCACATATACTGGAAAGAGCAAGCCCATCAGGAGACGATGCAGATCATCGATAAAAAATCGAATGCCAGTGAGAAAATAAGCCCCGAGACTCAAGAGTTGGTCAAAAAATACCTAGCCTCATTGCTCGAGGGCAACATAAAATCTGTGCCAACTGTGTCGCAATTGGAAATCGAAAAAATTAAACAGGAGGACGAGCAAAGAATCAAAGGGCGAAAGGGATCTTCCTACCAAGGCAGACCAGCTGAAGAAATATACGCGGAACGAGAGAGACTTGATGCAGTCCACAAACGTCTAGGTTACGACAAAATACGAGAGGTCGGTGCATTCTCACATTTTCAAATTGAAGACAAGGTAATCACGGCCCGTAACAGAAGCGAGGCTCAGGAGATTTACACGGAGGTTTATCTATAGAAAAACAAATCATCAATCATCATGAATACAGGACAGTTATCAAAGCTGACGGAACAACTCAAGTATCAAGAAATATTAAAGGAGAACGCAAAGCAAAACGAGGCGGCAAAACGCATCTGGCATTTGAATTACCTCCATGAGAACTACGATCCTTTGACTAACGAAAAGAAACCTAGCTGGAAAGAAGAAAAGGAATGGCTTGCAGATCAAGGGTTGACTATTGTGAATGGAGAATTGGTCGAGATAAACAAATAGGCGCCCCTGTTATATGGAAAGCAATTTCATAAATGATGATGACAGCGAGTACGACTCAGAGTTTTTGTCCTCTTGCCCTTTTTGGCTTGGTATCATGGCAGGTTTCGTCGTTGGTGTCGGTGGAGTTATGTACGCATTGATTCAATTGATTTAAAGCACCCACCAATGAACAAACTTGAGATCGGGATATTTCTTCAACAGCGTTTGATAATCACCAGTCTCATGGCCGTAGAAAGCTTTGTACTTGCGATTGACTTCGTCCTTGGCAATGAAGATCGCTTTGAAGCCGCGCGCCAAACCTTCGGCTTTCCACTTGCTCATTTGAACATGCCACGGATGGCCTTCCGGCAAAATCTGATCGCCAGGTACACTCATGGTGTACTTGGATCCGTCAAACAGCACTTCATACATAGTACCCATGCTGTTCCAAATCTTTTTCTGAATTACCCCACGCGGTTGCAATGGCCAGATTCCAATTACAACCGTTCCCTCGGCATAGTCCTCTTTCATAAACCAAAACTAATTTTTTAAAAGCAGACAATGAAAAATCCCAATAGATCAGTAGTTGACAACCCACAAATAATCGATGCCATTTTGAAAGCGAAGAAAATTCTGGATGAATCAAAATCCAATGGATTCTCTGAGATAAAGGTTATAGCAAGTCCCTTAATAAGAGACGGCAACCCTGTCCTAATTCTCAGTGAAAGTGATTACAAGTGGTTCAAGGAAATTACTCTCACCAAAAACTAAAACTCAATGAAAGACATCAAAGACTATCTGCATTTGTACTTGGGGTGTGAATTGATCGGAACTTATTCCGGCAATGGAGGAGCAAAGGGCTATCTAACAGGGGTAACTAATGGAGGATCTGAATGTGAAATCCAATTTATTATCGAAGATGGAATCAACGTAGAAGAGGAACCTCAATGGAATGATTCAAAGGACATAAAACTCATCCTTCGCCACATCTCAGACATGACCCAAGAGGAAAGAAAAGAACTTTGGCGATTGATATTTTCATTCGGAAATGAATTCAATGAGTTAGCTCTTAATTACAGGGGCCAAACCATGTTCATCGATAAGACTTCTTATTATGAACGGCCGCGCTGGTTGATGCAACAAGGTGTAGAAAGACTTGGAATTGAAATGGATGGAACAATCTGGGCTGATTGCGATTTGCATCACTGGCGTTATAATCAACATGAGGTGACCAAATGGCTCCTTTCCAAAGGCTTCGATCTTTTCGGACTGATAGATGCTAGACTAGCTATAAAGAAAGAATCTTATCAGGTGAACGCCCAAACAAAGTGAAATATGGAATTAATAGAAGTAAAAACGAACACAGACATAAAACAGGGTGATACCCTTATCATCACTGGCGACGTTTATTTTAATGAACCTGTCAAGGCGCAAATAGTAAAAACCTCTGTTCAGGATGGGACCGAAATCGTGATCGACAAAAGGAGAAATTGTTTCTTCAATCTGGATATGTACATGCACGGAAAAAGTTGGGTCAAGGAAATTAAAATCGTACGGTAATCATTGAGTTTGATTAACGAAAATGTAAAATGAAACTCGAAGACCTTAAATGCGAGCATTGCGATGGTCAAGGCGAAAAAGAAAAATTTGTGCAGCCTTACGGAGATTCGCCAATAACATGCACGTTTTGTAATGCCACTGGCATCGATCATGAACACTTGCGCGGTGTTATCATGTCCTTGCACAAAGGAGATTCCGAGGACTTGGTAGACAAGGGGTATAACGAAGCAATAGAAGAAATAATCAAACTGTTCACTTTATGAGTATTAAACCTGTAAATCTTGAACTTAAAGCATTTCCTTATCCTACGATAAACAGAGATGAAATATATCAATTAGTTGGATTGCCAGCACAATGCCCCAGATGCGGAAGATCAAAAGAAGATCATGGGTTTTGCTCCAATTCATTTCATAAGGGACCAAACAAAAGGAATTGCTCAACTGGTTGCGATTGGCCTGATTGTACATTGGAAGGATGTGTTAATAACGAGGTGAATGAAAAACCAACAATTGAAGTTACCTACTGCGAAACGAAATGCGGTAGAGATGCGTGCGTGATGAAATGCAATTACTTCAAAATACTTATAAAGCCTTCCTCGCTTGTTTGATCTTCTCGATATCCATCGATCCTAAGTAGTGCTCCGTGGTCTGCATGTTCCTATGCCCGAGCGCCTCCCCTATCATTCGTTCTTGAGCTCCGCCGTTCAACATCCGATTGGCAAAAGTGTGCCTGGCTATACCTAGCTTGAGGGGGCGTTTGAATTTCAGTTTGTCAGAATTGGATAGCTCCCCCAATACCTTATTTATTCTCTTCCTGAATTTGTTGCATCGGTTCTTGATCGTCAGGGATGACAACCCATCTTCAAGTATTGGAAATATGTAAGCGTTGGGGTCAAGTGTCTTTGCCCCTCGCCTGTTGATGATCGCCTGAATCTCGGGATCAAACGGGATGACAATTTTTTTGAGGCTCTTGGCGGTGTTACGGATCTTGCTGCGGTCGTAGAAGATGAAATCAACATCCAAGGCATTCCTTCGGATCAGGCAGATGTCTTTCGGGTTCATGCCGTTGCAGTAGTAGCTGAACTTCCAATAATCAAGCGCCTCAAATTGCTCGGGGTTTGTCGGCTCATAATCCTTCAATGCTGCCAACTCCTTTTCCGACAACGGGATTTTGAATTTGGTCTCATCGCGCACACGGTAGGTATCGAATGGATAGATCGACTTGGGCACAACCTTGTCTTTGATCGCACGATTGAACACAGCACGCAACGAACGCAGATTGATGCTTATGTAGTTCACGGTCCTTTCCCGCTTCAATTCGTGCTTCTCATATTTACGGAGCCAATCTTCACCCACTTCAGAAAAGCGTATCTCAGCGGCTTCAATTGCCTCCTTTTTGGTTTCTGGATATACTGTGAATGCCTTGAATGTATTGAGCGCTGTTCTATGGACCGTGGCCGTTCCCTCATGGCCGTCCGATTTGAGTTCGGTTATTATTTTCTCGTACATCCCGTTCACCGTGTCAAGGGATTTGCCGAAAAATAGGGATTCGAAAAGCGCCACCGATATCTCGGGATGATCTGTTATTATTTTTCTGGCCTTTGACTCCAAACCCTGCATCGCCTTCTTTATCGTTCTTACATTGTCGGAGCGTGGAGAGCTGAGCGATTTGAATTCCCGTTCGGTACACGAGAATCCGTCCCCGTAGTATT
>Ga0310811_10006475_pt1 | contig 14978 bp, 7 predicted proteins | sample YCmetagenome_FD_207642 | JGI IMG/M metagenome (GOLD analysis project Ga0310811, IMG submission 207642) | Soil microbial communities from experimental microcosm in Duke University, North Carolina, United States - YC | ecosystem: Engineered > Artificial ecosystem > Soil microcosm > Unclassified ...
GTCTTCTGCGGCTCAAAAACCGGGAAAAACCCCCTCATAGCCATCCATACTGCCGAACTGGGTAAATATCTCGGCCTCCTCAGGCTAACCCTTATCTACGGCGGCGGCAATACCGGCCTCATGGGAATCATCGCCAACACCGCCCTCGCAGAAGGATGCACCGTCATCGGCATCATCCCCGAACTATTAAAGGAATGGGAACACCACCACAAAGGAATTTCCGAACTGCACATCGTAGCCGACATGCACGTCCGGAAAAGAATGATGTATGAGAAAAGCGATGCCGCCATCATCCTGCCAGGCGGCTTCGGCACCCTCGATGAATTATTTGAAATGCTGACCTGGAACCAGCTGAAGATCCACAACAAAAAGATCTACATCCTCAATACCGATGGCTTTTATGATCATCTGCGCCTGCACCTCCTCCAGCTCGAAAAGGAAGGCTTCCTCTACGATTCTGTCGACGAACGCATCACATTCTGCGATTCGCCCATTGAGATCCTCAATCATCTAAGCTAGCCGGCCGAAGGCCGGTTAGCGGGCGTGATGCACAAAAATATCAAATCCAGCCCTGATCACCGGCAACGGATGCCCATTAATATCATTATACGGCGAATTCTTATTATCCACCGCATCAAACATCAGCGCAATATAAAAATTGCTCTGCCCCACCACACGCTGCCCATACCCGATCCCCAACAATACACTCGGCGCATTGGCGTTGAAATTCTGCGTCTCCCCGTTATACATACTCTTGTAATGCACACTAAGCCAGTTGAACTCCGGCTGCACCGTCAAAAACAAAAAAGGCAACACATAGGCCCGGGCAAAAAGCCCGCCTCCATAACTGAACTGACGCTGCCGGATATTATCATTATAATTCGGATCAGCCCGAACAGAAGTATAATTAAAATTGCCGACGATCCCCGCATCCAGCCACCTCGTCAACGAATATCCAACTTCGGGATTGATCCCGACATTGAAATCATAAGACCCAAACCCCAATCCCAAACCCCCACCCACAAAAAGATTCTCCTTCCGGAAACCCGTCCCCGTGCCTTCATCAGTATACGTATTCACCCCGCCGGGCATACGCTGAGCGGTAACCCCCAGCCCCAGCATTCCAAAACAGATCGCGATCAGAACCTTTCTTATCATGTTTTAATTGTTTATCGATCAGGCAATCTACTCCCATAATTGCCGGAATCTGCGCAAAAATCGGATAAATTCAGATTCCCCAATCATTACTGCTTGAAAGTCGGACACAAAGACTGCCGCTTGTCCCCGTTATACTGGCTGTAAAATCCCTGGTTTATCAGGGCAAACTCGTACGCTCCATACCCATTATCATAATGTTTAATGGGCGAGGTGGTAATATCATATGTGAAGGTTAACCTGATATTCTTATAGACAAATCCGATCATCGGGATAATGGCATCCCCCGCCCGGTAATACAGCCCCCCGATCACCTGCTGATCCCCATCATCCTGCAGATTGTATTGCGCATTCAGGCCCAGCACAGCTTCCGTAGACTGAGCCATCTGCGTAAAATACCCCATCGGGTTGATGATGACCTGGTCATTGACCTTCAGGCTGGCAGCCAGGAAGGCAATATACCTTGGCGAGATCCGGCTGTCAAAACCTACCGGATCCGTATTGAAGAAAGTTTCCCTCGGCCGGTTGACATGCTGCACCGAAAACCCGGCATTCAGATACATATTCTTTGTCGGAAAATAAGCATAGTTCATCCCCACCTGCATATCGAAGTAATTGTCGGAGGGATGATCTATCACTACATTGGTAGGCAACGTATTGTCGAAGAAATGTCCGTCGAACTGATCCGGGAATTTCAGATTCTGCGTGTTGATATGTTTGTTGATCCAGCCCACATTAAAACCCAGCGAGATCAGGCTCGCATAACCCACCATCTGGTGATAGGCAGCCGAACCATATACCTCCGTAGAGCTCAGCGCACTCGACCCCGCATCATCCCGCAGGATCATCCCCCCCAGCCCCATCCAGCCATTCTCGATCCGGTCCCGGAAGACCTGCGCATCGCCCCACACGCTAAACGTGCGGTAAGGCATTGCCATTATCGCCGACCACTGATTGCGGTAATTCGCTCCCAGCCGATAGTCCGCATCAGGGATGAACCCCGTATTGGCGGGGTTGGTCGACAACGGTGAGTTGAACCATTGTGAAAAATGAAGGTCCTGACCGGATGCCCCGCAAACACCCAGCATAACACAGCAGCCCAATAAGAATATGTTTTTCACTCCCCTCAATTTAGTATAATTAACGATTGTTCCGAGCTTTTGGTTGTCACCGCACTAAAGTTATATCTCCTTTCTTACTCACATGCTTCCCATCCGAAAATTCGGCCTCCAGGGTATAGGCATACACATCCATCGGCTGCATAGCCCCCTGATAGTACCCATCCCACCCCACGTCCGGGTTATCCGACTGGAACACCAGCTTCCCCCAGCGATTATAGATCCGGAAATTCATCTTCATGATCCCAAAACCATAGACCTTCAGGATCCCATTCTGCCCAAAACGCCCCGGAGTAAACGCATTCGGCACATCCAGCAGCGGATTCACCAGCGCCGCCACCGTATGACAGGTCGTGTCCGAACAGCCAAACTGGTTCGTCGCCACCAGACATACCTGGAATGTATCCGTCACCTGGTACTGATGTATCACCGTATCCGGAGTATCCTTGAAAGTGGAATCCCCATCCCCAAATGACCAGGCATACCGGATCGCCCCCAGCGACGCATTCGTGAACACCGTCGGCGTGTTCGGCGTAGGCGGCGAAGGAGCAAAGGTGAAGTCGGCCGTCGGGTTGACATTGACAGTAATGGTCATCGCAGTGTCCGAAACTTTATTACAGGTATTCGGGTCCTCCTCATGCAGCTTCACGATATAAATCCCTGTTTGCGTATAAACATGCGTCGGATTCACGTCCGTAGATGTCTGACCATCCCCGAAATCCCATAAAAAGGTCGCCCCGCCAAGCGAAGTATTGTTGAAAACAGCAGTGTATGGCACACATCCGCTCGCCGGCGTCTCGAACTGCGCCTTCGCCACAGGCGAGACCCGCAACGGCTTGACCAGCGAATCCGGATAATTACAATACGCGGTATCATTCAGCACCAGCGTAACATTGTACGTACCTGCACTCCCATAGCTGTGCGTCAGCGGCCCATTGCCCGTAACGATCCTTTGCGTATTGTCCCCAAAATCCCAGGTAAACGTGGCAGGCCCAAAAGGTTTTGCCGGCGGCGCCTGCGAGGTATTGGTGAAATCATAGGTCAATAGGTTGCAGTCCACATTCAGGGCCTTCATAAAGTCGAAATCCAGTATCGCCCTGTCCGTCCGTGCTATCACATGCCGGTATGTCGTATCGGCCACATTACAGCTGTTCGAATCGATGGCCACCATCATGACCGTATATGTTCCGGGATTGGGATAGGTATGATTTACAAAATAGCTCGTGGTAGCCGTATCCGGACTGCCATCCCCAAAATTCCAGATATAGGACTTTGCGCTCCGGATCGTATCCTCCAGCCGGGTATCCATAGGGATACAGCCTGCTGTATCATAAAGACGCCCGTTGACAGAAGCCCTCAATCCGGCTCCCACTCCCGCAAACCCAAAAGTCATCTTCACCGCTACCAGGTTACAGCCATTGGTACCCGCCCCATTATAAGGCGACCAGACACCCGGCGTTGTGGGGAATCGTCCCGTCTGCCCGCCATTACAATTGGCACATATCGCCTGGTAGATAGCCCCGTTCTGATCATACCGGCTCGTTCCCCCATCCACATGCTCGCTGATACTCCTCGAATTGTCATTCTGCCCAAAAAAGGTCCCATACAAAAGCGCCGAAGCATTCTTCTGTATCACGATAAAATAAAAATCCCGGTTGTCACTCAGCCTTTTCTGCGCATCAGGCGTCGTCGGCATACCAATCGTCCCGACCAGCCCATAAGGATCGGTCTCCCCGCCAATGATCCACCCCCCCCAGCCCGAAACATAGACATTCTCACAACGATCCACCAGGAAAGCCACCGGGGATATATTCGGCAGGCCATGCGCCGGCCCGCTCGTGCCAAAAACAGTTGAATATATAAAAGCCGACAGGTCCGGCTGCAGCTTCGCTATGAACTGCCTGGACCCCGCGATCGAATAAGCCGCATTGATCACCGGCCAGGTGCCATTGGTCGTACCCATCACGTAGGGAAATCCTTTCTTATCAAAATCAAGCCCGTAAACGGCATCCGCCACATCCGTACCCAGGTAGGTCGACCGCTTCAGCGTACTGCCATCCGCGGATATCTGCGCCACAAATCCATCACATACACCACCCCGGAACCCCGGCTGTACCACCCCCGACTGATTACCCGGAAAATTAGAGCTCGCAGTCGCCCCGCCAACATAGATATCACCCGTCAGCGGATTCACCTTCAATACAAAGGCGGCATCGCTGCTCGACCCGCCTAGAAAGCTGCTCCAGATAAGATGATCACAGTTCGGATCGATCTTCAACACCACCCCGTCCTGCCGCCCTCCCCCAAAAGTCGGCTGAAAAACAGACCCGACTATCGGAAAACCGCTCGGACCCTGAGGTGACTGGGAGGAGGCCGCTACCAGGATATTTCCACCCCCGTCGATCACCACCTCGCTCCGGGAATCATCCCCATAGTTACGGATCAACGAATCAGCCTTCTCATACCGCGTCCTCACCTGGTCCTCCATATTAACACAGTCATTCCCGGTCCCACCGATCCGCATACAGCCGATCAGCGCACTCCCGGACGCATTTATCTTCGCAACAAACATATCCGCTGCCCCGCCGGGACCAGCCGTTGTCTTAAATGGAAAATCACCCGAATAGGTCCGCCCCAAAACCACCAGGTTGCCCTGCGGATCAGCAAAAAGAGAATGCGGGGTCTCCGAATCCGACCCGCCAAGATAGGTAGCATAGACTTTATTGGCGCCATTGCTGCTGAACTTCATGATCCCTACATCGAACTGGCCATTCCCATACGTTGGCTGTAACGCGCCGGTAGTCCACGGAAAAGCGCTGCCAAATACGATCCCGCCCGCAAAAAAAGTTCCGCCCGGACCCGGCGTCGCAGTAAAACCCCAGTTGCTCACCCTGCTGCCCGTAAACGTACTGAACACTATCGAAGGATCGATGATCAACGTCGCATTCGGATCGGTTTCTCCCACAGAAAAACTAACCGTATTCCCACCCGTGATCACATACCGGCAGCTTACATCCGTCCGCCCCTTCCGGGGATCAAAACTATAGGAATAAGGCGCTGGCTGTGTCACATCACCCACCGAAGTCGCTGTTATCAGCTGATTCTTCTTTATGGAAAGCCTGGTCGCCCCGTCATATTTCATCTTCACCTGGCTTAGATCCCCGCCCGGATGGACGATGATATCATATTTTAACAGGCCATTATAGGTATAATAACGGATATCTATATTCGGATAAATATTGTGATAGGTTACCCCCTGGAAGACCTTACAGTTGGTGGTCCATTTGGACGGATCATGTCCGATAAAATAGTTGTTGTAACCGGGCAGAACCTTGTCCGCCTCTATAACAGCCTGCTCATTGCCCCCTGCAAAGGTTACCCGGTAGGCATGCGACCGCAGCACATCCTGGGGATCGATCCCTCCCTTCGGACCACCGTTGGGCGGTGCTGCATAATTGCCCACCTTCGTATAACCGCCCTGCTTTACCCCATGATGGTTATTCGTTATCCGGTTGAGATCATCCACATTGTAGAGCAAAGCCGAAAACCCATTGTTCTCCAGGTAAACAGCCCCAACCCCGATCTCCCCTTTGAATTTTACCCGGCTGTCCCACTGACCCTTGTTCTCAACAAATTCAATATTAGACGTACCATCCTGGGCGAACCCTTTCAGTACGGCGGCCATTAGCCAGACTATGATATGAGCCCTGCGCTTCAAATCGTGCATTTTACAATTTACAAAATGTTTTTCATCAGCGTATCAGCGTAATATCCCCTTTCCTGGTCGCATGAGTCCCATCGGAAAACTCCGCTTCCAGAGTATACGCATATACATCCATCGGTTGCAACTGACCATGATTCGTACCATCCCACCCATAATAAGGATCATTGCTCTCAAAGACCTTCTGTCCCCAGCGATTGTAGATCCTCCAGGTCATATGTGTTATACCAAAACCCACCACCTTTATAATAGCATTCTGACCAAACCGTCCCGGAGTAAAGGCATTCGGCACATCCAGCAACGGATCGATCACAGCAGCCACAGGGTGACAGACCGTATCCGTACACCCGGATTCATTGGTCACGACCAGGCAGACCTGGAAGGTATCCGTTTTATTGTATTGATGGACCACCGTATCCGGCTCAGTCTTTGTCTCCGAACTGCCATCGCCGAAAAACCACTGGTATTTCACCGCCGGCGTCGAGGCATCCGTAAATACCGTCGGTGTATTCGGCGGCTGAGGCGACAACGGCGTATAGGTAAAACCAGCCGTTGGCTTGCCCTGTACGTTGAGCGTGAAGGTATAGGTATCCGTAATATTACAGGTCGTGGAATCCACCGCCGTCAGTGTGACCGTGTATGTCCCCACATTGATATATAAATGGCTCGGAGATATATCGATGCTGTCGATTGGACTGCCATCCCCGAAATTCCAGTAATACTTCTGCCCCGCAACCGAGGTATTGCTGAATACCGCCGTATACGGCGCACAGCCAAAAGCAGGCGTGGTGAACTGGGCCTTCACATTCTGCGCCACATACAGCAGTTTCACCGTATCGGCCGGATAATTACAATAATTGGTATCCACCAGCGTCAGGGTAACATTATAGGGCCCCGGCGAACTATAGGAATGTGTAGGCTGTTGCGTCAGCCCATCTCTCACCGGCGCCGAACCGTCCCCAAAGGTCCAGGTAAAAGAAGTGTCCGTAAAATCAGGCGCACCGGGTGCATGCGTGGACAAATTGGTAAAGATATAATTGAACTGGTCACAAGGTCCATTCTTGTCATACCGGAAATCCAAAAAAGCAGGATTGTTCCGGACCTCGATCGTCCGGTATGACGTGTCCGCCACATTACAGCTGTTACTGTCGATAGCGATCAGCGTCACCAGGTAATTCCCCACCGCATTGTATGAATGATCCAGCGCCGCAGAGGTCGTATTCACGATCGTCCCATCGCCGAAATTCCAGATATAGCTTTTTGCATTTCGTATCGTATCGGAGAAAGACACCGCCAACGGCACACAGCCGACACTGTCTCCCCGCCCATGCGTCACAGACTTCAATCCGGCAGCCACCCCGGCAAAATGAAAGGCTATCTTCACCGCCGCCTCGTTACAACCCGAATTCCCCGTTCCATTCGAACCGGCCCAGACTCCGGGCGTGGTTGGGAACTGCGCCCCCCCGTAACAGTTAGCACATACAGCCTGGTATATCACCCCCTGTTTGTCAAACCGGCTCGTTCCCCCATCCACATGGTCGCCAAAACCGCCCCTTACCTGGCCGAAGAAACTGCCATACAGCTGACTGGCCGCATTCTTTTGTAGCACAAAAAAGTAAAAATCCTCCCCGTCCGTGGTCGGCTTCTGCGCATCGGACGTTGGAACAAGACCGGTAGTGCCGCTGTTCAGATATTTGTCAGTCAGATCCGCCCCACCGCCCCAGCCGGAAACATATACATTCTCACAACGATCGACAAGAAAAGCCGTCGGTGAGATATTTGGCGATGCAACATTGGCCGGCCCGAAGTTGGCCGAATACACCACCCCGGAAAGATCCTGTTTCAGCTTGGTGATGAACTGTTTGCCGTTTGCCTGGTTGCCCCCCGAGTTAAAAGGCGAGTTGACAACAGGTATCACACTCGTCGTGGTCCCCATGATATATGGAAATCCCAGTTTGTCGAATTCCAATCCATAGATCATATCGGTCCCCGTAGTCCCGAAATAAGATGCTTTTAAAAGCGTTCCCCCATTGCTGCTGACCTGCGCCACAAAACCATCTATACCACCGGCCAGTTTCGGCTGCATCCCTCCGGACGTACCGGCCAGGTTGTCGCTCATCGTCCCCCCTGCTACCCACAACGTATTGTCCGTGGGGCTTAAAGCCAGCACGAACGCCGCATCGCTGTTGCTGCCGCCGATATACGAGCTGAAAAGAATAGTGCTGAGATCAGGACTTGTTTTTATTACCACGCCGTCCTGCCCGCCTCCCGATGCTCCCTGGAATGGATTCACAAGAGGGAAGTCAGTAGACTGTGTACAGGAAGCTACATAGATATTGCCCGCATCATCGGTGATAACCTCGCTCCTGCCATCGTCACCGTAATTGAGTCGCAGCTGCTGCGCTCCCTCGTCGGCGGTAGAAGCAATGAGATATTTGGGTTTGAAGTTGACTCCATCAGACCCCTTACCACCAATCCGCCGCGATCCGATCAGCCCGGTGCCATTTGCATTTAGCTTGGTAATGAAAATATCAAACCCCCCGCCATTCCCGAATACCGTACTGTCGGGATTGGGAGACGCTATGTTCAATGGAAAATTAGCCGAACTGGTCCTCCCCGTCACGATCAGGTTCCCACTATTATCGACGATCATACTGTGCGGCTGCTCATCTCCGCTGCCACCCAGGTAGGTAGCATAAAGCCTATTTGCTCCATTGGAGCTCAGCTTGATGATACCTACGTCATAATCATAACCCGGCGCGGGACCGCCTTCACTGCCATCCCCACCCTGAAAAGTAGATTGAAAAGCCCCCGGACTGACCAGGAACCCACCGCCATTTGTCCCTCCGCCAGGCAGATCCGACTCATCCAGCACGATCCCCCCGGCATAGAAATTTCCGGAAGCGTCATAGGTAGCCGTATATCCCCAGTTATCCGACTTGCTCCCGGTAAACGAACAGAACACCTCCGTAGGATCGATCACCAGCGTAGCACCGGGAACATAATCCTTCAGCTTGAACTGGATCCTGTTCCCTGACAGTAATGCATAGCTGCAGGATACATCCGTCCTGCCCTGCGCAGTCAGCTGATAGGAATGCGGCTCCAGCTCCTGCACCGAGCCCACCGATGTTTGAATATATATCCTGTTCTTTTTAATGCTTAATTTGGTCTGCCCGTCATACTTCAATACGATCTTATTCGGATCAGCTCCCGGATGAACAATGATATCGTACTTTACAAAGCCCTTGTCCGTATAGTAATGGACATCGATCCCATCATACATATTCTTGTAAAGAATGCCCTGGTAGACCATACAATGGGGAGCCCAGTTCTTCCTGTCTCCGATAAAATAATTGTTGTAGCCCGGAAGTGCCTTGTCCGGCACGATCTCAACCTGGTCGCTGGCGTTTTCAAAGCTCACCTTGTAAGTATGAGAATGCAGCAGGTAGGGATCGACGCCAGCCGAAGGCCCTTTGCCCCCATTATCGGTTTGATAATCCTTACCTGCATGTCCCCCTGTCACGGTCTTCGGACTCGTCACGGTCTTTGTATTCGTCGCAGGAGCCGTGCCCCCACCCGTCGAAACCACTCCACCGCTACTCGCCTTCCCACCCCCGCTTGTCGCAGGAGCCGCGCCGCCGCTTGTCACTGAAGCCGCCGCCAGGTCCCCATGCAAAAGCCGCCTGATCCGGCTCAGATCATTCGTATCATGTATCAACACCGTAAAACCTTTCTGCTGCATGAAAAGAGTCCCCGCACTCAGCTCAGCACGGAATTTCACCAATGGGTCCCATTGTCCTTTATTCTCGACAAATTCAAGATTGGAATAACCTCCTGATTGTGCTGAGAGTTGAAAGAAGGAGAACATTAGCCAGACAACGAAAAGGCATATTCTTCCCAAGTTATTGAGTTTCAGGTTATTTACGATATTTTACTCCATGCCGTTTTTCCATGTTGGGATTGCAAAAAAACCTTCAAAACCCTGTTCTCTTCCCCCATCAGGTCCGGATCCTCGTCCAGCAAGCTTGTTGCCTTATCCCTCGCAAGCTCCAGCCACACCCTGTCCTGAACAATATTTGCAAGCTTAAAGTTCAGCAGACCACTTTGACGCGTCCCTTCTATATCCCCGGGACCTCTGATTTCCAGATCCTTTTCCGCAATTTTAAAGCCATTATTGGTCTCAGTAAGGATGGTCATCCGCTCTCTCGCCTCTTTTCCCAATCGGGGACTCGTTAATAAGATGCAAAAGCTTTTTTCAGCCCCCCGTCCAACCCGTCCGCGTAACTGATGCAGCTGCGATAATCCAAACTTTTCCGCACTCTCGATCACCATCACCGTCGCATTCGGCACATTCACCCCAACTTCTATCACCGTGGTTGCCACCATGATTTGAGTGTCTTTGGCCAGAAAACGTTGCATGTTAGTATCCCTTATCTCATTTGTCTGCCGCCCATGCACCATGCTGACCCAATATTTCGGCTCGGGAAACCACGCCTTTATATTCTCATATCCCCTCATCAGATCCTCATAATCCAGCTTCTCCGATTCCTCTATTAAAGGAAAAATGATATAAGCCTGCCGCCCCTTCCCAACTTCATGCCGGATGAAATCCATTACCTGCGGCCTCCTATCCTCGAAACGATGAACTGTAGAGATTGGTTGCCTTCCGGGAGGCAATTCGTCCATAACGCTATAGTCCAGGTCGCCGTAGGCCGTCATCGCCAGCGTTCGCGGAATAGGCGTCGCAGTCATCACCAATACATGCGGCGGCACCTCCGCCTTGCTCCACAGCTTCGCCCGCTGCGCCACCCCAAAACGATGCTGCTCGTCCACTATCGCCAGCCCGAGACGCTGGAACTGCACCGCTTCCTCCAGCACGGCATGCGTGCCGATCAGTATGTGCAGCCGCCCTTCCCGCGCCATCTCCAGCACCTCCTTCCGCGACTTCGACTTCGAAGAGCCCGTCAACAACCGCACTTTCAGCGGCAAGTCCTTTAATAAAGCTGAAATGCCTTCATAATGCTGCCGCGAGAGTATCTCCGTCGGCGCCATCAGACAGGCCTGGTATCCATTGTCGATAGCCAGCAGCATCGCCAGCAACGCCACAATGGTCTTCCCACTACCCACATCCCCCTGCAAAAGACGGTTCATCTGGCGGCCACTGCCCGTATCCCGCCGTATTTCTTTCAATACCCGTTTTTGAGCGCCCGTCAGCTCAAATGGTAAATGATGAGTGTAAAAACCGTTGAACATCTCCCCTACCTGCCCAAATACAACCCCCTTGGAACTGCGATGCCGTCTCGACTTGATCAGCCCCAGCCTCAGCTGCGCCAGGAAAAGCTCTTCGAACTTCAGCCTCCTCACCGCCTCCTGGTATAAGGCCGGCTGCGTAGGGAAATGGATCTGCCGGTACGCCTCATACCGGGGAAGCCACCGCTTCACCTCCCCCGTCTCCGGATCGGTATAGCTCAGCACAGACTCAGGTAAATTCTCAGGCAGGTCCTTTTCTTTTAACATATTTAGCAGTACGAGGCTCAGCTTCCCCAGCTGACGACCACCTAACCCCCTGACTTTCAGCTTTTCCGTAGTAGGATACACCGGTTCAAGGTATTCCGGGCGGTCCGCTGCCTGCCCCTGAAGGACCTCTATCTCAGGATGCGTGATCTGGGGACTCCCCTGGAAGAAGCTCACCCGCCCAAAGACCAGGAATTCCCCTCCTACCTGTATCAGCTTCTGAACCCCATTGATCCCCTGGAACCAAACCAGCTCCAGCACCCCCGAATTATCCCTGATCTCGGCCACCAGCCTGCGGGTCCGCTTATCCCCAAGAGTATTTACGCTGGTTATCCGGCCCGTCACCTGGATATACTCCGTCGCCGGCCCTATCTCCCGGATAAGATTGATCTTTGTCCGGTCCAGATGACGGTACGGGAACAGTTCCAGCAGGTCCTGAAATACAAAAATGCCGAGCTCTTTTTTCAAAAGCTCCGCCCGCAAGGGTCCTACCCCCTTAAGATATTCAATTGGGTTTGCTAATATGGATGTAACAGTCGAAATGATTCCACAAAATTAACGAGAATCTCCGGGCCTTGTAAAAACTTCAATGATCCCCTGCGTCTGCCCCCGCCTCGGCGCCATAAAAGAATCCACCTGCTTATAGTTCGCATGCAGCGAATCCCTGGTCCGGAACGGATAAAAATTATTCAGCGTAGGCACATATTCGAATAGTATAAGATCATAATACTGCCTGCGGATCCTCGTCTCGAAAGTATCGGCCTGCCGGTTGAACATCCCTACCCCAAGATGATACCACAATGGCAGCTGTGGATTCCGCTCCAGAGCATACGGAATATCCGCCGCCAGCGGCGTCAGCTCCGACATATTCAACACCCGGAGATTGGCGCCGGCATCCGTCTTTCGCCGTTCCCGGTACTGTTTGACCAGATCCATATCCAATATCCGGTGTATACCCTCTACCGTAGGCTTTGGAAGCGTGATCCGCCGAAAAGAAGGAAGCCCGCACTCCACCCACTGCTCCGTGGGAATATCCTTTACAGTCGTATCCCGGTCGATGATATAGGTATCTCTGTTGACAACATTTTCCCCGGTAGAGACCACCTTCGACTTCCCCGCCAGGATCGGTCCCATCAGGCGTTGAGTATATTTCCACCACACACCACTCCACCATAACAGTATCCCGGCGATAAGCACCACCGTCACCCGCGGCTGCAGTTTTCCGGCAGGCAGCAGGACCAGCAGCAGGGAAAAGATTCCCGCAAAGGCAAAACTGTGGAAAAAGATATTATTGTCCGGCGGCGTATAGCTCGTAACCGCCAGGATAGCAGCCTCCGCCAGTATGCCCACCGTCAGCACCACCAGCAACACCCCCGGCACATCAGCCCTCAGTTCCTTCCACTTCCGATAACGCACCGCCACCAGCAATACGATCAGGAATAAATAGAATTTTATCCATTGTGACTCTCCGAAAAATTCAGCACTGATATCGAGGACAGAGACACGCGCCGTATGCGGAGGCTGCCCATGATTGAACCAATAACCGAAACCCCATCGCAGCATCGGCAGAATAAATACCAAAAGAAAGAAGACATACGCGGCGCCAAATAGTACCAATGGCTTCCAGCTGCCCCTCAGCAACCCATATACGAAAAGAACAGCACCCGCGATCAGCAACGCGAGCCCCCCGCCATCCTGCTTCGTAAAAAAGGAACAGACCGAAAAAAAGGCCGCACCCGCTATCCATAGGATCAGCCAACGCCGATGGGTAACCGCACCAGCGGGATTCGCACCAGCAGGTTCCGCAGTCCACCCGGCTTCCGGCCTTATCCCCCGGAAAAGGAAAGCCAGGGACACCAGCTCATACACGATGACCGAATGATTGTACCAGGGCCAGAAATTGAAAAAGGAATAAGACACGCAAAAAAGCAGCACGGCAGCAAACCGGACTCCCTTATCAAGCTCAAGGCTCCGCAGAATAGACCGGAATGCAAATCCCGAAATGATATTGATAAAGACCTGGGCCTCTATCAGCGTAAAAAGCTTCGCTCCCAGTACCTTGAAAAACAAGGCAGGGATCAGCCAGTACATGCCTCCCAGCGGCGTTCCATAATCACGAAAAGGCAATTGCCCCTGACTCATACGATAGGCACCCTCCCACGAAAGGAAGATATTTACCCGGTATGGAAGATGAATGAAAAGAGGAATACAGGCGAGTAAAATAATCATCGCTGATTCAGCCCGGGTTATGAATTGGCGCATATTGTTGCACTTGGGGTTAACTTATTATATTATTTAAGCGCAATATTAAAGATTTTGTCTTTTTGTTTGTACTTTGTCACGCAAATTAATGCTGTGGCGTATCTTAAACTTTTGAGACCAAAGGATTGGGCAAAGAATTTGTTCCTGTTCATACCGCTGTTTTTCGGCCGTGAGATTTTCAACAGTGTGAAATTGATCCAGGTGTCTCTGGGATTTATAGCCTTTAGCTGCATTGCAAGCAGTATTTATATCATAAATGACTACCGCGACCGGGAAGACGACCGCAAACATCCCGTAAAATGCAAGCGACCACTGGCTTCAGGCGCGGTTTCACCCCCCACCGCACTCATCATCTGCGGCCTGCTCATCATTTGCGGCTTTGGCCTCGCCTGGTGGATCAGGGATAAATTCCTCTTCGTGCTGGCCATCTACTTTCTCATCAACCTGGGTTATTCAATGGGCCTTAAGGCTGTACCCATTCTGGATATCATGCTGCTGGCCGCAGGTTTCGTACTCCGCATAAAGGCAGGTTCCGTCATCTCCTATGTACCCCTTTCAGAATGGATCGTCATCATGGTTTTCCTGCTCGCCGTCTTTATGGCCATCGGCAAAAGACGCGATGACGTTCTGCTCAAAATGAGTTCCGGCCTGGATATGCGCAAATCCGTCAAAGGATATAACCTCGAATTGCTCAATACCCTGCTCGCACTCGTATGCGCCGTCATCGTCGTGGCCTACTTCATGTACACCATGTCGCCGGTCACCGTCGCTTATATGGGCTCAACCCGCCTGTATTATACTTGTGTTTTTGTTTTAGCGGGAATTATGCGATATTTGCAGATCATATACGTATCCGCCGATTCCGGCTCTCCCACTAAGATCCTTTACAAAGACCGCTTTATCCAGATCACTTTAATCCTTTGGATCGCCAGTTATATTTTGCTGCTATATACAAAAGATATAACCCTTTTCAAATAATACCCGACAAATCCTTCACATACGATGTCTACTGTTCTTTTACTCGGCGCCGGATCGGATATGGCCGTCGCCCTTGCACGAAAATATGGGGCAGCAGGATACAATATCCAGCTGGCAGCCCGCAACAGCAACAAGCTGACACCTCTTCAGTCAGACCTTTCCATACGCTACGGGATCACGGCCACCCTTCACGAGTTCGACGCGGAGGATACGGAGAGCCATCCCGCTTT
>Ga0310811_10006478_pt1 | contig 14973 bp, 18 predicted proteins | sample YCmetagenome_FD_207642 | JGI IMG/M metagenome (GOLD analysis project Ga0310811, IMG submission 207642) | Soil microbial communities from experimental microcosm in Duke University, North Carolina, United States - YC | ecosystem: Engineered > Artificial ecosystem > Soil microcosm > Unclassified ...
CGGTGAGGTAGGGCGGGGGGAGGGGATTTCAAGGGGGGGCGTCACAGGAGTGCGGTGAACTCTTCGACCGACAACCCCGACTGGCGGATTATCGAGCGGAGCGTGCCGCGCTTCAGATCGCTATTGCCGTGAACCGGAACGACGACCGTGCGCGCAGGGTTGCCTGGCCAGGTTAGCAGATGATGGCTGCCGCTGATGCGCGCGAGGACGAAGCCGGCGCGCAACAGCGCGTCGACGGCGCGTCTTCCCGAGACGACGGGAAGCGGCGGCATTCAGGCGGCGACCGTCACGCGGCGGATTTCGGGCCTGGCATCGGATGGGATCGCGACGCCCTGATCGCGGCGCCAGGACAAGGCGAGGCCGATGGCTTCCTCGGCATTGGCCAGCGCCTCGGCCTCGGTGTCGCCTTCGGTGACGACCTCGGGCAGCGCAGGCACGAGCACGGTGAAGCCACCCTCTTCCTGCGGCTCGAGAATGATCGAAAAGCTGTGCGATGCCATGCGGGTCTCCGTAACGATAAATGATATCAGATCGGGCTCGCCCCGGACAGCATGCAGCTCGTGCGCCCATGGGCGCGCCCGGTCCCCGCCTCCGTGGGGGTGATATTTGGAGATTGAGACAGGACAGACGCAGAGACGGTGCGATGCACAAGAAGCCGAAGACCGCGGCACCGATCACGCCGATCCGCAACGAGCGGGACTACAGCCGCGCGCTGAAGGAGATCGCGGTCTATTTCGAGAACGAGCCGAAGCGCGGGTCGGCTGAGGCCGACCGCTTCGACGTGCTGGCGGTGCTGATCGAAGCCTATGAGGCGAAGCGCTGGCCGATCGATCCGCCCGATGCGGTGGAGGCGATCCGTTTCCGCATGGAGCAGTCGGGCCTCGGGCAGAGCGACCTAGCGCAACTCCTCGGCTCACGCTCCCGCGCCTCGGAGATCATGCGCCGCAAGCGCCCGCTGACGCTGGAACAGGCGTGGAAGCTGCACCGGGAATGGCATATTCCGGCGGAGGCGCTGCTGCGGCAGAAGGCGGCTTAAAGCGCCTGCGGCAGCTTCGGGGCGGACTAACCGGCCTTGGTCAGGCGAATCTCGACACGGCTGCCGGTCGCCTTGGCGTATTTGCGCAGCGATGTCATGGAGGGCGGCGTGCGCCCGCTTTCCATCCGCGCCACGGCCGATTGCGAAGTGCCCATGCGGCGCGCAACTTCCGCCTGGCTGAGCTTGGCCCGCGCCCGCGCCCCGATCAGCGCATTGGCGAGCGCGAATTCCTCCTCGAGCGCGTCGTATTCCTTCTTGAAGGCGGGGTTCTTCATCTGTTTGCGGAACCACGCATCGAAGCTCTTCATCGCCATCACACAATCTCTCTTGCGCGCGCCAGCGCGATTTCGATTTCTCCCGGCGGCGTCCTCTGCGTCTTCTTGACGAAGCTGCGCAGGACGACCACACGCTGCCCGCTCGCCGCGACATAGATCGAGCGCGCGATGCCGTCGCGGCCCGTCATGCGCATCTCCCAGAGCTTGCCCTGGAGATGCTTGACGTAAGGCTCGCGCAAGGCGAGCAGGCCGCCGCCTTCGATCATCCGGCCGATGCGCGCAAACCGCGCGCGCATGTCATCCGGCAAGGCACTCACTTCGGCCTCCGCCGCCGCATTCACGAAGCCGATCGTCCATGCCATTTTTGAGATATAGCAGGAATGAGATTGGAAGAGCAAGGCTTATCGGTCGGCGCTGGCTCCGGCTCCGGCTTGTGAGGCGAAACGCTGGCCGATCGACCCGCTGGACGCGTTGGAGGCGATCCGCATAGAGCAATCGGGCCTTGGGCAGAGCGACCTGGCGCGGCTCCTCGGCTCACGCTCCCGCGCCTCTGAGATCATGCGCCGCAAGAGGCCGCTGACGCTGGAACAGGCGTGGAAGCTGCACCGGGAGTGGCGGATTCCGGCGGAGGCATTGTTGCGGCAGAGGGCGGCGTAAGAGGCCTTACTTCGACTCGTCCTTCTTCACTACGCGATAGGCCGTTGCCTTGCCGCGCCGCTCTGGGATGCGCTCGATTAACTGGGATTCCATCATCCGCTCAAATGTACGCTTCATTTTGTTTTCTGAGCCTTCGTGACAAATCTCTCGTGCTTTCGAGTTGTTGATTTCATCGTTCTTGGAGAGATATTCCATGATCGTTTCCTCAGTGCCCGCGAGGCGCTCGTGCCGTAGAACGACCAGCACGCTGTTCTCACGCTGCTGAATGAGCGGCTCTTTCAGTCGAAGATTACGCATTGCCTCGAAGGCGGTGTTCAGCCCCTCTCCCACGTCTTTATTTGGCGGGTCCGGGAACTTATTAATTATGCGAACGATCTTCGGATTTCGCGCAAAACGCTCCTTCAAAATGTTCCTTTCGGTCACGTGCGCGGGCAACGTGCCCGGACTTTCCACTTCAATCCGATTGTCAAATATGCGGACGTGGACATCATCATTTAGACTGTAGTCGCGATGCAGCACCGCGTTGGTGATTACCTCATGAATTGCTTCGGTTGGATAGTGAATTTGTTCCAGACCTGAGTGGCCCAATACCTGCGACTGCTCGGTGATCCTAACAGTCTCGGCAACAGCGGATCGGATGAGGCTGTAAGCATTCCCCTCAACGGTGATCGGCTGAAAATCAAGTGTCTCTCTAGTCCCTTCTGCGCCAGACGTCTTGTATCGATAAACTTTGATCGTGGACTTCGGCAGAACTGTCTGCGGCTCGTCACCAAAGAGAATCTCGGCAGCCACGGTTGGAAGCGCGTCACGTATTAACCTTTGCTTCTTAAGCCACGCTTCTGGTTCGTTATGTGGAATCACGTTCAACATAAATTCGATTACCGCCATCGAATTAACGACAGCGTCTACGTCATCGCGTACAGTCTGATCCTCGAAGGACGTAATGCCCTTGTTCAATTCCAGCCGACGCACTTGCTCAGGAGCTACCTGTGGCAGATTCTGAGCACCCTTCCGAAGATAAGGCTTCCCGTCGCTGGCAGTGATGATCGACTGCGACTTCGAAATTTCGACCCGAAGGACAACACCGGAGCCCCTATCACTCTGAAAGAAATCCATTCGGATGTCGTTTGCGGCCGTGGAGCAATTTTCGACAGCCTGCACGAGTCCATTTGCGTCTTCCAGCTTGTCGAACCCGTCCCACCTCGTGCTTCCATCGTCGTCCTCTTCGATCCCCACGAAGAGCTCGCCACCGTCGGCGTTGCCGAAGGCAGAAACGCTTCGCGTGATCTTTGCTGGCGCAATGCGCTTGGACTTAAAGTCGACGAAATGACTTTCATTGATCTCCAGAAGGCGATCAAATTCGTCGCTGGTGATCGCGATAATCTGCACTGCGGCGGCTCCAGACCCCGGTTGGAAGCATAGCTGATTCTAGACCCTAAAAAGGCCCTCCAGACTACCTACTCCTACTCCCAAACGTCTTCGGCACGCCCGGCCTTCCCGCCCGTTTCATCCGCGTGCGTGAGCCTTTGCCGAGGGCGCTCTTGCCGCCTCGCGCGCCGCGTCCGCCGCTCGCGTCATCCCCCGCACCATCCCGCACCGCGGCCAGGAAGGCGTCGTCCACGGCGCGGTCCACGTCGCTCTGCCTGGCGAACGGATCGTCGGCGACCGCGAGCTCCGTCGCCTGCAGGCGCTTGAGTTCGTCGCGCAGCCGCGCGGCTTCTTCGAATTCGAGGTCGGCGGCGGCCTGTTTCATGCGCTTTTCGATGTCCTGGATCGTCGCGCGGATGTTGTGGCCGACATAGGTCTGGCCGTCCTCCGCCAGGCCGCCTTCGACGCCGACCATCACATGGTCGCGCTCGTACATGCTGCCCATGATGTCGGCGATGTTGCGCTTGATGCTGGTCGGCGTGATGCCGTGGGCGGCGTTGTAGGCCTCCTGCTTGGCGCGGCGCCGCGCAGTCTCGGCCATCGCGCGCTCCATCGAGCCCGTCACCTTGTCGGCATAGAGGATCACCTTGCCGTCGACGTTGCGCGCCGCGCGGCCGATGGTCTGGATCAGGCTGGTCTCGCTGCGCAGGAAGCCTTCCTTGTCGGCGTCGAGGATCGCGACCAGCGCGCATTCGGGAATGTCGAGGCCCTCGCGCAAGAGGTTGATGCCAATCAGCACGTCGAAGGCGCCGAGGCGCAGGTCGCGGATGATCTCGATGCGCTCGAGCGTCTCGACATCGGAGTGCATGTAGCGCACGCGGATGCCCTGCTCGTGCATGTATTCGGTGAGGTCCTCGGCCATCTTCTTGGTGAGCGTGGTGACGAGGGCGCGGTAGCCGCGCTTGGCGATGTCGCGGCATTCGGCGATGAGGTCGTCCACCTGGTGCTCGACCGGGCGGATCTCGACCGGTGGATCGATGAGGCCGGTCGGGCGGATGACCTGCTCGGTGAAGACGCCGCCGGTGCGCTCCAGCTCCCAGGGGCCGGGCGTGGCGCTGACATAGACGGTGGCGGGGCGCATCGCGTCCCACTCCTCGAATTTCAGCGGCCGGTTGTCGATGCAGGAGGGCAGGCGGAAGCCGTATTCGGCGAGCACCGATTTGCGGCGATAGTCGCCGCGATACATCGCGCCGATCTGCGGCACGGTCACATGGCTCTCGTCGGCGAAGACGATGGCGTTGTCGGGCAGGTATTCGAACATCGTCGGCGGCGGCTCGCCCGGCTTGCGCCCCGTCAGCCAGCGCGAATAGTTCTCGATGCCGGCGCAGCTGCCGGTCGCCTCGATCATCTCGATGTCGAAATTGGTGCGCTGTTCGAGCCGCTGGGCTTCGAGCAGCTTGCCTTGCGCGCGGAATTCGGCGAGGCGCAGGATCAGCTCCTGCTTGATGCCCTTGATCGCCTGCTGCAGCGTCGGCCGCGGTGTGACGTAATGCGAGTTCGCGTAGATCTTGATCTGCTCGAGCGATCCGGCGGGCTTGCCGGTCAGCGGATCGAACTCGGTGATGCTGTCGACCTCGTCGCCGAACAGCTCGACGCGCCAGGCGCGGTCTTCCAGATGCGCCGGGAAGATGTCGACCGTGTCGCCGCGCACGCGGAAGGCGCCGCGCGCGAAATTGTTGTCGTTGCGGCGGTATTGCAGGGCGGAGAGTTGCTGCTGCATCTCCATGCGGTCGAGCCGTTTGCCCCTGGCGATGGTCAGTGCGGTGCCCGAATAGGTCTCGACCGCTCCGATGCCGTAGATGCAGGACACCGAGGCGACGATGATCACGTCGTCGCGCTCCAGGATCGCCCGCGTCGCCGAATGGCGCATGCGGTCGATCTCTTCGTTGATGGAGCTGTCCTTCTCGATATAGGTGTCGGTGCGCGGGATATAGGCTTCGGGCTGGTAGTAGTCGTAGTAGGAGACGAAATACTCCACCGCGTTCTCGGGGAAGAACTGCTTGAACTCGCTGTAGAGCTGTGCGGCCAGCGTCTTGTTGTGCGCAAGGATCAATGCCGGCCGCTGCGTCGCCGCGATCACGCTCGCCATGGTGAAGGTCTTGCCCGAGCCCGTGACGCCGAGCAGCACCTGGTCGCGCTCGCCAAGCGCACCGTGATAGACGATGCCGCCCGGCGCCTCGCCGCCCAGCCCGTCCACCAGGTCCTTGATTGCCGTCGGCTGGTCGCCGGCCGGCTTGTATTCGCTGACCAGCTTGAATCGGATGCCGCCCTCGGATTTCTCGGGGCGGGCGGGGCGATGGGGTACGAAGCCGGCCAGCTCGGCGCCGGTGGCGCCGTGCAACGGCAGGTCGCCAATGGGGAGCGGCGCCGGGTCGTAGGCGTCGCTGGCCGGCGCGATCGGCACGGCGTCCACGGCCGCCCGGAACTTGGCCGCCGCCTCTGAAACGCCCTTCGGCGCGCGCGCGCCGCGACCCTTGCGGGGAACCATGCCGTTGTTGTGTGCCATGGCGTTAATATAGTCGCAGTGAACGGAGATTGCAGCCGGTGCGCGGCAGGCTGCTGACAAAACGGGGGGCTTGGCCGTTAAGGGTTGGGGGTGACGGACGAACCCTGCGATATCTGTTTCGTGATGCCCGCCTTCGGCTCGGTTCGGCATACGCCTATCCGCCGGAGGTGCTGGCAACCATCCCCGGCGGGGTCGAGACGCCGCGCACCCGCGCGCTGGTCGAGGCCGCGGCGCCGGCCATCGACGCGCTCACCTTCTTCGAGCGGTGGCGCCGGCCCATGTCGACGAGCTGACCGCGCGCCGCTTCGTCATCCTGCACGACGGATTGCGCCTCGGCGTCGTCACCCATGCGCCCGATTTCACCGCCGTGCGGGCTGCGGCGGCTTGAGCTTCGTTCAGGGCCGGCGGAACGTCGTCATCATGTCGGAGGCGCCGCGCGCCTTCAGTCCTTCGAGCATCTTGCCGATCGCGCCGCGATGCGAGGCGCCATGGGTGACGATGTGCCCGAGCATGTCGCCTTTGCTCATCCGCCCGGGCTCGTCGTCGATGATGTAGGTGAATTCGACGATCTCGGCGAGCTCTTCCGGCGTCACGCGCGCGGCATAGGCGACGTACCACGCATCGAGCTGCGCCATCGCGGCGGCGAGCGCGTCGAGATCGGGCATGCGGTTGCCGACGATCCGGTCGAGATCGGGCTCGCTGCCGTCCAGTCTCGCCTTGAAGGCGCGGTCGACGCGATGGGTATGCTCGAAGGTCAGCAGAAGGACGGCGCGCGTCTGCTGATCGATATCCTCCGGCAGCGCGCGCAGGGCTTCGGCGAGCCCGGCATTGCACCAGGCCTTGTGCTCGAACAGCGAGACGAGAAAGGCGTTGGACATGTCCGCGAGGTGACACCTTTGGGCGAAAGAAAACAATGGCCGCCGGCGTTTCCACCGGCGGCCATACGGGGGCTGCCTCCAGCAGTTTTCGGCTAGAGGCCTTCGCCGGCGAGATTGAACGCGCCGTATGGCGAGTAGCTGAGCGAGACCATCACCAGCTTGTCGTCGAGCGCGGTGATCGAGCCTTGCGCCGAGCCATAGCTGACATTGACCCACACTCCATTCTCCGGAGGGTCATCCTTGTTGTCGAGCAGGTTCTGGAGATCGATGATGCCGTTGTAGAGCTTGTCGGCTCGCATCGAGGCCTGCACCAGCCAGCGCGTGCCAGAGGTGTCGAAGGCCTTGAAGGCGGTATCGGTGGCGCTGGTGTCGTTGTAGCCGACCTGCGCCGCCAAGCGGAACGTCGCCGAGTAATGCTCTATGCCGAGCCAGACCGAGAACACGTTCGCCTGGATGGAAGGCGTCGCTGCATTACCGGTTGCCACCGTCTCGTTGAAGCCGGCGCGGAACGCGCCGCTCAGCATGGTTGCCGAGGTCGCGCTCGATAGCTGCGTCGGATCCAGCGCCTTGGTGTCGAAGATGCCGAGCGGAAGCCGTCCGGAAATCCAGATCGCGCCGCTCATATCCTTGAAGCCGTCGGCCTTGCCCGGCGTACCGGTCCAGACCGCGCCGCCGCCGATATCGACGTCGGCACCCAGCCGCGCCGCAGCGTTGGCCGCCGCCGCGCATTCATCGAGCTTCTTGCCGACGCCGAAGGATGCCGAGAGCTTCGCCGACATCGTGTTCACATTGGCGAGCGCCTGCTGCCCCATGACGTCGAGCAGCGCGGCTGCCGCCTTGTAGTCGCCGGCCGACTGCGCGGCCGCAAGCCGTCCGGTGGTGTCGAGCGCCTTGCAGGCGCCCTTGAAGCAGGTGTCGAGGTCGTTTTTCGCCTGGGTCTGCGCATTGGCAAGCGATCCCGCGTCGATGCCGGGAACACTCTGCAGGCTCGCGTAGTTGTTGACCGACTGGAAGGTCGCGCTGATCGCGTTCAACTGCGCGATCGACGGATCCGCGATATATTTTTGCGTGTAGTCGTCCACCTCTTTCGAGTTGAACGCGGTTTCGACGCAATCTTTCCAGATCGAATCCTTGCTGCCGGGCGCGGTTGCGACCAGCGGATCGCTGTCGTCGAGCAGCGAGACGCTGAGACCGAGCGCAAGGCGCGATGCCTTGGCCTTGCTCGGATCGCCGCCGCCATCGGCACCCAGGAACAGCGCGCTTTCGAGCCGCGTGCGGTAGGCGAGGTGATGCAGCCAGCCGCCCTTGTAGTACTGGTCGTACGTCTCGGTCTGGATCGAGCCCATGCCCCCCAGGAGCCAGGCCGCAGCGACGTCGGCCGAGAACGCGTCGTTGCCGGACGCGCCGCCCCATGATGCCGGGAGTGCGATCACATAAGGCTTGAGCGCGGAGGAGGGCGACGAGATCGCCGTCGAAGTGCCGATAAGGGTCAGCGCCGGCGAGGTCGGAATGCCGTAGTCGAATTTGAACAGCGACATGTCCTTCGCCTTGACCTGCACCTTGTCGAGCAGGCCTTGCACGAACGTGCCGACGGGCGGCGCCGGGGGAGGATCGGCCGCGGCCGCGCCGGCAAAAAAGGCAATACCCATCGCCGCGAGCGCAAGCGCCCGCCATCTGTGCTTGATCATGACGTCCTCTCGTAGCCGCTAATTGAAGAACAGCGAGAATGTGTGCGGAGAAATCACGCCGCTCCCCGTCACCGTGTAGAGATAGTCGGCTGCGTGGCCGGCGGGTGGCGGCGGTGTGGACGTGATCACGTTGCCGCCCTGCCAGACATGCAGCAGCACATCGGCGGAGGTCACGCCGTTGAACGCCGGAAGGGTGTCCAGACGTAGCGCCACAGTCGTTCCTCCACCGGCGGCGGCCACCATGTAGTTACCGTCGATGTAAGGCACCACCGTCTGGCTGCCGTCGGCAGCAATCGCGTAGAGATGGAAGTCTGCGAGCGCGCCGTATCCTCCGTTTCCGACGATTGTCGGCTTCAGATTCACCGGCTGTCCTGCTGCAACGACGTATGTCATTCGTCCCCCGACCGATTCACCGCGTCGAAAAAGAATACACGCCGCATATCTTGGGGCACGCGAAGTGAAGCTTTGCTCACAGCCTTGAATGAGTTCGCGCGAAAACTTGCGATATATTGAAAATCGGAAGCCAATCAACAGTGTAGAGTGCCGGGCCGTGCATCGCGCGTGCGGTTGGTGGCCCCAACTAGATGTGGATGAATCGCCCTGCGTGGCGATGCGACGGATCGATGACGCGAGACTCGCGCATTTTGCCGCTTGCCGATGCGATCACACGCGAATCACCGCGCGGCGAGATCGGCGTTCCACCGCCAATGCGCACGTGTTCTAATCGGGCTTGCGATTCACGAAGGACCTCGCCGCCCCATGCACACCCGCAACAGCTTCGAAAAGTCCCTGGAATGGCTGCTGTTCCAGTCGCGCTGGCTGATGGCGCCGGTCTATGTCGGGCTCGTGCTTTCGCTCGGCATGCTGCTCTTCGCCTTCGTCAATGAGATCATCGAGGCGCTGCCGCATGTCCCGTCGATGAAGACGGAGGAGGTCCTGCTCACCGTCCTGTCGCTGATCGACCTGTCGCTCGGCCTGAACCTGGTGCTGATCGTGGTGTTCTCGGGCTACGAGAATTTCGTCTCGAAGATCGATACCGGCAACAGCGAGGACCGTCCGCAATGGATGGGCACGCTCGATTTCTCCGGCATGAAGATGAAGCTGATCGGCTCGATCGTCGCGATCAGCGCGATCTCGCTGCTGCGCGCCTTCATGACCCTGACCGAGGCCGGCGGCGCCGAGGCCGACGACAAGCACCTGACCTGGATGGTGATCCTGCACGTCACCTTCCTCGCCTCCGGCGTCCTCTTCGCGCTGATGGACTGGATCGCCTCGCTGACCGAGCGGAACGAGCACGTCGTCCACAAGCATGAGGCGGCCGGGCGCTAGCCCGGGTTCCGGGCCCCCCCGCGTCCCTTGCCGCTTCCCGGCGCCGTTCGCTGCTGACAAGATGCTGTCAGCAGGCTGGCAGCAGGATGCGGGGGTGCAAGGTGGCGGCGATGCGGCGCGCGGAACGGCTTTTCCAGATCATCCAGATCCTCAGGCGCTCGAAGCGCCACCCGATCACGGCGCAGAGCATCGCCGGTGAGCTCGAGACGTCGTTGCGTACGATCTATCGCGACATCTCGCAGCTCCTGGCCGAGCGGGTGCCGATCCGCGGCGAGGCGGGGATGGGCTACATCCTCGAGGACGGCTTCGACATGCCGCCGCTGATGCTGACCGCCGACGAGATCGAGGCGGCGATGCTCGGCGCGCAATGGGTGATGGGGCGGGGCGATCCGGCCCTCGCCCGGGCAGCGCGCGACATGGTGGCGAAGATCGGCGCGGTGGTGCCGCCGCATCTGAAGCCCTTGGCGCTCGACTCGACGCTGGTCTCGCCCAACTGGAAACGGATCGAGAGCGATACGGTCGACATGGCCAGGGTGCGCGCGGCGATCCATGCCCAGACCAAGATCGCGGTCGTCTATGGCGACGAGCAGGGGCGCCAGAGCGAGCGCATCATCTGGCCGATCGCGGTGAGCTATTGGGAGCTGGTGCGCGTGATCGTGGCGTGGTGCGAGTTGCGCAAGGCGTTCCGCTCCTTCCGCACCGACCGCGTGCGCACCGCAGACTTTCTCACCGAGCGCTATCCCACGCCGCGTTCGCGCCTGACCGCGCAATGGCGCAAGGAGATGCAGGACGCGGCCCAGCGCGGCGAATACCGCAAACGCGTCGAGGCGCAGCAGGACCGCATGTGACGGCGCTCAGCTGCCGCCGCCCCAGATCCCGGCAATCTTGCTCCAGGCCCAGCCGAGCAGACTCTGCTGGGGTTGTTCGGCCTGCTGCACGTTGTTGCGCACGGGCTCTTCGGCCTCGATGCGTTCGTCCTCCGCCGGCGCATGGCGCGTTTGCGCCTGCTGTCTTATGATTTGCTCGGCGGCCTTTTTCTCTTTCTGCTTGGCCTTTTTGCGCTGGGCCTTCGACAGCTTCGGCGCCGCGCTTTCGCCGTCCGATCCCGACTCGATCAAAAGCCCGCCGCCGCCGCGGTCGTCGGCCTTTTCATCGGCCGCATGGGATTTTTCGTCATTCACCTCGGGTGCGAATGGCCGCGCCAGCGGATTGGCGTGCGTGAAGGTGCCGCGTTGGTCCTGCCTGGAGGCTTTCGGCCCTGCGGGCGTCACCTCGAAATACGTTCCATCCGGATAGCGGTAAACCACGCGCTTCACATGATCCGCGCGCGCGCCAAAAGCATCGTCGGCGATCTTGATGAGGTTGCGGGCATCAATATCGTCGCCGAGCGCGACATAAATCGCACCTTCGTAGTCGCGTCCGGTAAGGGTGAATTCGCGCTCCGCATCCTTGCCTGCAGGCTCTCCCGAGGCTGTGAGGCCGGCGAGTTGGTTTGCGGCCGCTTCGACATTTTCCTTCACCGTCGCGGCGTTGGCGGATTTCGACTGGATAAAGGTCGTCTTGCCCGTCACCGCGGCGGCCGGGTTTTCCCATACCGCGACGTCGCCGCCGACAAAGCCCTTCGGTTTGATCGACGATTTCGCGGGATCGAAGCCGAGATAATGCTGCAGGTCCTGCGGCGGTACGACGCCGAGCTGGACGAAGACATTGCGATTGTCGAGCAGCGAGGCGGCAAGCTCGAGCTCGATCTGGAAGCCGTGGCCGTTCATGCCCATCGCCTTTTTCGCCACCCGCGCGATGTTGATGTTCGGGAAGGCGCGGGGCGATTTCAGCAATTTGGCGGTGGCGGGCTTGAGATCCTCGCGCAGGCCGGTGAGGTCGCCGGTCTCCGCCATGTTCGAGGCGGAAACGCCCTGCTCGGCGCCGGCTTCGCCGATCTGCAGGCCGAGAGCGAGAACCTTTTGCTGGCTGACGAAATTCGCGGCCAGGTTCTTCAGCGCGGTCGCATCGCCGGCATGGCCCTGGTTGGCCGGGCTGTCGGCCATGTCCTGAAGCGCCTGCCAGCGTTCGTCCAACGCCGTTTCCGCGCTTTTGTCGCCACGCCGGATTCGTTTGGACAAATCGGCGGAGCTGAGCTGGCTTTTCTCGAAGGCCGCAGTCACCGCTGCGGCGCTGTCGAAGCGCCGGTGGCCATAGGTGAAATAGCCTTGCACCACCGGCTGTGCGGTGAGCGTGAGCGGCGCGGGGTTGAGCTTTTGCTGCAGCACGCCTTCGGGACGGTTGGGCGCGCTGTCGTCGGCCATGCGCTGGAGCGCTTCCAGCCGTGCCGGGCCGGGGATGGCATGCGCGCCCGCTGCCTGCACGGCGCTCTCCGGCGCGGCTTGACGCTGGACCGGTGTGGATTTCGCGTACACCCGAATGCCCCTTCGGCAAGAACCCGGACGCGACGCGGTTACGGCGGAAGCTTAGCACCCTCCGGCGCGATCCGGCTACCGCCGGAATCAGCCGAACATCCCATCCGCACTGGCGGAGAAGCTCGAATTGAAATCGCGGAAGATCGCCGAAAGCTCCTCGCCGTCGACCGTGGCGATCTTGTCTTCGGGAAAGCGGTAGCGCCAGAAACTGACGATGTGCGAGATCACGCCCATCTTCTCGCCCAGATCGACGAAGAGATGCGGCGCCGAAAGCAGGAAGTCCCGGAAGGTGCGCGGCGTGCCGTTGCGCACCAGATCGTCATAGGCCTCGTCATAGACCTTCAGGATCTTCTGCACCTTGAGCCCCGCATCGCGCACCCGCTCGACGATCTTCTGCTGGCTGTCCTTCAGAAAGTTGCGGGTCTCGCTGTCGACCGCGCCGCTCGGCTGCGTCGCGCGGATGCTTTTGAGCACGCCGATCACCGCCGGCCAGGTGCGCTCCATGCTCCATTTGTAATAGAGAAAGCCGCGCCAGCTGAACACGCCTTCGCGGAAATCGTCGGGCTCGAGCGCCAGGGTGAGGCGCAGCGGCTCGAGCCGCTCGCCGACCTCGCTCGACAGCAGCGCCTCCGCCATGCGCGCCGCCGAGGCGTGGCCGCCATCGGTCGAAGCCAGTGCCGTCAGCTTGCGGATCTCGGCCTGGACATAGGCATGCATCTGCTCGCGGTCGCCTTTCGAGATCGCGAAATAGCAGTCGGCCGCCTGGATGCCGTAGCCGCGCAGGTGCTCGCGCAGCAGGAAGGGATCGAGCGAGGGCAGCGCGTCGATGGTCGAGAGCATCTGCAGGTCGCGGTCCATCGGCTTGCCGGCGTAGTTGCCGAGCTCGCGCAGGCTGTCGTGATAGCCGCGCTGCTGGACGAAGAGCGATCTGCCGCCGGCCTTCAGGTCGGTGATCGCGAAGGGCACGATGATCTTGGTCGCGACCGAGCGCGTGCCGGCGAACATATAGCCCTCGTCCGAGCGCACCCGATGCTTGAGCAGGATCGCGGAGTTCAGGATCGGCGAGGTGAAGAAGGGCTGGGCCCCGTGCTCGGGATTGTCGGAATTGGCGAGCGCGATGGCCGCGAGATTGAGGACGCGGCTGGTCGAAGCGCCGGACAGCGCCGTAAGCGGACGATTGGAACGATCGATCGGCAAGAGACGCACACCCGGAACAGGAATCCACCTTGCGCGCAGGGTGTAAAAATCGCGTATCCGCCCGGGTTTTTCCGCTTATGGACCTCCGCGTATCAGCCGAGCAGCTGGGCGGTGGCGGCGGCGAGCCAGAGCGCGGCGATCAGGGTCAGCAGGGCAGGGTGGGGAAGCCACACCGGCCGGCCGCTCTGGCGGATATCCTGCAGCGACATGTGCTGGCTCCCTCCGGGCGCTCGAAATACGCGCGTCTCAAATAGCAGCGCGCGGGTTGCGAATTGGTTCCCGATAATGCCCCAAGTGATTGATGGGATTGGAACTTCATATCCCCGCTTTGGGTAAGAATCTTGTGGCTTTCTTCGGGGCAAAGCGGCTACCTAATACCTAAGGTTGTATTTCACACGCCGTGAAGGGGCGCATGCGCGGAGCGCTGGCAGCAGACGGACGGGGTGCGGATGGGTGCTGACGAGGCGCGCATCGCCGGCAGGCTGTCCATCGCATATATCATGAGCGTCGCCAGCGCAGTCCTGCGCAGCTTTCCGATCGATCTGCTCGATCTGCTGCTGGTCACCTGCGTCGCCAATTTCAACACCATGCCGCCGGAAGAGGGGCGCCGCGCGGCAAGCGGCCCCTACGGCATCAGCCGCAATGCGGTCAGCCGCTCGCTCGGCATCCCGCTCGAGACGGTGCGCCGCCGCGTCGCCGGACTGATCGAGCGCGGCCTTCTGATCGAGCAGTCCGACGGGCTCGTGTTCCAGGCCGAGAACGGTATCGGCCTCGGCAACAACGCTGCATTGAACGCGCTCAATCTGGAACTTCTGCGCGAACTATTCCGTGGGCTGAAAGCCGCAGGCATTGATCTCGACTAGGGGCACGGCATCGCTAATCTCCCCGCCCGTTGCGTAGGGGGACAGGGGCATGACCGATCACAAGCCGCGGGGACGGCGCGCCACCGGCGGCATCCCGGAAATGCGGGCCGAACTGCCCGAACCGGGCCCCTCCGTCCGCGACCACCCGCATTCGCGCGCCGTCGCGCATTACGTCGCCGAATTCATCCTGCGCTGCGCGGAGTCGGTCAGCGCGGCCTTCGACCATGACTACGAGGCGGCGATTCTTTTCCTCACCATCTCCAACCGCAATTCAGAGAAGGTGATGAGCGATCCTGCGCTCCGCCAGAAATACGGCAGCTACACCACGACGTTTCCGGACGAGCATTTGCTCCTGATCAACCGCATGGCGCTTGCCCGCGCCACGGGCCTGCCGCGCGAGACGGTGCGCCGCAAGGTGGCTCGCCTGATCGAGCGCGGCTGGGTGATCGAGCTGCCGGGCGGATTGCGCGCCCGTCCGGACCTCAACCGCGACCCCGGCTATATCTCGGTGCTGGAGCCGCAGGCGCAAAACCTGCGGCGGCTGTTCACGATGCTGCTCGCGACGGGCGCGTTGGGGCAGGGATAGGAAATTCCCTCGCGCCGCCGAAGCGGAGCGAGGGAGGATCAGGAGTTCAGTGAATCGCCTTCAACGCCGTCGCGACGTCGGCGGCGTCTTTTTGCGCCACCGCCAGATCGGCTGAC
>Ga0310811_10006479_pt1 | contig 14972 bp, 10 predicted proteins | sample YCmetagenome_FD_207642 | JGI IMG/M metagenome (GOLD analysis project Ga0310811, IMG submission 207642) | Soil microbial communities from experimental microcosm in Duke University, North Carolina, United States - YC | ecosystem: Engineered > Artificial ecosystem > Soil microcosm > Unclassified ...
GCAGGTAGCTATCGGAAATGGTGCCCGTCCTGAAAAATTCGCTGATATTGTTCGGGTAAGGGTTATAGGGGACGGCAACACCACCGACCAGCAGGCCATTGGCTACCGTAGGCGTAGAACCGAACTTTGGTCCCCAGGAGCTGGAAGTGGTCGTGGCATAAGCCCCGTTCAAACCTTCTCCGTATTCATTCTGCAACTTCGGAAGGCCGGTTGCATTTTGCACGCTATAAGAAGACCCTGCGATGATCTCTGATTTTCCACCGGGGCCGCCGCCTTTCTTGGTGGTGATGATGATGGCGCCGGCGGCAGCTCTCGAACCATATAGCACGGAAGCAGCGGGTCCTTTTAAGATGTTGACCGATTCCACATTGTTGAGATCCAGGTCCAGGGCTCTGTTGGCAGGCTGGTTATCACCCAGCGTACCGTTAGGGCCCCCATTGGTACGGTCCACATCGTTGCTGATGGGAATCCCATCGACGACGAACAGCGGCTGATTGCTTTTGGTAAAGGAAGTAATGCCACGGATGTTGATGTTGACCGAAGCGCCGGCACTGCCGCTGGCCCCGGTTATATTGACACCGGCCACTTTACCTTCCAGGGCGTTGAGCAGGTTCACCGATCCCTTGTCGGCAATCTGGTCCCCTTTTAAATTCTGGGTGGCATAACCCAGCGAACGTTTGTCGCGGGCAATACCCAGAGAAGTTACCACCACTTCGGATAAGGTATTCTCCTTTCCTGTCAGGCTAACCGAAAAAGCAGTGCGGCTGCCGATCTCAATTTCCTGGGAAGCCCAGCCTATCGCTGAAATAACCAGCGTTTTTGCTTTTTCGTTGACATTGAGGGAGAAAGATCCGTCGGATTTGGTGCTGGTCCCTGTCCGGCTGCCCTTGATAAGGACGGTTGCTCCGGGTACCGGTTTGCCGGTGGGATCTGTAACACTACCTGTGATGGTTTTACTTTGTGCGAAGACATGTGCAAATAGCAGTAATAAACAACTGCTGAGAAGCAAGAAGTGTTTTCTCATGTTAGCTGGTTTTGGTGTGAAAGAAGCAACGAATATAGGTGCCTGTGGAATATGTTGATAATAATAAATAAGTGAGTAAGCGAAGGTTGACTTTTCTTTTTCTAACGTTCACACGTTATTTTAAAACGAATTTTCGGAAATCGATTTTTTCCTTAGATTCTGTTTAATTCACCTCTTAGGAAGTTAAAAAAGCATTAAATTTTTTATTTACAATTCATTAACAAAATTTTCGAAACTTGCGAAAAATATAAATGAGTTAAATATCTATATATTTTTAATGTATAAAATAGCTGCTAAAAAAAAGCCTTTCATCAACCGGATGAAAGGCTTCGTACGCTAAAAAAGGGCGTTTATAAACTATACATTATTTCAGTTTCTTCTGCAAATTCTCATCGATCACATCCAGGAATTCCTCCGTATACAGATAGTGTTTCCCATGCTCGACTTTGTTACCATGTATGCAGACAGCCAGGTCCTTGGTCATTTTACCACTCTCTACCGTCTCGATACAGACCGCTTCCAGTGCATCCGCAAACTTGATCAGGTCCTGGTTGCCGTCCAGTTTGCCGCGGAAGGCAAGACCCCGGGTCCAGGCGAAGATAGAAGCTATCGGGTTGGTAGAAGTAGGCTTGCCGGCCTGATGGTCACGATAGTGACGGGTAACCGTGCCATGCGCGGCTTCCGCCTCCATGATCTTGCCATCCGGTGTGATCAGTACAGACGTCATCAGGCCTAAAGACCCGAACCCCTGGGCTACCGTATCACTCTGTACATCTCCGTCATAATTCTTACAGGCCCAAACAAAATTGCCATTCCATTTCAACGCACTGGCAACCATGTCATCGATCAGACGATGCTCATATACAATACCCGCTTCCTTGAATTTTTGTGAAAACTCCTTTGCATAAATATCTTCGAAAATATCTTTGAAACGGCCATCATACTTCTTCAGGATCGTATTCTTGGTAGAGAGATACAGGGGCCATTTCTTACTGAGGGCCATGTTGAAACAGCTTCTGGCAAACCCGCTGATCGACTCATCCGTATTGTACATCGTCAGGGCGACGCCATCCCCTTTGAAATTGTACACTTCAAAAGTCTGTGGTGCACCTCCATCTTCCGGAGTGAAGGTCATGGTCAGCTTGCCTTTTCCTTTGATAACCGTATCCGTAGCACGGTATTGATCGCCAAAGGCATGTCGTCCAATGATGATAGGGGCCGTCCAGTTGGTGACCAACCGGGGCACATTCTGCATGACGATCGGTTCCCGGAAGACCGTGCCGTCTAAGATGTTCCTGATCGTTCCATTGGGGCTCTTCCACATCTGCTTCAGCTTGAATTCGGTTACACGGGCTTCATCCGGCGTGATCGTAGCACATTTGATACCGACGCCATATTGTTTGATGGCATTGGCAGCGTCAATGGTAACCTGGTCATTGGTCTGGTCACGGTATTCGACCCCCAGGTCATAATATTTAATATCGACTTCCAGGTAGGGTAGGATTAATTTGTCTTTAATGAATTTCCAGATAATACGGGTCATTTCATCCCCGTCTAGTTCTACAACAGGATTTACAACTTTGATTTTCTTGGCCATAATGCTACAATTTTATATACAAAAAGAGAGCAAACCTACAAAATATTGCTATGCCGACCGCACCTTCCACCTCCTTAGCGGCTTTTTTGTATGTTTGTAGTACTTTAACCTCCCAACTGTCGATGTTAGATGCATTGCGCCAATATGTATCCCGGTATGTACCTCTATCCAATGAAGAATTTACTTTTTTGGCGGAGAAGCTCGTGATCCGGAATTTCGATAAGAAACAGCCCCTGGTCAGCATCGGAGAGGTGGAGACCTATATTAACTTTATCATAAAAGGGCTTGCCCGCAAATACTTCTACCGGGACAAGACAGAAATTATCACCCAGATAGCCCGGGAAGGTGAGATCATCAGCTCCTCCGCCTCCTTCTTATCCGGCACCCCCTCACCTTATAGGGTGGAAGCCCTCGAACCCGTCACCGTTTTTTCCATTTCCCGGCGGCAGCTGGAGAAATTATATGATAACAGCGTCCGTATAGAAAGGTTAGGCCGCAAGATCATCACCCACCTGGTCCTCCAGAAGGAAGAGTGGGAACATGAATGTATCCGGATGGAAACCCGCGAACGATTCCTCCACTTCGTTTACAACAACCCCGACCTTCTGCAAAGAGTACCTCAGAAATACCTGGCTTCTTACCTGAATATGAAACCGGAGACTTTTAGTCGATTAAAAAGGAGACCACAGGTCTCCGGCCCGAAGGCACGCCCGGCAAGCCAAAGACTTGCTCTCAGCGACAAAAAAGAACGTAAATGACCAAAAAGAAAACCCCTTATCAGGCTGCCCTGGACGACCTTTTCCATTACCTCTCCGGGTTTGTCCCACTGACAAAGACCGAGTTCAATGTATTCCTGCCCTATATAGAGATCCGGGAGTTTGAAAAAAAAGTGAAGGTCATCCGGGAAGGAGAAGTGGAAAGATACATCAACATCATCGCCCGGGGGCTGGTGCGTAAATACCTCCCTTTAAAGGACAATGAAGTCATCGTCCAGCTGGCTACAGAAGGCCATATCATCCATTCAGAGCTCTCCTTCCATTACCGCACCCCTTCCGGATCGGTCGTAGAGACCATCGAACCTACCGTTTTTCTCTCCATCAGCTATGACAGCCTGGAGCAACTGTATCAGCGTTATCCAAAAGTCGAGCGGCTGGGAAGACTGATCATGTCGGACCTGTTTATCAAAAAGGATTTTCGCTATTTCGACCAGCTCAGCAAGAGTACCCGCGAACGGTTCCTGGATTATATTCGTACCCATCCTCATATGTTACAGCGGGTGCCGCAAAAATATATTGCCTCCTTTTTAAATATCAAACCGGAAACTTTTAGCCGCCTAAAGCATTTGACGCGCAGCAAGAACACCTGAAGACCAGGGACCGCGTCCTCCTCCTCACAAGCTCACTATCAGCACCGGGATCTTCAATTCATGCCGCACGGCATTCACCGTCTCCCCATAGATAAAGTCCTTCAGCCCGCTGTGCCCATGCGCTCCGATAACCAGCATATCGGCCCCTTCCTCCTTCACAATGCGGGCGATCTCCCGGCTCCGATGACGGAAGCCCAGCCTGGTCTGACTACTGAACCCTTTTCGCTGCAGGGCTTCCCGGTAAAGGTCCAGCCTTTCCTGGTCCCCTCTTGTTTCGTAGTCATCACTCTCTTTCCCCAGCATGTGCGCAGAGGCGCTCTCCACCACATGGATCAGCAAATACCGGCTTTCCTTGCCCCCCTGACCGACTGCATAAGCCAGTAATTTTTCATCATGCGCACTGAAGTCAAGGGCAATGGCAATATGCCGGAATACGGGAGGCGCCCAGTCCGTCAAAACCCCCGACTGGGGATGTAACTGAATAGGGGCAGGTGCCTTCTGCTGCCGCCGGGTGATCCAGGGATGTAAAATAATATAGACCAGCAAAAGAATAGCTCCAATCCCCCCCAGCACGATGATGATCTTCCAGCCCCCGTAACCAGGTACTGCGAAAAAGGAAGAGGATTCTTCCAGGACCAGCCGGATGTTGAGATAGACCAGCAAACTGGCTACCCCCCACGACAACACCTTGATAAAAGGGCTGATGGAAAAATCGCCCATCTTAGCCTTGTCACTGACAAAATGAATCAGCGGGATAACGGCAAACCCCAGCTGTACGCTCAGGATCACCTGGCTGAATACCAACAGGCTATCCACCTTCGCTTCCCCGGCGATGAGAATAACGGCCACAGCCGGCACGATGGCCAGCAGGCGGGTGAGCAGCCTTCGGAGCAGGGGATTGATCCGCAACTGTAAATAACCTTCCATCACGATCTGCCCGGCCAGCGTGCCGGTAATGGTCGAGCTCTGTCCCGCCGCGATGAGGGCAATGGCAAAGAGCTTGGGGGCGAGGGCACTGCCCAGCAAAGGGGCCAGCAGCTGGTGCGCATCTTTGATAGAGGCAATATCCGTCTTCCCGGTCTTGAAGAATATGGTAGCAGCCAGGATCAGAATGGCAGCATTTACAAAAAAAGCCAGGTTGAGGGCAATGGCGCTATCCATGAAATTGATCTTGAGAGCCTTACGCATGTGAGTGGCCCCGGGACGGATCTTCCGGGTCTGCACCAGGGCGCTATGCAGGTATAAATTATGAGGCATTACGGTGGCGCCGATAATACCAATGGCGATATACAACGCCTCCTTTCCGGGCAGGGTAGGGATAAAACCGGTGACGATCTCCCGCGGGGATGGATGGGCCAACAGGATCTCGACCAGGAAGGACAGCCCCACGATGCCGATCATGCCGATGATAAAAGCCTCCATCCGGCGCATGCCCAGTCTTTGCAGGAACAGCAAGAGGAAGGTATCCAGGACCGTGATACATACGCCATAGATCAGCGGCAGCCCCGTCAGCAGCTGGATGCCGATAGCCATGCCCAATACTTCCGCCAGGTCGCAGGCGGCAATGGCAATCTCCGCCAGGACATAAAGGGTCAGATTGACATACCGGGGATAGACCTCCCGGTTGGCCTGCGCCAGGTCCCTTCCCCGTACGATCCCCAGCCGCGCGGAAAGGTTCTGTAAAAGGATTGCCATTCCATTGCTCATCAGCAAGACCCAGATCAGGGAATAGCCAAACTGACTTCCACCGGCCAGATCGGTGGCCCAGTTACCCGGATCCATATATCCCACACTGACCAGGTAAGCAGGACCAAAAAATATAAACAGCTGCCTCCACCAGGGGCCCTTCCCCGTGGCGTCTACACTGCCATGTACTTCCCCCAGCGAAACATTCTTATGAAATTGGCCATCCATCGTATTATTATATTCTTTTTTTTATTTATTCTTCTTTTTTTGCCGCCGGCGGCACATCCTTCACCAGCACATTTTTAGCTACCAGGGCACTGATGGTCAGGGGCGGACGATTGCGGATCTTCACCTCCAGGGAATCATCAAACGGGAATTTCTTTCTTACTTCCAGCCGGGTCCCCAGCTGGATATGCATATGCTGTAACAGCTCCAGCATCTCCGAGGTCTGGCTGGCAATGGCGGACACCTGGACGGTCTTGTTCAGGGGCAGCTCCGAAAGACTCACCTGCCGCAGAAGGTTGAACCGGCCCTGGCTGTCAGGGATCGGGTCCCCATGGGGATCGGTCTGGGGGAAACCCAGGTAGGCATCCAGCCGGTCTATCAGCTTTTTATGACCAATATGTTCCAGCTCTTCGGCAATCTCATGCACCTCGTCCCAACCAAACTGTAACTTTTTTACCAGGAAATACTCCCACAAACGGTGTTTGCGAATAACCTGGATCGCTGCTTTTTTCCCTTCGTTGTTCAATTTGAAGCCCTTATACCGCTCATAATTCAATAATTTCTGTTCTTTCAGCTTCTTTAGCATATCCGTCACGGAAGCAGGGCGGGTCTGCAAAGCAGCCGCCAGGGCATTGGTAGTGACGATGCCCTGTTCGTTCTGAAGGTGAAAAATGGCCTTCAGGTGATTTTCTTTGCTGGCGGAGTATTTCAGGATAACCTAAATTTTAATTTAGACAAATCTAAAAATAAAAAACGACAAATGGAAACAATCATTTTCAGCTTAATTATTTCCGCTTAATTAGCCCCGAATGGTTAATTTTAACGGGCCAAAGGCATCTCAATTATGAAGAAATACCTGTTGCTGATTTTATTGCCAGGTCTGTTATTCGCTTGTAAAAGCAAAAAACAATCCCTTTCGGAGAACGATGAAAAAGTAGACGTACCCGAGTTTATCGAATTTTTCCAGCCCCTGAAACTGCCTTACCAGGTAACGGACACGGTGCTCCGGCGAAAAGAAATGGACGCCTCCGTCATCAACTATAAGATCTTTACCCGCCTGGTGCCGGACAGCGTCCTGACAAAATATTTTGGTAAAGAAGGGAAACCGAGACTCTATGCAATGGGTAAAGTAAAAGTACCACAGCATGAGATCTACCTCTTTGTCAAAGCCACGACGGCATCCAGGAAAGTCCTCTATGTCGTCTGCTTCGACAAAAAAAATAAATATGTTGCCGCCAGGCCCGTCATCTACTCCGATAACGAACCGGGCATTTCCGGCCAGGTGGTGATGGACGCCAAATATACCCTTACCCTCACTCACCAGCGTAAAGGCCCCGATGGACAGATCCTTTACAAAAAAGACGCGTATGTTTTCAATGAAGAGACAGGATTTCTGCTGATCCTGACAGAATCCAACGAAGCCAGGACAAAGACCCCTCCCATCTATAACCCCATCGACACCTTCTCCCATAAACACAAGTTTACCGGAGACTACCTGCAGGACAAAAGAAATATCGTATCCGTCAGGGATGGAAAAGACCCCTCCAGGGTTCTGTTTTTTGTCCATTTTGAAAAAGACGAAGGCGCCTGCAAAGGAGAATTAAAGGGAGAAGCAAAATTTATTTCCGCCACCACCGCCCGCTACCGGTCCAGTGGAGATCCCTGCACGGTAGATTTCATCTTCAATCCCTCCGGCGTCAGAATGAAAGAACTGGAAGGCTGCGGTAACCACCGGGATATTAAATGTTTCTTTGAAGGTTATTATGAAAAACATACTCCCGCTAAACCCAAACCAACAAAGAAAAAAGCCTGACCCCTTTTTCGGCACCTTCCTTGCATAGGTGATGTTCCCGGACAATTCAATTGAGGATTATCCGTTATATTGCGTACTTATTACATAGAAAAACTATCAGCAATAGCTATGAGCTTTAGAAATTACAATGTGCCTTACGCGGTAGAAGAGCGTTATTCAAAGAAAGTGGCTTACTTCTCAATGGAATTTGCCGTACACCAGCCCCTGAAGATCTATAGCGGCGGCCTGGGATTCTTAGCCGGCTCTCACTTGCGCAGCGCTTATGAATTGCGCCAGAATATGATCAATATCGGCATCCTGTGGAAATATGGATACTACGACCAGGCCCGCAACCAGGACCAGACCCTGCAGGTCACCTGGATGGAAAAACAATACAGCTTCCTGGAAGATACCGGTATTAAATTCCAGGTCAACATCCACGAACACCCCGTATGGGTGAAAGCCTTTTACCTCAACCCGGAAACATTCAAGAGTGCCCCCTTATTCTTACTGAGCACCGACCTCCCGGAGAACGACTACGTCAGCCAGACCATTACCCATCGCCTCTATGACGCTAATGTCGCCACCAAGGTAGCCCAGTTCATCCTGCTGGGAGTAGGAGGGGCCCAACTGGTAGACGAATTGGGCTTTAATCCCGACCTCTACCATTTAAACGAGGCCCACGGGATCAGCGCCTCCTTCTACTTATATCAGAAGTACAATAAAAATATTGAAGAGGTACGGAAAAGACTGGTATTCACCACCCATACGCCGGAGGAAGCGGGCAATGAGAAACACGACATCTTCCTCTGTCATAAGATGAGCTATTTCTGCGGCCTCTCCGTAGAGGAAACGAAAAAGCTGACAGGCCTCGAAGACGACGCCTTCAACCACTCCCTGGTGGCGCTGCGCTTCGCCCATATCGCCAACGGGGTATCCAAACTCCATGGAGACGTATCCAGGGCTATGTGGAGCAAATACAAGAACATCTGCCCCATCATCTCCATTACCAACGCACAGAACTGGCGTTACTGGGCCGATAAGGAACTCTACCGGAAAATGGAGGAAGGCAACGACTATTGGTGGGATGACCGTAAGAAATACATGAAGAAACGCAGCTTTGAGATCGTAGCCGATCAGACAGGCAAAGTATTCGACCCGAATGTATTCACCATCGTATGGGCCCGGCGATTTGCAGGGTATAAAAGGGCCGAATTCCTTACCCGCGACATCGATCGCTTTTCCAAACTCACCAGCGACACAAAATACCCGGTGCAGATCATCTGGGCAGGCAAACCCTACCCGATGGACTATCCGGCGATCAATGAGTTCAACCACCTGGTTCATCTGAGCAAAAACTATAAAAATGTCGCCGTAGTCATCGGCTATGAGCTGTCCTTGTCCAAACGTCTCAAACAGGCTGCCGACTGCTGGCTGAACAATCCCCGGGTGCCCCGGGAAGCCTCCGGCACCAGCGGCATGACAGCCGCCATGAACGGAGCCGTCAACTTCTCCACCGATGATGGATGGATCCCGGAATTTATCAATCACGGGAACAACGGATTTGTAGTGCCGAAAGCCGATTATGCCAATATGCACGTAGAGCAACAGGACGACTACGACTTTGAAAAACTCTATGAGATCCTGCAAAAGGAGATCCTCCCCCTGTACTATGACAAGTACGATACCTGGAGACAGATCGCCAAGAACGGTATGCGGGACGTACGCTACCAGTTCGACGCCGGACGGATGGCCCACGAATATTATGACCTTTTATATAAGTAAACACCCCCTTCATATGTAATAGCAGGATTTTTAGCATCTACCTGGAAAATAGTCACAAACAAAAACCAGGTTATATGAAAAAATTCCTGCTATTACTATTATCATTCCTGACAACCGCCCATTTCCAGGGCTTCAGCAGAGAAGGCGCTGCCACCATCCCGTCCATCTTACGGTCCGCCACCGTCTACCGCACCGGCGCTGAACTGACCCATACCGCAAAAACTTTTCTGCGACAAGGTAGTAACGAGCTCATTATCGAAGATATTAGTAATAATATCGATATCAACAGCCTTCGAATCGGCACCACGGAGACAGTCACCATCCTGTCCGTAGAGTTCTCCAAAGAATACCTGCGACCCGAGACAAAGTCCCCGCTGGTTAAAAAATTACAGGACTCCCTGGATAGCGTGCAAAAAGAACTGGAGAAAGTCAACGTTCTGATAAGAGCGGACATGGATCTCATCAACCTGCTGGAATCCAATAAGAAAATAGGTGGAGAACAAAACGGCCTCAGCGTGGCCGAACTGATAAAGATGATGGATTATTATAAACAAAAATCCCTGGAACTGAATGCAGAACTGACCGCCGCCAATACCAGGGCCGGTCGGCTGAAGACCGGGGCAGCAAAACTGGAAGCCCAGATCGACGAAGAAGAGAAAAAAAATACCCGGACCTCCGGCCGCCTCCTGCTGCAACTACTGAGCCCCCTGGCAGGCGAAATTGAATTCACCGTCTCCTATCTTACCCCCACCGCCTCCTGGACCCCCTCCTATGACCTGCGGGTGGATAATATCAACGATCCCCTCCGGCTTCTCTACAAAGCCAAGCTCAGACAGACCTCGGGCTTCGACTGGAAACAGGTCAAACTCACCCTCTCCACCTCCGTTCCTACCCAGGGCGGTAATGCCCCGGTGCTAAAGACCTGGTTCCTGCGGTATACGGACCCGGTAAGCCTCTCTGATGGGGACAAATACAACAGCCTTCAATCCATGGCCTACAAAAAAACAGATCTCCAGGAGGTCGTAGTGTCAGGATACAGCACCATGAGAATAAGAGGTACGGCCTCTGACGAAGAGAACAAAGATCCCTTGTATATCGTCAACGGAAAACCCATGAGTGAGGAAGATTACAGGAAAATAGACACCCGGGCGATAAAAAATGTCGAGGTATTAAAAGACGCCGCGGCAACTTCCCTCTATGGGTCAAGGGCCGCTGGTGGGGTGGTCCGCATCACCCTCAAAGACGAGCTGGGAGACTATGTGTCTGTAAAAGATAATACCATCAACGTCAATTTCGACATCGACCTTCCATATGATGTGCCGACGAATGGCAAGGAACAGAATGTCGTCTTAAAGGAATACAAGGTCCCCACCGGGTTTAAATACTACTCGGCGCCCCGCCTCGATAAAGACGCTTACCTGCTCGGCGAAGTACCCGACTGGGGAAAGCTGAATCTGTTACCCGGCGAAGCCAACATCATCTTTGAAGGGACCTATATCGGCAGGTCCTTTATCGATCCCGCTTCCACTCAGGACACGCTGAACCTCACCCTGGGCAGGGACCGGCGGGTGGTCATCAAAAGAGAAAAAGTAGTGGACTACAGCAGCGTAAAATTCCTTGGCAGCAACAAGAAACAGATCTTCACCTACGAGATTACGGTGAAGAACAACAAGAAAGAGGCAATACAGCTGCTGCTGAAAGATCAATACCCCATCAGCTCTTCCAAAGAAATCGAAGAAGAGTTGCTGGACAGCAGCGGGGCAGAAGTGAATACCGGTACGGGCGTGCTGACCTGGAAGCTGCAGCTGGCCCCCGGAGAAACCAAAAAATATAAGCTCAGCTATAGTGTAAAGTATGCTAAAGATAAAACGGTTAACGTGAATTAGCTTTCTGGCTTATATTCACATTCCTAAACCAAATTTTAAAATGGAACCTTCATTATTGATCAAATGGGGATTGATCCTCGGTATCCCCTTGTTATGCCTGTTGCTTTACCGTCTGATACTCCGTGTCTTCTTTGGCCTGGTCATCGTACCCGAAGACAGGATCGGGCTGGTCACCAAGAAATTCGTCCTGGTAGGTAAACAATCCCTGCCGGAAGGACGTATCATCGCCACCGCCGGCGAAGCAGGTTTCCAGGCCCAAACCCTGGCTCCCGGCGTCTACTTCGGAAAATGGTTCTGGCAATATGACATCACTTTTCAACCTTTCACCATCATCCCTACCGGAAAGATCGGCCTCGTACTGGCCAAGGACGGTTCAGAACTGGAGACAGGCTCCATCCTTGCCCGGAAAGTACCCTGCGACTCCTTTCAGGATGCACAGGCTTTTCTGCAGAATGGCGGCCGCAAAGGTCGTCAGACCGGCATCATCACGCCGGGATCTTATCGTATCAACACCTTTTTATTCGAGGTGGAGGTAACGGACATGATCAGCATACCGGACAATGCGGTGGGCATCGTCACTACCCAGGAAGGACAGTCGCTGGAAGAAGGACAGATTGCCGGTCGCATTATTGCCGGACATAACAAATTCCAGGATGTGGACCTGTTCATGAGCAATGGAGGCTTTAAAGGCCTGCAGGAACAAGTGATCCTCGCCGGTTCTTATTTCCTGAACCCCTGGTTTGCAAAAGTAGAGACGGTAAGGATGACCGAGATCCCCATCGGTCACGTCGGAGTGGTAATCTCCTATGTGGGCAGCGACGGGGAAGACCTAAGCGGCGTTGAGTTCAAACACGGCAACATCGTGGCAAAAGGCTCCAAAGGCGTCTGGGCCGAACCGCTGGGTCCCGGTAAATACCCTATCAACCCCTATATCATGAAGGTGGAACTGGTGCCTACCACCAACCTGGTACTGAACTGGGCCAGCGCCCGTAGCGAAGCCCATCAACTGGATAAGAACCTCTCCACCATCACCGTACGCAGTAAGGACGGATTCCCGTTCAACCTGGATGTGGCGCAGATCATCCACATCCCCACCACGGAAGCGCCAAAAGTGATCGGAAGATTTGGAAATATGACCAACCTCGTCAGTCAGGTGCTGGAGCCGACGATCGGCAACTATTTCCGCAACTCGGCGCAGGATAGTGATGTCATCGCCTTTTTAGGCAGCCGTAAGGAGAGACAGGAGTCCGCCCGCGACCATATCGGAAAAGTATTACAACAATACAATGTATTCGGCGTCGACACCCTCATCGGAGACATCGTTCCGCCGGAAAGCCTGATGAAGACCCTCACCGACCGCAAATTAGCCGAAGAGCAAAAGGTCACCTATGAAACACAGATGAAGGCGCAGGAGACCCGGCAGAGCCTGGAGAAGGAAACCGCCATCGCCGAAATACAAAAGGAGATCGTAAAGGCCGACCAGGGCGTACAGATCGCAGAACGTATTGCGGACGCCTCCGTAAAAAAGGCAACCGGTGATGCCAACAGCGTTCGCCTGCAAGCCAATGCCGAAGCGGACCGGCTGAAATTCCTGGCCAGCGGCGAAGCGGAAAAGACCCGGTTACTGGCAAAAGCTGACTCTGAAAAGATCGAATGGCTGGCAAAAGCCGAGGCAGAAAGGATCACCCTGACGGGTAATGCCGAAGCAGAAAAAACCCTGGCCATCGGTAAGTCATCGGCTGAATCCTACAAGTTGGCAGTCGAAGCCATGGGCGGCGCCAACTTCACCCAATTAAAGGTCATGGAAGCTATCGGCGCTCAGCATATCAAGATCATGCCCGATATCCTCATCGGCGGGGGAGGGGATGGAGCCGGCGGACCTATCAGCGGACTACTGGGCCTGCAACTGTTGGAACAGCTACGTAAACCGCAATAAAGATTAGCCCCCCGCCGAAAGCGGGGGGCTAATCTTATCTCATAAAATATTTTTTCAACCATTCCATGGCCTGCCGTTCATCACTGGCGCAGATGGAACAACCCACCGTAGAATCTCCCGCCCTTGCCTCATTCTCCCAGGAATAGACATGCAGGGACTTACCATCTTTGTCCATAACCTTTACCAGATAATTTTTGGGGATGATATAAAAACAGCTGGTGTCGGGGGCAGGAAATTGCGCTTTAAATCCTTTTTCATCATGGAGGGTCACCGGCCCCGCCCAACTGAGATCGATGTCCTCTGAATCCACCCCGTGCGCATACCGGATATACGCTCTTTGATTGCCCTTTATCCAGAAGGAGAGACCTTCATAAGAAGAAGTATTGAATTTCCCCGTGGAATAAGTGATAACCCTCACATCCTGGGGCGGATAGAATAAAGTCAGGGCAAAGGATAAGAGTACAATTTTTACCATTTCAGAGGACTTAAGGAAGAATCAATATACCCACTTTGCCCCAATTTTTAAAGAGAATGACGTACTTTTCTGCTCTAATTTTTCAGGCATGTCAATAGTCCGATCGCAGGTTTTTTTTGTTCTCATCGTTAGCTTTCTTTTTTACGCCAGCGCCTCCGCACAACCTACCCTGGAAACAGGGGTCTCCGCCGCCCTGGCCACTTATCGAAAAAATTTAATACAGGATATTAAGTACGACCTGTTATTCCATCTTCCCTCGCAACGGCAAACGCCCATCCCCGCCGAAGAAACCCTCTCGTTTACCCTGCGGGATACCTCGGCCCCCCTCATCCTTGATTTTAAAGAAAAAATCAGCCCCGATCAGATAACCGTCAACGGCATCACCATCCCTGTAGTCCATCAACAGGAACATTTATTGATCCCTGCCACTTCTTTACATCCGGGGCCCAATATCCTCCATATCCTTTTTACGGCAGGCAACAGCCCGCTCAACCGCAACCGTGACTTTTGCTATACCTTACTGGTGCCCGACCGGGCCCGCACCCTCTTTCCCTGTTTTGACCAACCCGATCTGAAGGCCGTCTTTACCTTGTCGCTGGTCATGCCCGCGGACTGGAAGGCCCTGGGCAACGCACCCGTAAAGGACTCTGTAACGGAAGGCGACACCCGTACCCTCCATTTCCTTCCCTCCGATAAGATCAGCACCTACCTGTTTTCTTTTGCAGCGGGAAAATTCACCCGGTCCGACCAAACCGAAGACGGCCGCCCCATGCATTTTTATTACCGGGAGACGGATAGCACCAAACTGAGGATGAGCCTGGGACCTATCTTCCGCATCCAGGCCGACGCCCTGCAATTCATGAAGGAATATACCGGTCTGGCCTATCCGTTTCAGAAATTTGATTTTGTCGCCATACCCGATTTCCAATTCGGGGGGATGGAGCATCCCGGAGCTATTCAATATAAAGCCAGCGCCCTGTTCCTCGACTCCGGCGCTACCCGGGACCAGGTGATAGGCCGCTCCAACGTCCTCTCCCACGAGACCGCCCACATGTGGTTCGGGGACCTGGTGACCATGTCCTGGTTCAACGATGTCTGGATGAAGGAAGTATTCGCCAATTTCATGGCGGATAAGGTCAGCAACATCACCCTGCCCGATGGGAAGTACGACCTGAAGTTCCTGACAGACCATTTCCCCGC
>Ga0310811_10006480_pt1 | contig 14970 bp, 16 predicted proteins | sample YCmetagenome_FD_207642 | JGI IMG/M metagenome (GOLD analysis project Ga0310811, IMG submission 207642) | Soil microbial communities from experimental microcosm in Duke University, North Carolina, United States - YC | ecosystem: Engineered > Artificial ecosystem > Soil microcosm > Unclassified ...
TGCCTTTCCAGGGAGAGTTCATTAAGAAATACTAGCAAAATTGATCGCGCTGGACGTTGAGCAACTTGAAGAGCAAAACAATGTGCCACACAAACGGTGACCAAATCGGGACGACCACCACTAGTTTTGGACTCCCAGGCTGATCTCATACACATGCGCTGGCTCTTGCTGGCGTCCAATCTAGCACAACGTAGTGCCACGGCGAAGTGTAATATCAGACACAAACTCGCGTCATGCATGCCTTTCACAAAGCTGTGATAACCGAAGTAGCTATCTCAAGTTAATATGCATGTATCTTGATTTTCCTTATACACAGTATAGCTGTATATTTCTTCTGGATCCTCCTCCATCTACTCGCTCGAGCAACCGTAGAGGTCTTCGACTTCGGGTTGTTCTAGAGCGCTAACGTATTCCATTATGTCGCTGGTGACTGTCAAAAGGATGGAGATGATTATATCAGGCTAGCATGAGGCTCGTATACATCTGAGTGTGCTGTTGTATGTCGCGTTGGAGTTCAAAGGACGTGATCATCGAAAGGCCATGCTTGGGCTGAGCTGCCCCTCCTAAGAAAGTTTGAATTCCACCGGCAACTAGATAAGGCTTCTGTGGAGAATGCCATGACAAGTTAGCAGTGCAGTTGATGGTAGTCAATATTGACTCGCATCTACTGCCGCAGAAAGAGGCAAGCTGGACCATGATGTCAACTCACTCCCATGCGAGCTCTGACGGTCTGCATCCATGTCTGAATTGAGAAGGCCTAAGGATCTATGGATACGGGTTCAATAACATGTTACACAGACAGATCTGAGAAGCAGAGTAATGTCAGCAGTGACAGACATTGCCGATGATCCTAAAAGAAAGGAGGAAAACTGGAATGTTCTACAGTCATGACTAATTCATTTCAAGGAATGAGGTGAATGATGGAGTTGTCAAACCATAAGCTTCAAACGCATGCGAGTACTGACCAGTATAGCTCGTTAATTGACCCAGGAGCATGTATTGAATTTTGATGCATACGCCCTCGGTTTGTTCACGCATCCACCTTAAGTAGTCCGCGCCGACAGTCGATGTGAGGTGAAGGCTTAATGGTACCAAATGCGTCTAGTATTCGGAATGGGCATATGCAAAAGAGCATGTGGAGGACCACTACGACGATATATTGACACTAGCGATGATGGCCGGTGATGAGACAAGTTCGATTGGAATAGGACGATGGTGTTTTAAATAGGGCTGGCAGAGACGTTGAAAGCGAAGTAGGAAGAACGTGGAAGACAACGAGTAGTGTGCAAGCAGAGCGCGAATAAGATAAACAGTATTTTAGTACTAGGGTTACATGGATGTATAACTTCATGAAGTTCTCAGATCAATCAAGGCGCACCATGTAGCTACCCTAGACTTGCCAATGTGGTTCTGCCACCTATGAAGCTTCTTGAATTACGACTGCTACCAAGTTAAAAATGACCAAAGATAGTACTCGGTAGGTAAAAGAAAGGAAACAGTCTCAAGAGATCATCGCAAGTTGACAAGCATGCGCTCAGGCTTGCGTGTCAGCGTACCTGTTGTTTTAATCTGTTGTCCTTTTAGGAGTTTCCTTATTAGGAATATTCCCTTTTACTCTATTCAGATAGCGCTGATTGCCGAGAACCGAGTGAAGTTTATGCATGCATACATCTCATTCGCGTTCCGCCTGCAGATTCATCACCTCCTGTCTTCCAACTTCTTTCAAGCTTGTTCTACACCGCCTTCAAAGCTTCTGTCAACTCTATTAAAACACCTTGATGATAGGAGTGTCATGAATGCTTGGACCACGATATTCTGCTTCAGACTTCTTGGAGGAAAGACTACATGTTTGTTAAAAGGTACGGTAATATACTATTCCAACCGAACTTGTCTGATAACTGGACATCATCGCTAGCAATATAGTGTTACTGTTGTCCTCCGCATGCTCTTCTGCATATGTCCTTTCCAGACGAGTATGGCACCATTGGCCCTTCGCCTCACATAAACTGTCAGTACGGTGGACGCGTGAACATCCCGAGGCCGTATGCATCAAAATTCAATACATGCTTCTGGGTCAAATTAATGAGCTACACTGGTTAGTACTCGCATGCGTTTGAAGCTATGGTCTGTCAATTTCACCGTTCTCATTCACCTCATCCCCAGGAGCGGATCAGCTATAACTGTAAAAAAAAATTCCTACTTTCTAGGTCTGTCTACGCAATATGTCATCAAACCTGTATCTGTAAATACCCAAGCCTTCATAATTCAGAAATGGATGCAGACCGTCAGAGCTTGCATTGGAGTGAGTTGTCATCATAATCCAGCTTGTTTCTTTCCGAGGCAGCAGATGCGAGTTGAAAGCTGCCATCAACGCACTGCCGACGTGTCATGGTTCCGGTAGATGTCATTTTCTAGTCCAGAAGCTTGATTTTGTCAGCAGCTGTCCCCATGTCTTATCTAGTCCCCGATAGAATCGAATCGGGGTGGGTCGACCCAAGTCTGGCCTTTCGACGATCACATCTTTCGAACTCCGACGCGTCACACACCAACATTCTATGTATACGAGCCTCATGTTGTCCTCGTGTAATTCTCTCCATCATCTTGACAGTCGCCGACAACATGATGGACCACGTTAGCGCTCTAGAACGACCTGGAGTCGAAGACCTCTGCAGTAGCTCTGGCGAGGAGATAGAGGTAAATAAAGATGAGATCATCAGCAGAAAGGATGTGGAGATGGAGGGAGATCAAGACGAAATCGCCAACGAAGAGGACAAGGAGATGGAGGAAGATCCAGAAGTAATCACCAGCAATGGGGACGAGGAGATAGACGAAGATTTACAAAAAACCACCCGAAAAGTGTCCAAGGAGGTCAGGGCCAGTCGTGCTAAGATGTTGTTAGTAATTCTTCTCAGAATTTTCACCTCAATCACACTACTCACGTACGTTCTTTGCAGGCGGCACTTTGGGGAGATTCCCGGAGTACCCGTTGGCGCCAAATGGAGGACTCGGTGCGCATTCTTAATCTTCGTTTGACAATATCACCTACCTCATCTACCTGTATTCGTAGGAAAGACTGTTACGATTCTGGCGTACATCGCCATATGAAGGCTGGAATACAAGGTAGTCAGATATTGGGCGCTTGCTCGATCGTCGTTTCGGGTCAATACGATGATGACAAGGATTTAGGCGACACAATGTAAGCACGGCGGCGCTTATTTTCGAGTTCGATTGATAGGCTGACGTGTGTATAGCTTCTATGTAGGCTCAGGTGTGTATTCACAATATCGGCTATAGAATTGTATGCCAACGTAGCACTGTTAGGAGGTGGCCCCCCCAGTCATGACGGCTGGCCTGTGAGTTGCTTTCTTCTTCCTGTAGTATGATCTTCCATTAAATTCCCCAAGAGACGTCCAGGACCGCAGGTTTCTAACCAGGATTGGACGGGTTGGGGAAATAAAGCACTTCTTGTGAGTTCTATCTCTGATGAATGTGAGATCGGGAAATGACAACACAATAGAAATCTTGTGACACGGGAAAGCCTGTGCGCGTTGTCCGGAGCTCGAAATTTGTTTCTGACTTTGCGCCCTTCAATGGCTATCGGTATGATGGCTTGTACACCGTTACACATGTACAATCATTTCCGTAATTATAGACATGAGTGAACGCTAATACTTTATCTTCAAAGGCGTGTAGAGAGATGGATAGAGCCGGTCGTTTTTATATCTGTCGCTACAACTTGGAGGCAAGTTTCTCTAACTTTAGTAATGATCGGTCTTTGATCAGACTAACCAAATGTCAAAAGAGAATTCCAGGCCAACCACCTTTACCCCGTCGTTCATGGGTCGGCTATGACATCGAGCCATTACAGTCATCCTCTGCCTCTGTAGCCACATCAGACACTGCCGTCTTACCTTCAGGGACATCAACCCCCCGTAAGCGCGATGCCTTGTTCGAAGATGATCCATACCAGTGCGAGATACATGAGGCCCAAACTCCTTCACCAACTGGCGCGCGACAGTGATGACGAAGAGTGAACAGACGAGGTCCTCGATGGTTCAAGCATCTCATACACCCTATCTATCTCGTCGTTCGGAGCAAATCATAGTTGTAGAATACCCATTGTATTCCATTTGCTTTTAGGACCATCATTCGGCATGTTTGATACTACTCTATGTGATAGGTCGTCAAACTAGTATCCATAAACCTCAATGCTTTCGCTTTGCTATTACTAACCATATCTTGATTTGAAGTATATGTAACATCACATACTTACTTTTTGTGCTGATAAACAAAAATGATACGACTTGTACAATCATGAGCCTGCCGATGTTATATCAGAGCTGTGCACCCAATGTGCGGGGCGCTAGCTACGGCCACGAGGATCCATATGATATATGCTCATTGGACGATGGTATTGAAAGCTAGGACGTAACAGACAACAAGGCAATATCTATCACCCAATAATAAGCTATCGACATGGTGGTAATTTGACATATTGTGGTGATGTCTAAGGCTATGGCACTAATTCAAGAACCTTGCTCACAAGCTTAAGGTCGTATCTATTTAACTTCAGTTGTGGTTGTCAGCAAAGACCTATATAATATGTCCGGGGAGATGGGATCATCATCAGGAAAAAGCTCGACCACCATTTGCATCCTGCGAGAATACATAGCGCCACATAGCCTCCATGGCACAACAGAGCACCCACACAATACTGTAGCACTACATAGCGACCTGTAACTCAACATAATGGCAACTGTAGCTATGTAATTGATCTCGGACATAGTGGCCAATGTTGTGCTCTAGTACGCACAGTACTTTCTTATCTATGGGACGCCAATGTTCCCTCTGATTTTTAAAGTTGCAAATGCCCTAATGCGCATCAGTCCGCCGTTCCCGCCGACTGTTCTAGATGCGCACTTCAACGAAGATGAGATGAATTTAGTAGCTGCTATCGATGGATATCAGTTGGCCTGCGGTGACTCCAAGACGCGTTAATACACAAACATGATTGTAGTCTACCACGCTGGTGAGTCATGAGGTTGGATGAAAACTAGTTCTGCTCACATTGGAGGGTCAGTTTTCACCGCTTGGATCCTCATAGGTTAGAAATAATTTATTCCAGCAGCACGTGCCAGCCAAGAGGCTGTCGCATTTGTATGGGCAATATGTATCCGAGTCAGCGATGGGCATAGACACAGTCGAGTTGAAAGCAGCAACAACGGCGAGGATGAAGGAGAGACGCATTTGTGATATGGGATCCCAAAGATCAAGCTGAAGGACACGGTGGGAGGATAGCTCACCTTTATATGTAAAACCTGTCCACCTTAAATACCCCCTTAAACAGACGACGTTTGCATTTCCAGCCGCAGACTTGTGACTTAACTTGCTCGGTCCCTGGTATTCCCCCGCAGAAGCACACTAGGAAATGATGATGATATGCAATCCCAATCCGTTGTTGTATACGGCATGCCGTGACGCCGACGGGTGCCACGAGAAATGCCAGTGATCGGACAAAACCAAAATAGCCCTGAACCATTGCGGACCTTCAAGTTGGCTTATCTCAGTAGGCCCTACGTTTTTTCACATTTCATAGCAGGCACAGAGGTCATAGCATTAGTTAGACACAATGTACGTGAAGGAATGCAGGACCCCTGGTAATGCCTATGGAACCCATTCGGCGATCCGGACAGAAGAAATTGACCCGAATGAAATACCATTTGTCCCAGGTTACAATAAGGACACCCAAGGTCCAGTTTTATGGTCAACCTGAGTGACCTATCTGGACATCAGCGCCCAGCGAGGATCAAGTTGGAGAGACAGGTTGCCATCCGGACACGATGTTCTTGTATGTCTACAATATGGACTTGGAAAAGCAGTTAGATATCTCCTAGTGTTATTTCAGAATTTTGAGACGGAGAACCAAGATAACAAGCTCATTCTGGGTACGCGATCAAGTACTGACGGGTAACACGCTTGCACCTTGATGCCCAATTCGTCTTGTCTGCATAGGGCGCCAGAGGTTTCGAGTCCAGCTAAGAAGACAGGATCGGGTACTAGGGGCGTCATGTATTACAGAAGTGGAGTGGGTGTGTTGACGTGCGATCACCAGGAATGGAAGGCTGAAACGTAGAAAGCTAACAAGATATATTCGAAATTGGTCGAAAACATCTACAGTATCTCCTGTATCATGGTCAGAAAACCCTCGATGTATTCGATGAGCACCTTTGACCCGCGGGGGCTTCAATCGCCGAATGGTACCAGCCTACGTGTAAGTGTTCAGAGGCGGTTAAAAGCTCTCGGGTACATCTAAACGACGACTCGAACTTGGTGTCACTATTCCGTGATAGGAAGGAAGATCAATAGAGCAAGGTTTTGAACAGGCCAGATGTTGTGTATCCACTCAACAATGTTACCATATCCGAGTCAGTGCGATTGAGGAACTTCAGAATGCATTCTTTATCTGAAACTCGTAGCGATTAGCTTCTTTAAAATGGCGGAGATCTATATTCCATGTCACAGTAGTGCTGGGGCCTGGGCAGAACTATTTGCGGGACTTGTCTAGGCAGCGAAAAACTGGCTCAAACCAATGGACATTACTTGATAAAGAATAAACTCATCATAAACGCATAACCACGACCAATTCAGTCAGGTGATAAACAGAGGCAGTGGTTGATGACGCTATTCAGGATTAGGCGGGGGTGAATCATTGCGGCCGAACAGCCATGACCACATTAAGTAAGACGTTGCGAGGAAGCTTTTGTCCAGACTTCATTGAGGAAGATACACTATATAGTACTACGCACAGCACTTTCTTGTATATGGGACACCAGTGTCCCCTCTGATCTCTAGACTCGCGAATGCCCTAATGCGAGGCGTGCACCCATCAGTCCACCGTTCCCGGCAACAGTTCTAGATGCACAATCCAACGAAGATGAGATAAATTTAGTAGCTGCTATCGATGGATGTCAGTTGACCTGCGGTGACTCCAAGACGCGTTAATACACAAACATGATTGTAGTCTACCACGCTGGTGAGTCATGAGGTTGGATGAAAATTAGTTCTGCTCACATTGGAGGGTCAGCTTTCACCGCTTGGATCCTCATAGGATAGAAATACTCGATTGAGGCAGCAGTAGGCAAACTTGAGGGCATTGCATTTGTACGGGCAACCTGAATCCGAGTCAGCGATGGGCATAGACACAGTCAAGTTGAAAGCAGCAACAACGGCGAGGATGAGGGAGAGACGCATTTGTGATATGGGATCCCAAAGATCAAGCTGAAGGACACGGTGGGAGGATAGCTCACCTTTATATGCAAAATATGTCCACCTGAAATACCCCCTTAAACAGACGACGTTTGCACTTCCACCCTGACTTAACTTGCTCGGTACCCGGTATTTCCCCGGCAGAAGATCACTAGGAAAGGATGATAATGTGCAATCCCAATCCATTGTTGTATACGGCATACCATGGCGACGACAGGTGCCACGAGAAATGCCAGTGATCAGACAAAACCAAAATAGCCCTGAACCATTGCGGACCTTCAAGTTGGCTTATCTCAGTAGGCCCTACGTTTCTTCACTAAAATGCACATTTCATGGCAGGCACAGACGCCATAACACTAGATACAATGTACGTGAAGGAATGCAGGACCCCTGATAATGCCTATAGAACCCATTCAGCGATCCGGACAGAAAATTTGACCCGATTGAAATACCGCTTGTCCCAGGTTACTTGAATACGGACATCCAAGGTCTAGTCTTGTGGTCAATCTGGGTGACCTATCTGGATATCAGCGCCCAGCGAGGATCAAGTTGGAGAGACAGGTTGCCATCCGGACATGATGTTCTTGTATATCTACAGTATGGACTTGGAAAAGCAGTTAGATATCTCAGAATTTCGAGACGGAGAACCAAGATAACAAGCTCACTCTGGGTACACGATCAAGTACTGACGGGTAACACGCTTGCACCTTGATGCTCAATCCGTCTTGTGTGTATAGGGCCAGAGGATTCGAGTCCAGCCAAGAAGACAGGATCGGGTACTAGGGGCGTCGTAAGTGGCGGTATTGCCACAAAAAGGGAAAACAACCGTGGGCGTGTTGATGTGCGATCATCAGGAATGGAAGGCTGCAATGTAGAAAGCTAACAAGATATATTCGCAATTGGTCGAAAACATCTGCAATGTCTCCTGTATCATGGTCAGGAAACCCTCGAGATATTCAATAAGCACCTTTGACCCGCGGGGGCTTCGATCGCCGAATGGCACCAGCCTACGTGTAAGTGTTCAGAAGCGATTAAAAGCTCTCCGGTACATCTAAACGACGACTCGGACTTCAAGTTGGAGTCACTATCCTGTGGTAGCAAGGAAGATTAATAGTGCATGCAAGGTTTTGCACAGGCTGGATGTTGCGTATCCACTCAACTACGTTATCATATGCGAATCAGCGCGATTGAGAAACTTCAGAATGATTCATTCGTTATCTGAAACTCGTAGCGATTAGCTTCTTTGAGATCCATGCCAGTATTAGTGTTGGGAGCAGAACTTTTCGCGGGCCGCCAATTCAAGTCGTGCTGGTATAACTTGCAGAAGTGGCACAATTAGTATTACATAAAGCGTTGTGCGTACGACACCATCATGTTATAAGAGCATCAGCAATGAGCATGTCCACATGCCACCTTCCGTCGTGCGATCAACTCGTCGTCAACAGATTTCGGTAGAAGACCTCGGTCAACGTACTCCAATTCTGCAAAATCATAAACTTGGCCTTCCGATATTTCGTTTCCATCATCCAGCACTTAATATCCATAACAAACATGCGCGCTTGTTTTCCTATTTCCACCGGACATTTTTTACACTTGTGAAAGGTGGTTTGTAAGTTGGTTGTCATGACCTTGAATGCGAAGAGCATCTGGACAGTATTTGCAGGATCAGTAGTAGCGTCCAGATTTGTTGTCGACATTCTCGCCACGATTGAAAGTGTTGGCTATGAAAGATGAGATCGATGAGACAGCCTGAGGGCGTCCGGTGAGTGCAGCAGCAGGCATTGTATGATCATCAATGATTGTCTATGTAGTACAGACCGTACAATTCGATTCTTTTCTACTCTACAGGTAAGGAAGTGTATGCTGCTCTGAGTCAATTGAGAAATATTACTATGGCCAGATAAGGTGAAGAGAGTCATTAGAACATCTTTCGCTGTGATCCCCTGTAGTTTGATATTCTGCCGGATTCCGCCATCTGCCTGCACGCAGAACCGGTTCTGTCAAACCGGCTGGCAGAATGGCAGACTTCTGCCCACAACACCATGAACCATGTGTACATACGGTCATTATCGCAGGAGGTAGCCAACAAAGTTCTGACGTTGGAGTAGGGGTCCCTAGGGGTGCAGGTAAGGCAGCAGCGGTGTTTGGCCGGTAGAGACCAGAGTCTCATTGCGTGGGAGAGCAATCCATTCCTTCTCGAGTGTAGTTTCCAGTGGGAGCAGGCCGAGCCCACTCCAACGTTTATGATATAACCAGCAGAAATACATGCAGGTCACTGGCACCAAGCTAGGTCGGCAGGTACCACAAGGCTTGAAGAGCCCTGGTAGCCGTGATATAATAAGTTACAGCTAGCACGGGCGAATACATACTAATATACACTCCAAAAGCAACCTTAAATACCAATTCCACGCACAATAACCCAGGTGAAAAAAGGAAGAGAGAAGAAAAAAGCTAATGAACATAATAAACCAACGCTAAGGATGATTATCAACAAAGTCTATGGCAGCGTCCAGTCCCCTCACAAGTTTCTCCGCACGCATCGACATACCCTTCACAATACCAACCTTTTTCTTTCCAGTACTCGAACCTTCTGCGTCTTGTGCGCGATGGAGGTTCTCTATTGTGGCTGGACGAAGGTTAGATCCTGAATGTGCGTGTCGGATATGGGTGCCTCGTGATGATGACGATGTTGTCGCTCCATTCATAGCAGTCGATGAATAAATGGCGTCTCCCCTTTCCCAATCTTTCATTAGCCTGGGTAAACTGCCTGGAGTGAGCGTGGAAGACCGTCTCCGAGGAGACGTGTGCGGGGCAGTGCCCACGCTCACGGTGCTAACCGTCGTATTCTTGACCCACCCAGGCACACGTGATTCAAAAGAAGTGAGGGAAAAAGGGTCCGCGCACTGCATGACATTGTTGATCGTGGGGTATGTGGGAGGTGAGTGCGGGGGTGAATGGCCCCTTGGGGAGCCCTGAGAGGATGCGTCTGAAATTTGAGGGGTGGGTAGGGGTGAGGGGCTTGGCGGTTGGTGCTCGGAATTACTAGGAGAATGGACGATTTTCTGATGTTGAATATAATGCTGCTTCACGCTTCCTTGCCTTTCTAGATCTCTCATCCAACCTTCCCATTCCATCTCGCTCTCTCCATCGATTTCTCCTGATTCTGAGTCCGAGTATGACGCGAAAGAACTAGTGGAAATTTTATGACTCGTTCCTTGCGAGAAAGCGAATCGCGGATTGTGGATATCGTGCAATGAGGTTTCTCGACGGGTATGTTCTGACCGTAGGACGAGTGCCAGGGGTTTTCCAACATCACCCATGCCAGCCTTGCGCGCGGTCTCGACGGTTTTCGTGCGCCACTCTGGGTATGGAAGAGAATCGTACGGAGAGGAGTAAACAAAAGGTGTGAGAGCGGGAGAAGACACATTGTTCCAGTAATTTGCGACTGTAATGATTGATGAGGTGGGGAGGAACGATGATGATATTGGATGAGAGGTGTAGCGGTGAAGGATGCGGAGGATGTTTGAGAAAGCTGTGCGAGTGAACAGTCAGATAGACAAACGATGCAAATTAAATCAAGTACCATGGTCGTCGAGCAAATCGAGGACGAGCCATTCGCCTTCCCCGCGGCAGATGTCTTCCGGATTATAGCCGCAGGAGTGAGAGTTCTTATAATGATCTCTCTCGTCTGAAGGTTCTTTTGGGGTTAAAGTGGTTTTGTCCGGTAAAGAGGTGATATCTGTCGCTTCAATTTGTACGTCTGTTTTCCAGTCTTCTGCAATCGGAGATGAGGGGAAAGACATAGACGGTGAAGAGCCAGAGACGGAGGATGCTATGAACTCCTTGCTTTGAAACTTGAGACAAACAACGCGTTGTTTTGCAATGATGGAACAAGCCCTTGCAAGAGACTCCGCGCCACGAAGCGCGCGTAATGATGTCAGTGGAAAATGATGCAAAGGTGTTCCTCCCTGGTAGCTTGGAGGTGAGCACGCAATGCGGTAACTGTATATTCAAAGGACGCACGGATGAATCCTTACAGAGAGACAGCGTGCCATGATTAATGACTATCCACCGATCTTTCCATTCGACTTTCGCCTTTCTTCTCTTCTTTTCGGGTTGCAAGGGAGTCTGAATAGTAGATATCTTGTCTCTGCCTCTTGCGTTTAACCTGTTACCGGTGGCCGCAGGGGATTCGAATCGACCTGACTTTACACTCCAAACTGCACGAAGGGCCCTAGCTTTAGACTCGAAGTAGGGCTGGACATACTCCGACATGATTTCTCTTGGTAATTGGACGACCTTTCCTGAACGATGCATCTCTAGAAGTTCACAAGGCCGAAGTTTATACCACGATAGGGCAAAGTCATCTTCCAGAATTGTTCCAGTCGAGAAGGAGATAAGGGTATACTGGTCGGTGACTGGACTACTGCCAGGTTGAACGGTGCGTGAAGCAGATACGGTTGATGTCTTTCCAGGTCGACGAGAATATATGGCCTGACGCCTGAGTTCTGGGTGGCGATAGGAAAAGTCGTCAAGGTCGTCCGAGTCCTCGTCATACTCGTCGTCCTCATTGTAACCGTCGTCCACACTATCGACTGAGGTACGTGTCCTGATGCTAGAAGCAAACGTGATAGGAGAAACTGGGCGCTGAGCGGAGAGATGGGGCGTTTGGATGATATTGCATTTGGAAAGTATCCAATGCTTGACCTGTTTGACTTTCTGGTTATCGTCCAAGTGCGTTATGAACCACTGGTCATAAGGTACTAGATTATGAAGTTGTGCGGGTGCGTGAGATTTGCAGGAGACGCGCTCCATATCAGCAGTTTCTTACAAACTTGAAACGTTTTGACTGCGCACCGAATCTGCATGCTACTGCCAGTAATGGGCGATAGTTTTCTGACTGCATCGCCTTGTGCAGTGGCTGGTCGATAAATGTTGTCAGGCAGCTAAGTGTTGGTCACGTAGGTAAACGGAGACAGCCGTGATGTCACTCTTGGCAGTACTACAACCCCCATGATCTCCAGTCCTTTTTTTGCGGCAATACCGCTGAAGTTCACAGAGAGTACCGGTTGCAGATTGTAGTATATCAGTATTCACGCGCACACTTGAAAATATCATCCGACCCTGGCCGCATCTAAAGCCGAGACTACGGCACGTTGTGTTACTCAAAACGGCTCAAGGCTGAGTTCATCCGTCTATGGTCTCTCCAGGGTAGACCTTGTACGTTGAGGATGTCGAGGTAATGTTGAGCCATTTCTATCAGAATATACATACACTGACAGAGCTCGATATATCAGGTTCTGCTCGTAATAGGTCGAGGTTTACTCGCAATTGATCACACTCTGGACTTTGCTTGCAGTCGGTCGAGTTCTGCTTGAGCCTCGGCATAAGCTTGAGCATATCCTTCATCTTAAGCTTCCCTCCAGATCTGCAAGAATCATATCGTGACAAATCCTCACCTACTGTTCTCACTGCTCTAACTTCCTCTGCTTTCATGAGTTCTTCGACTTCCGCCTCAAAATCGAAATGCGCCTCCAAGATGCGGTGTTCTATTTTCTGGGCTTGTCAAGGTTCTGAAGATTTTGGTGACTTGAGCTTACGCTTTCCAACTTTTACGAGCTTTGGAGGAAGCGCTGCTGGAGTCATGGAAGTCCTGGAATTGGGAGGACCAGACAAAATCGAGAGCCATATGATAGCATGGTAAGGGCCAAGGGCTATAATGCGAGCATTAAATACCAGCTGGTCGATTATTTAAGTCGCTTTGGGAAATTTGTTATAGGTTCAACAATACTAACTTTTGTGAAGACTCGGTTCCTGCCGCAGACCCTGACTTTCCTTTTTTTCACATACTCTACCTGGGGATCCTCCATGGGGTACTTCGATATTGGTATACTGGTCCGTGCCCTCCCTCAAAAGACCGATGTTTCCAAGATTCTGCGACTGCGTTTCTTCTCCTTCCTCTTCGCATCCCCATTTTTCGTACGCCGCTCACTACTTTGTTAGGGTGTACCTCTCGACTTCAATCGTGTTTTAATCTCTTTTTACCTCTATTCAGAACTCGCAATCTGTACGTGTCTTCGTCTAAAAAGGTCTGTACCACAATCCCTATTGCTGACAATGACTCAGTTACTCCCATCAGTATCTGACTCCTCTCGTCTCCACATATCTTCCACAATCATACAAAGGCAACGCCATCGAAGCTTGATCCGCAAGGTCGAGGTAGGTATCTCGTTATTCACGCTCACCCTTCTCACTCTTCATCTCCTAGACCGCTTAGTGAGTCACGTTGCTAAATCATTCAAAATCGTGATAGCTTCATCAACATGTCTTCCTCTCTCGACTCAGGCAGCGACCACTCAGATGTCTCGATGGAGCCCAGTGTCAAGTCACCTTTACCGCTTGACAGAGAGATAGAAAAGCAACCAGATCTTCCCGATGACTGGAAACCACCTTCCAGGTTCTCCGTTTGGCTTTGCTTCACCGCTATCTGTTACTTCTCTGTCGGAAAGCCCAATCTTGAGCAACTTTGGCAGGAGGTGAGAGAGGAGGGCTGGAAGAAGCGTAATGAGCGCTTCCGGACCGTAGTGTGGACATCTCTTTGCATGGTAAGTATATTGTTAATAATAGTTCTGTCTTGATTGACGTCTCCGCTTTTCTAGCAAGGATTGGCCTTATTTTGGTATATCCGTCTCATTTTGAGACCACCTCAGATTAAAATCGTTGAAAATGTTTCTACCGTACATTACGACTCGTTGGTTTTTTTATCATGCGTATTCTCGATGTACGGACTACTCTACCATGTGTTGTTTTGGCGATCCGACGCGGCGATCGAGTTGCATGAAACGATCAACCAGAGGGTAGGAAAATTTCTTGGCAGAGCTACTGTATTGCAATGTCACTGACCCAAATAATTCATCTACTCAGATGCAAAAACCATTCCATTTGTCGCGTCGAAGAGTGTTGACTCATGTCAGTTTCATTCGCATGACTACCCTTACTGCTGTCTGCTCTATGGGGTGTCTCGCAGGTGGTAAGCGAACATTTTGAGTTTGGATTCAAAGTTTGTGCTGATGTTTGATATTTTATCAGGTTTTATCTCGATTATTTTGGGATGTAGTTTATTTACCTCTCTTGCGGCGGCTGGTGCGATCTCCCTGCTCTTGGATGCGATAATGTGGATGGACGATCTAGCGGCCTTATTGGTGTATCCACTCGCTTTCATTACGTGGTTCGGCTTGGGCATGCGTTACATGAATATGACACATTCGCATTAATGGCAATAGCCATTGATTCATTGGTGACTTTTTTTTGGTGTGTAGATCGTATCGTTGCCCATGCACCGTGTATCACGATGTGTGTCCCCGTACATACTTTCTCTTACATATACGTCCACTTTTTGTTCTCCGTCTCAACGATTTTTTGGTAATATTCTTCGTACGATATCGGTTGTCCTCAGTTTTTCTAACTAAGACTCTTAAGTTTGTTTTCTAGCCCGAGCCTCTTCAGCTTGTGAGACTGCACGTATGTAATATTTCAGACTCCTAGTCTCATACGAGCCGTTATATCTTAGAATAACATCATGCTCAGCCTGCCACCTTGCATCACCTTGCATTCGCCTGCTGTATGTATGCCAGTCAGAAGATCGGCTGATGCACGTTGCAGGTTTGCACGCACCATGCTCTGTTTTGATGGTCCGAACCTTCC
>Ga0310811_10006481_pt1 | contig 14968 bp, 12 predicted proteins | sample YCmetagenome_FD_207642 | JGI IMG/M metagenome (GOLD analysis project Ga0310811, IMG submission 207642) | Soil microbial communities from experimental microcosm in Duke University, North Carolina, United States - YC | ecosystem: Engineered > Artificial ecosystem > Soil microcosm > Unclassified ...
AGGTCACCATCGACTTCGATCGTTCCGGACTTATCTGTCGCATGCTGATCAAAGCCGACTCGTCCCAGATCGTCTCAGCCCCTGCCGAAGGTCGGTCACATCCATCCGAATGAAGCAAAGCCAATGGCATGCAACGCTTATCTATCCGACCGTCCTGCCTGCACTCAGGCGCGACGTACTCCATAGAACGGCTTGGTAAATGCTGCCCGGCCTAGTCCTTCATTTCCCGTCCGCGGATTCCAAGTTTCTCCGCAAAAAAAACCAAATCGGCCAATGATCGCGTCCCCATTTTTTGCATGACGTGGCCGCGATGCATTTTCACTGTAACTTCACTTATGCCAATCTTGTCGGCTACCTGTTTGTTCAAGAGTCCGGCCGTTACCATCGCCATGATCTGGCGTTCGCGCGCCGTCAACGACTCAAATCGCTCTCGCAATCGGGAATTGTACGTTTCTTCGCTGCGACGTTTCTGGTCTCGCTCAAGAGCCTTGGCCACCGTATCGAGCAAATCCTGCTCACGGAACGGTTTAGTGAGAAAATCGAACGCACCGGCCTTCATTGCCTTGACCGACATCGGAACGTCGCCATGGCCGGTGATAAAGATGATCGGCATGTTAATGCCCAGGCGGCCCAGCTCGGCCTGAAGGTCGAAGCCGCTCAGCCGGGGTAACCTTATATCGGAGACGAGGCAGCTCGTGACGGCGGGCAACGGATATTCGAGCAGCTCGGTCGCCGAGGCGAAGACCTTGACGCCAAGTCCAACCGATCGGAACAGGCTGCTGAGCGCGCCAAGCGTAAGCGGGTCGTCGTCAATGACGAATACGGTCCGGTCCCCCTCAGCTTTAACCGAGGAGGCAGCAGGCGAGTCTGTCCTCATTGCTGATTCCCATTTCATTTCTTGATCGATCCTGGGGCACGCCGCGATCGGGCCGTCAGAGACGCGACTTTCCAGCCAACCAGCCCGCAAAGCATAGTTTATTCCTGACACTCCGCAACATCACGAAACACGGAGATCGCCGTAAGCATGGCTCGGCCGCATTCACGGCGGGAGCTGGACCCGTTCGAAACCATCAGAATCGAATGTTGCTTCTACCAAATAATCCCCGCCCCGCACCGGATCGGCGAGGCAAAGCCGGGCGGGAACCGGACCAGAGGCGCAGTCCTTTCGCCTAATTCAAGACCAAGCGTTGAGATTTTTCAGCCGGTTCACGACTGGGGATACCCCCCTCGCCTATTTAGAGCCTTCTCGACACACTCGGCGAGTAGTCGACCCTGCAGGTCCAGCGGCTTTTGCAGGAAGCAGACCGCACCTGCGTTTAGCGCCCGTGCCCTCACCGCCTCCTCCGGATAGGCAGTTATGAAAATGACCGGTGTGTCAAACCCCAAAGCCGACAAGCGCTCGTGCAGCTCAAGGCCGTTCATGTTCGGCATCTGCATGTCCGCGATCAGGCAACTCGTCTGGTTCATCAGCGACGATTGCAAATACGCTTCGGCCGACGCGAATGTATGAGTGCCCCATCCAAGTGACCTCACGAGATTTTCCAAGGCTCCGCGGAAGACGTCATCGTCGTCCACAATCGCTATAAGCGGTTTATCTGTCACTCGCTTCGCCATCCAGAGACGCTCGATGTTCCGCACTTGCGGATCGCGTTTAAGCATAATGTCATGCGACAACGGCGAAACAAATAGAACCTAGGTGCTATCATTGCGTTTCCGCCAGCGGACCCCGAGAGATTCGGCAATAAGCACCAGATCAGCCAGCGACTCCGTACCCATCTTTCGCATGACGTGGCCGCGGTGAATCTTCACCGTCCTTTCGCTGATGCCGATTTCGCTGGCCACCTGCTTGTTCATGAGGCCGGCCGTCACCAGCGACATGACCTCTCGCTCACGTTCGGTCAGCGCATCAAATCTGGATTTGATCTGTTCGGCGCGCCGCTCTTCGGTACGCCGCTTTTGATCCCTATCGAGCGCTCTCGTTACCGCCTCGAGCATCTCGTGCTCACGAAGCGGCTTGGTCAGAAAATCGATCGCCCCGGCCTTCATCGCCTTTACCGACATCGGAATATCGCCATATCCCGTCATAAAGATGATCGGAATTCTGTTGCCCAGGCGGCCCAACTCGACTTGCAATTCAAAGCCGTTGAGCTGGGGTAGTATGATGTCCAGCACAAGACAGCTCGGGGCAGAAGGTATCGGATATTTCAGCATATCTTCGGCCGATGCGAAGGCCTGGACGCCAAGACCAACCGAGCGAAACAGGCTGCTTAGTGCGCCGCGCGTCCGTAGATCATCATCAACGACCAGCACGGTCGGGCATTGCCGAGCCGAAGGCGCGGGTGCGCAGGATACACCTTTCGTCATCGTGCCGCTTCCGCCTTCATTCCATCAACCTCGACGGCCCTCGCGGGTATTGGGGCCGGATCACCTCGGAGAACCATGGAATTCCGGCGAGAGAGCCTGTCCCTGCCCTATTTCCCTTCTGCCTGCGGGGCGAGCGCAGGCAGCGTAAATTGCACTACCGCACCACGTGGCAGGTTCGCGCTTGCCCATAACTTCCCCTCGTGAGCCTCAATAATCGAGTTGCAGATCGACAGCCCCATGCCAAGGCCCCCGGGTTTGGTTGTGTAAAAAGATTCGAACAGCCGCTCGGCATATTCGGGAGGAAATCCGGGTCCGGAATCCCGCACCGCCACCAGCACGGCTCCGGAGGGTGACTGCTCGGTGCTGATCAGCAATTCGCGTGCTCCCTCGCTTGTTCCGCTCATGGCCTCGATCGCATTGATCAACAAATTGAGCATCACTTGTTGAATCTGAACGCGGTCGGCCCAGGCCGACGGTAAATTCTCCGCAAGTCGCGTCTTCATCGAGATGCCGTTCTTCGACATTTCGCTACGCACCAATTCCGCGACCTCCAGTATCTCATTGTTGATTTCGAGCCTATTCTGCCGCGGAGGTGCCTTCTTTACCAGAGCGCGGGTTCGATCGATAACCTCGCCCGCCCGCACGTTGCTTTCAACGACGAAGCCGAGGGCCTGCCGGACCTCCTCCAGATCCGGAGGACAGCGTCGGAGCCAGGATAGCGCGGCATTGGCATAAGTGACTGCCGCCCCGATCGGCTGGTTTAATTCATGGGCGATCGACGCGGTTAGTTGCCCCATCACCGCAACGCGGTTGGCATGCGCCAGCTCCATCTGCACCTCGCGGTAGCGTCGCTCGCTCTCGCGCGCCTCCGTCTCGACGCGCTTGCGCTCGCTCAAGTCCAGGACGAAGGTGACGCCTTTGTCCCGCCGCTCGTCGAACGCCGCCGAGCCAACGAGGACCGGCACGCGGCTCCCGTCCTTGCGTAAATATTCTTTCTCGAAGGGCTGGACAGCTGCGGTCATCTTCATTTCTTCATGAGCGCGGATGCTGCGTTCACGCCATTCCGGCGGAGTCAGATCGATATAGCGCAATCGGCGTGCGATCAGATCCTCACGGTCGTATCCAATGCTCATGAGGAAGGAACGATTTGCATCGACGATGACGCCCTCCTCATCGAAGATATGGATTCCAATGATATTGGAGTCGACCAGACGGCGGATTCTGGATTCGCGTTCCTGAAGCTCGCGGTAGAGGCGCGCGTTGTCGAGCGACGTCGCGGCCTCGGAGGCAAGAAACTTCAGGACTGTCAGTCGCGGCGGCGTAAACGCTCGCGGAACGAGACTGTTTTCGAGATAGAGCAGCGCGACCAGCCTGCCATGTTTCACAAGAGGTAGGGTCAGGATCGACTGGGCGTGTTTGCGTCGGAGATAGCCGTCATTGGCAAATATGCTCTCCATAAGGTGATCATCGAGGGCAACGGGTTGCTGCGTTCGAGCAGCATACAACACAATTGATTCGGCAATCTCGGCGCCGGAAATGGGGTGGTCACGAAGGGTAATCGTAATCGCGGCGTCGTTGGTGATCGCTTCGGCGCCGATTCGCAGCTCGGTACCCCGCGGCAGAATCAACAGCCCGCGTTCCGCGCCGGCGTTCTCGACGGCGGTCCGCAATAGCGTGTCGATTACCTTCTCCAGCACGATCTCGCCCGAGACCGCCTCCGACACTTTAAGGACCGTAACAAGATCCAGGTGGTCGAGCGGCGTCCCGATCGTGCTAGTCGCTCCCAGCGCGGACTCTTTCTCCCGCAACTGCGGATACATCCGCATGAGTTGTCGCACCTTGGCTTCGGCACCCCACCGCAGGTAGCAATCACGTGCAGTGGCCAGATAGGCCAGGACGGCGGTTCGAAGGCCGCGCGCTTCGTAGAACCGGGCCGCACACTCTCCGGCGATCGCCTCGATCTGCACGAACCCGGTTTCCCGGGCCTGACGGATCGCTTCCTCAAATAGCTGTTCGGCTTCCAAAGCGCGGCCTTCGATGCGGGCGATCTCTGCGGCCAGCAGCGACACGCGAGCACCGAAATTCGCTTGATTTTGCGCGCACCGGATCGAGAGTTCGCGGTGGTGGTGACGGAGGCTGTCGAGGTGAATCTCACGCCGTTCGTCCGGCGATGAGTCATAGGCGGCTGCATGGGCAATCGCAGCATAAAACCGGTATTCCGCCGACTCCACATATGCCCTTATGTTCCGGAACAGCGCCTCATCGGCTAGTGCGAGCGCGGCATCATGGCGCCCGGCGAGCACATGGAGCTCCATCCGCGCAAGACGGTGAAAGCAGACATGCTGCAACGACGCGCCTTCCGCCGGGACAGGCGCGGCCAAATCGGCCGACTCGAAGCGGTTCTCCCGATCACGCCCCATCAGATCAAGCGCGAAGTTCCTTTGCGCCGCCAACTGCGAGCCAAGCAGTTCGAACCCCGACGCTTCCGCAAATGCCACCCCTTGTTCGGCGTCCCTGTAGACTTCCGGGAGCGGGTCGCCACTGAAAAGACGCGACGATACGAGCGCATGATGCGAGTAGGTCACCCAGGTCAAATCTCCTGTCGCCGACGCTATCTCCAGGCTGCGGCGAATAAACGGCTGCGCGGACCGGATCGGCCGAGCCCAAGGCGTCACAAACTGGCCGAATACCATGAGCGTTCGCCCGCTCAACCTCGATTGGGGCCACCGATTGGCAAGGGAAACGCCGAATTGCGCCAAGCGGAATCCAAGCTCCGCCTGTGCGTAGCGGATGTTTAAGACGCTGAACACACACGCCAGGGGATAGGAGGACCCGTCGTAGATTCCGTGCTGCAGCGTCAGTCGTACCGCTGCCAGAATCACAATGTTGGACAGGTTGAGATCGGTCAGGAGAGCCGGCGTGATAAGGTCGGCAAAAACCTGCATGGTGGCACGATGACCGGGATCAGTCATCAGCGGCAACGCATGGAGCCGATCATCGGACAATTGCTCGGCCAACCTTTGCAGCGGATGGCCCTCCTCATCCACTTCGCGGTCGGTCGGGTGAGGCCGCCAGTGGATTCCGACCTGACGCAGAAACTCAAGACAGACATCAATGCCTCGCGGGAGCTGCCCCCGCATCGTATAGAGGTTCGCCCGAAGTCTGGTTACCTCCGCGCTGGCCTGAATGTTGGGGCTACTTTGCGACAGCACCAGCAATTGCGCATCCGCGGCATCGAAATGGCCGACCAGAAATTCGCATTCTGCACGCAGGAAGGCGACTGCGCAGGCCGTCGGGCTGTGCCGCGGATGCGCTTCATCGCCAAGCAGTTCGCGTGCAACCTCGAGATAGATGATGGCGGCATTATAGGCTGCCGCGGCCCGGGCGCGCTGCGCGGCTGAAAGATCGACGGCGATGGTCTTCTCACGTTCAAGCTCGCTGCTGACGGCGGTGACGCCGCGGTTCAGCTGGTTAGCGATCAAGTAAACCTTGTCGCTCGCTTCATCCGGAGTGAGCTGTCTGGCGAGCGCCATGCCGATGCGAAGATGCAGGGCTGGCCGGTTTTCGACCGACAGCAAACCATAGGCGGCCTCTTGAATGCGGTCATGCACGAACCCGTAGGAGCTATCGAGACGCTCGATCAACTCAAGACGAACGGCCTCACGCAGGTCAGCATGAAGCTGCTGCTCCGATATCCCCTGCACGAGAGCGAGGGTAGCGAACTCGGCGCTGTTGCCGAGGCAGGCCAGCCCCAGCAGAGGTTTGTGCACCGCGTCGGGCAGTCCGCTCAGCTTGGCGACCATGAGGTCAGCGACGTTCTCTGTGTATCCCTTGACATGGATACCGTCGAGATCCCAGCGCCACTGCGCGGTGTCGTGATCGAACACCAGCAACTCCTGTTCGGCGAGCGCGTAGAGAAACTGGATCAGGAAAAACGGGTTGCCGCCGGTCTTCTCGTGCAGCAGCTGCGCCAGAGGAGCGGCGCGCTCGGGCTCGCAGCGCAGCGTGTCCGCCGTGAGCTGGCCGACGCCCTCACGGTCGAGGGGCGCCAGCCCGATCTCCTGCACCCGCCGCGCCGCTTCGCGCATGGCAGCGAGTTTTTGCCGCAGCGGATGCGTCGCGGCGACCTCATTGTCACGATAGGCACCGATCAGCAACAGATGCCGAAGGTCGGGTCGGGTTAGCAGATCCTCGAGCAGGTCCAACATGGCCGTATCGAGCCACTGCAAGTCGTCGAGGAACAGTGCCAGAGGATGATCCGGCCGCGCGAAGACTCCGATGAAGCGACGAACGACAAGCTGAAAGCGCCGCTGCGCGTCCTGGGGCGAAATCTCGGGGACCGCTAGTTGCTCGCCGATCACCAATTGCAGTTCAGGAACCAGATCGACGATCAGCTGGCCGAGCGGGTCGAGGGCCACGCGGAGGGCGTCACGCCAGGGCGCCAGATCGGCGTCGCTTTTTGCAAGAAGCTGCCGGATTAGATTCTGAAAAGCCTCGGCGAGCGCCGCATAGGGGATGTCGCGCTTGTATTGGTCGAATTTGCCGGAGGCGAACAGCCCGCGACTCGGAACCAGCGCCTTATGCAGCTCGTGGACGACGGCGGACTTGCCAACGCCGGAGTATCCCGAGATCAGGACCAGCTCCGGTGCACCGCTCCTGACGACGCGATCGAATGAGCCCAGCAAGGCTTCGATCTCTCGCTCTCTCCCGTACAATTTCTCGGGAATCAACAGCCGATCGGGAGCGTCGTGTTGGCCGAGCGGGAAATCCTCAATCCGGCGTTGCGCTTTCCATGCTGTCAGGCAGCGGCGCAGATCATCCTCGAGGCCGGCGGCGGTTTGGTAGCGTTCCTCGGCCGTCTTGGCCAGCAGCTTCATGATAATTGCCGAGATCGCGCCAGGCACCCCCCTCACCCGTTCCGCCGGCGGCATCGGCCGCCTCGCGACATGGCAATGGACCCATTCCAGCGGATCGGTCGCGGTGAACGGCAGCACGCCTGTGATCAGTTGGTAAAGCGTGACGCCGAGCGCGTACAAGTCGCTTCGGGAGTCGATCGAGCGGTTCATGCGTCCGGTTTGTTCGGGCGCCATGTAAGCGAGCGTGCCGGCGATGGCTTCGGGCGGTTCGAGCCGCCGCCGCTCGCGCGTCAAACGCGTCGCACTTCCAAACCCGGTAAGCCAAGCTTGGCCGGCCGCGATGTCCGTTATAATATTGGCCGGTTTGATGTCCTTGTGGACGATGCCGGAATCGTGCAGCCTGCGGATGGCAGAACAAAGCGAGATGGCGATGCCAAGAAACGATTGTACCTCCATCGGCGCACCGAGCATATGGTGCAACGGCTTGCCTCCGGGATCGCTAAGCACGAGCATGGTCCGACCACGCTCGCGCAGCATTTCCAGCGGGCGCGCCGCCCAGGAGGCATCGGCCAATTCATGTTTCAATTCGAATTCATGGGCGAGGCGCTTGAGGCTGCCGGCGGTCGGAGGATTGGCGACGGGAACGACGACCAATACGGCTCCGCGACCATCAATACCTTCGTGCCATCCTCTGTAGAAGATGCGTTCGCCATCCTCCCAGGCCAGTTGAAGGTTACCCAACTCAGTCTCATCACTTGCCGGAGATGGCATCTCGGGGTCCGCCATCGAACAAACCTTGTAACCAAACGGAATTCAACCCCTCGTCATCACGGCTATAGCGCAAACATGCTCTGATATCCACCAGCCCAGACAATAGAGACCGCGTCCTCTCTGAAGCGCGGAATACACTGTTCCAATCTCCAAACGCTTCCGGAAGATCACGCCAGAGTGAGCCAGTGCGCACAATCGACACCACATCTTCGACGAACATCCGATTGGCGCGGCCGGCAGACCCTTTCTGGCGAGGTCCGCCGATAATCAGCGCCGCCGTCCGCTCCCACGCCACGTCGCTCAAACCAACCGCTCCATCTCACTCAAGATTCCCGCTGCGCGTATCGGGCGAGCGAGCGCCGAAGGGGCTGCCTCTCCCAAAAGCAGCTTTGTCCTTCCGAAAATCGGCGATCGTCTTATGATCGGGAGCCAGGCGGCCGATCAGCCACATCACCTCGATGTTGCGGCATGCCTCACGTTCCAGGCGGGGACTGCATTGCACCCGATTGAGATAACCGCAGATGTAAAGCTTCAGAAGGATTGCCGGATGATCGGACGGCCAGTCTCCCTAGCCCGGCACATCCGGGAGATTGAGGGTGAACTAAAGGTTCGGCTTCAAAATGCTAGAACCTGGGCAGAGGCGGTTGATCCGCTCAAAGTGACTGGTTAGCTCAACCTCATGCTCAAGGCATTCGAGTTATGCCTCCCGACCAAGTCCACCACCGTTCCGACCGGCCCCGACTGGCTCCACGAGATCAAATACGACGGCCACCGCCTTGAACGCGACGGCGACCGCGTGCGTCTCATCACTCGAGGCGGTCACGATTGGACCAAGCGATACCCCTGGATCGTGGAATCCACCCGCAAGGTGCGCCAGGCGCGGTTCGTACTCGATGGCAAGGCCGTCGTACTGGACGCCGATGGCGTCTCAGATTTCAACGCCCTGCACCCTCGCAAGCATGACCACGAAGTCCAGTTCTGCGCGTTCGACATCATGACCGAGGGCGACGATGATCTCCGCAGGCTGCCGTTGGAACAGCGCAAGGTGCGGCTCGATCGGCTCTTGGCACGCCGACCTGAAGGCATCTTCGTGAACTCGTTCGAGCGCGGCGAGATCGGCCCCGATCTGTTTTGGGCGGCGTGCCGTTTGGGGCTTGAAGGTCTGGTCTCCAAGCATCGCGACCGGCCTTATCAGGCCGGCCGGTCTCGATACTGGATCAAGGTCAAAAACCGCACGCATCCGGCCACCGATCGGGTGATGGACGCATTCCGGTGATTTCGCCTCGGCCTTACTCCTCTAGCTCTCTGAGGATTTGGTCGCGGTGCTGAACGAACAGCGCCTGACTTGTATAGAGATTGGTCAAAAGTTTCCTGGCTTCCGTTACGTCGTGGCCGTCGCGAGTAAGTTCCGCAACCCGCTCCACTTGCTCGGCTATGTGTCGCTCGCCTTGGACAACATGCCGCTCGGCTTCCGCTAAATGGCGGGTCTGCATCACGCGATGAGAAGATTGATGGCTGTCCGGCATGGCTAGGCTCCCTATGCAGGCGGGAGCGCGACTAGTCTCTCAGCCACCGACGCCTACGGACAGGCCGTTGCCGGTGATGGCGAGACAATACGCCGATCTGCGGATCGTTGCGACAGCGAGATCAACAAATGGCCTGGCTCGGGATTTTGATCTCTCTTAGCGCGAGTGGACGCGTCGTGCGATCTGGAACTGCGCTGGCCTAGCCGCGTTTTCGTGCAATGCACGGTTCTTTGCACCAATCGCTTATAGCGCGTGCCGATGCCGCTCTTCACGAAGCGCAGCAGCTACATTCGGGCCTTATACGACAAGCCTCACTGACCCAAGCCATTTGCCGGCGATCCCAGCTCTCCCAAACGCTCTGATCCGGCCTAAACCCGGCCACCTCGATTTCCTTGGCAGTTCGCGCGAGGGCTCAGTCCGGCAGGACGACTGTCGCCAACTCTGTTTCAGATGGAAATGGCTCGTAGGTCTTGCGACCCAAAAAGGTCTCAGGGGAGCCAACCTCCGCAAGCATGGACAGCTGTCTAGCCAACCTGACGAAAAGGTCTCGTTGCTGCGTGTTGGCCAACCCACTAGCTATAATGGCGCATTCCGCCGCGTCGTCACGCAGCCTCTCCGCGCGCTCGCGCACATCGCTCATTAGTCGCCCACCCCCTAGGCTACGAACATCCACGATTGCGAATTAGCGTCAGAACCCACGATGCCGGTCAAATCACGAACCATTGCGTGTCCCCATTTCGCACCGTGTCTGCTTTTCGCAACTTGTGGGAAATAGATCGTGAATTTACCAACCAAGGAATGTATCGTGCCATTCGGTAGCACGCTCTGGTTGGAACGCGGCGACATTTTTCACGGTGCTATTCCAGAGTGCGCGTCGGAGACGCTCAACTACCAATGCCTTCCGCGCTTCCAAGGCAGAGATAATGTTGTCGATCTCGATGCAGTCCAGCGTGCGCTTGATCCGCAGGACCGTGGGTACCGCGATCACGGCATCGCCGTGACGCATCAGCAGATCGCGGGCGGCCACCTCACAGTGTTCGATGAAAGCGCCGATTGCTTCCTCGCTGGAACATTTGGTTTGCGAGAATTAACAGACTCTACTCGCTAGCGACCCCGCACGAAGGTCGGGTCGAGATCTTCGTTAGGCGTGTTTCCTTGGCCGCTGAACGGTCACGTCTGCGAGCAAGGTCGCCGTGCGAGGCAATCTCGACGCCCGCTCAGCGGGGAATTGATGAGCGCCGAAGATAAGTGAGCAAGGCATCGGCCGTGCCCTTTCCGAGCGCCTGTCGCCCCAGTAACCTTGGTCACCAACGCCAGAAAGAAAGGCCGCCTGCGTTGCCGCAAGCGGCCCAAGTCAAGGGAGGAAACGCCCAACGAGGGCAGCGGTAGCGGGGTTGGGGGATAGGGTTCGCTACCGCATACCCCCATCTAAGAAGATTGCGATCAGCGGCTCAATTGAACACAAGTAAACGTCGCGCATCCAAAGGTGTCGCGGATTGATACGAAGGTTTATAGCGCGATCGAGGCGCACCGCAGTGGTTAGGCCCGCGACTGGCGAGCCAACGTCAGCACGAGCTTCTCACGTCACTCCCTTAGCTTTGCAAGTGATCCGCTTGTCGCCGCGGTTGATCATCAACTGCCATCAGCGAGGCGAGATAGTTCGTTGTAGTTGGCCACCATTAGCTCTCGCTGAGCAACGGTTCGTCGCACTAGAACAACGTTGTTCTTCGAAGCCGCTAGCCTGCTCGCTAAGTTCCACAGGCCGGTCCAGACTTCGTCGCCTTGCGGGGTCTGACCCAGGAGGATGTCCTTGCCCAGCTCAATAGGCTTCTTGATTCAACCCCATTGTGCATCTCGACTGCGCCCACCACGCTGTCGCTACTAACTCTACTAACTCAGCGTCAGTAACCGTTCTCTCCTGCCGGAGATCAAAGAGCGGGCCTCGCCGCCGTCAAGAGCTTCGCCTCTTCCGCGGGATTAAACGGTATCAAGGACCAGTTTCCATCGATTATCATAATTGGTGATGACAGCCCTCCCAACAGGGTGGCTTCGGCCAGTCTACCCAACCGTCGCTGGACCGCCGAGCGGTTGTTGACTCGCCGAGCCATCGATCGACCGCCGACGTAGCGCTGCGTCGCAAGAAATGCGCCTGATCGTTGGTTAAGCGAAGCTCCCCCACGTGAACGCTCCGACGTCGGCGATGGCATGCTCTTCCGCCAAGCACGCTGCTTCCCCAAGCCTAGTACAATATGCGCTCTAACCTGATCGCCTCGCCGACTGAGGGTCCAGCTATCGAAACTATAAATGGCAGCCATTGGACATTCTTGCATGATTTCTTCAAATTTGCCTTGGTGATGAACTATCTCAAGGCCGCGACCCGAACAGTATGGAGCTAGCGACGCTACTTTGCATAAAGCGCTCAACACAGCAGTTGGAAACGCCGGCCAGCATCCTGGAGAAATACGAGCGTCGGCCAGAATCAGCGGACTTCGGCCAAGATCGTCGGACTCACTCGTGTCCACGCGTGTTGCTTTCTGGTTAGGAGACCTGCAATGATCCTAACCAGCAAAGAACGCCGCACGTTACCTCGAGTCGAAACCGGGCTGGTGCGTGACGTCACATGCCTCCTCGTCGAAGACGATCATTCGCTCCGCGACTTGGTGACCAATTATCTAGAGGATCATGGCGTCCGCGTGATCTGTGCATCCCGGCCGCGCGAACTAGAACCTTTGGTTGCGCGCAACCGACCCGATCTGATCGTGCTCGATTTGGGGCTCGGAGGAGAATGTGGCTTTGATCTGCTTCGTGAACTCCGTGCGCGATGCAATATACCGGTCATTATCACTACAGGACGTCTCTTGGACGAGATCGATCGAGTCGTTGGGCTGGAGCTTGGAGCTGACGACTACATCACCAAGCCGTTTAGCTTAAGGGAATTGTTGGCCCGCATCCGCGCTATTTTGAGAGGCCGAGAGGCCAGATTGACCAAGCGCCGGCGCGCGAGCGAAAGAGGATGCTGCCTTTGCTTTGGGGGATGGAGGCTGGAACGGCGGACACGCCGTCTCACCAATCCGCGAGGCGACCCGGTCACCCTCGCGAAGGGCTTATGTGTGCCGTTGCTGGTATTCCTCGATGCGCCGGAGCGACCGCTATCGCGCAAATACCTTCTGCAGGCGACGCGCGTCCATCAGGACGCATTCAACCGCAGCATCGACACACAAGTCACGCGCCTGCGCCGCAAACTCGAGGACCCCTCGATCATCCGCCCCGAACGCGGCGTTGGCTACATCTTCACGCTTCCAGTGAAAACTTTATGACACCGAAGCTCATCCGGGCATCGTGGAAACGTGATTCGGCGAAGTGTGACTCGTGTGGCAAGCATCGATACAGGCCCCGCCCGGCAGTTCGGCGGAAGCATCAACAGAAACGCGAAGATGGCCGAGGAGAGCTTGATGAATCAGTTGGACATCGCACTACCTCGCTGCAGAACATCGTACAGTGGTCGGAGGCCCTCCGAGCTGCTGAAGGCCCGACTCCATCACGCTCGATGCGGCGTCCGTCAGTTGGTGGCGCCATGTCATGATAAAAGCGAGAAAATCGCAGATTAAGATTCTTAGTGCCTAGGTACCGCCGCGCACCGGCGGCGACACGAATCACTCCATCAACTCGGCTAGCTGCGCCGCCCTGGCCTGCAACAACTGTCGATCGATCTTTCCCATCGCATTACGCGGTAACTTGTCGACCACGAAGAGATGTTCGGGGAACTTATAGGCTGCGAGCCGGGCGCGAGAGATTGAAGAGGCTACCCCTACCACTTCGTGCGCCCGCACTGGAAGTTGCGGCAGCAATTCGTGTCATGCGTTGGTGCGCCTAGCAGGCGATGATGTGTGACGTTTCACGCTTACGAGCCCCAGGGCAAAGCAAGCATCATCCCAGTACAACCAATCATCGCATTGGGAATCTGCCGCGGCGATCACGAAGCCAACGCTCCGATCCGTACGCCGCACATACCCGCTATGATCGCGGCCGCGACAATGGTGCTCACCCCGATGCATGCAATCCAAAGGCGATCCGCGCGGCGCCGATCTACGCCGTGCGCAATCAGAACCACCCGTAACCCTGACGCAAGATGACTCAGGACGAAGAACACGCCGAGCGCGTAGTGAGGCAACAAGCGAATATTCCATGCGTCATGAATCAGCCCGGTCGGAGCTCCAATCGCGAAGTTCCAATCAGTTGGTATGCCGAGAAAGCTTCGGGCGTAGATGAAAACCGAATTCATATGCCCGAGGATGAACAGTGAAAGATAGGCCCCCGAGGCAACCTGAAAGGTCCGGTGGAAACCCTGCTCGCTCGCACTCCAACCCCATGCGAGACGGAGGCCGGTGCCTATCTGGAAAAGCATGGCCGCCACCAACAACGGTTCACCTACCCGTGAGCGGTAGACTAACCGGCCGATCTTCATCACGGCGGCGTGCGCATCGGGGCCAATCAACCCGAACAGGTGGTTGGTCAGATGGAACAACACGTAAAGGCAGAGCACCACCGCCGTTGCTCCGTGTACGACGCGCCAGCGTCCGACCGCGGGGTGAGCTTTAGCAACAGCAGGGCTTGGCGCGGTATGTGACCAGATCGCAATTGCGAGCCAGATCACGCACCACACGATTTCATCTGGAATCGGACTGTGGATCAGGGCCTGAACAACGCCTTGAAAGACATACAGCGTGGGCGCAGTCACACTGGCATAGGCTAACCGTCTCGTCGGCGGGTTTGCAGCGGAACGGCAAGCGAGCGCGAACCCGAGGAACGGCACAACGAACGCGACGGTTAAGATCACGGTCGCGCCGACGATCGCGAGGGATGAAGGTGCTACGGCCTGCGCACCGATGACGGCGTGGAAGGCCCGAAGTAGAAAGGGGTAGCAAATAGCTGCCGCAGCGGGAGCCAGTGCCAAATAGTCGGAACGCCTCTCAAGAAGGCCACTCCAATTCTGCGAGTGTTCGAAGGCTTTCATCTCACATCTCTCTCAAATTAGGCTCGGCGAGCCGCGGGCTTGGCACGGATCTCGGCATCGGAAGGAGACGGCCTATCGGCGGGGCTGACGCCGAACCGATCGCGTGTGGTGTAGTCCGCGAGCACCATAGACCGCGCGTCTGAGCGTAGCGGAAAGCATCTAGTTGACGTGGTCCGCGCCCTACCATCGAGCGTCTTCAGTCTTGTGCTTTGCGAGGACCCTGCGAGTCGACACATCAGCGCGGACGCCCCCCGGCCGCCTGAGCCGAGAGCGCGAATACGCAAAACAGCCGCTCGTCGTCCTCCCTGGACCGCGCTCCAGCCCACCCCGCTCCACGATCACCCGGAAGACCTCACGATTGTATTTCCTCGAGCTCTCCGTGCAGACGGTCCCGCCCTCCCGAAAGTTGTAGTCTCCATCGGACAGCGTTGCAGTCA
>Ga0310811_10006483_pt1 | contig 14965 bp, 13 predicted proteins | sample YCmetagenome_FD_207642 | JGI IMG/M metagenome (GOLD analysis project Ga0310811, IMG submission 207642) | Soil microbial communities from experimental microcosm in Duke University, North Carolina, United States - YC | ecosystem: Engineered > Artificial ecosystem > Soil microcosm > Unclassified ...
GCGTGACGCACGCCGCGCCCGCCGCACCGCCCGTCGACTTGGCTGAGAATCCCGTCGCTGGATTCCTCCGCCTGCTCAACCGCGTCGGCACGCTCTGCTGGGTGGAGCTGCGCAAGATCCGGCACGATCGGACCGAGCTCTACACCCGGGCCATCCAGCCCGCCCTGTGGCTTTTGATCTACGGCGAGGTGTTCACCCGGGTCCGCGCGATCCCGACGCCAGCGGGGATCCCGTACCTGGCGTACCTCGCACCAGGGATCATGGCGCAGTCAGCGCTGTTCATCGCGATCTTCTACGGCATCCAGATCATCTGGGAGCGCGACGCCGGCGTGCTCACCAAGCTGATGGTGACACCCACGCCGCGCTCGGCGCTGATCACCGGGAAGGCGTTCGCGTCCGGCGTCCGCTCGCTGGTCCAGGGCGTCGTTGTCTTGATCATCGCGGCGCTACTCGGGGTGTCTTTCACGGTCAACCCGCTGAAGCTCATCTCCGCGCTGATCATCCTGGCCGTGGGCTCGGCGTTCTTCTCCTGCCTGTCGATGACGCTCGCCGGCATCGTGGTGGCCCGCGATCGCCTGATGGGCATCGGACAGGCGATCACTATGCCGCTGTTCTTCAGCTCCTCGGCGTTGTACCCGGCGAAGATCATGCCTGGCTGGCTCCAGGTGATCTCGCGGGTGAACCCGCTAACCTACGAGGTGGAGGCGCTGCGCGGCCTGCTGATCGGCACGGCGACAACGTTGTGGCTGGACATAGTGGTCCTGGCGGGCGCGACGATCGTGAGCATCACCTGCGCGTCCCTGCTACTCCCCCGCCTGGCGAACCGCTAGAACTTGTGTCTGGTGGAGCTGAATGGGTCGCCCTTGGCGTGGGCGAAGATCTTCGCGGGCGTGACCGAGAAGATCAGTGCCTCGCCGGTCCCGTCGTCGCCGCGGAAGGCGCCGCTGGTGGCGGTGTACTGCCAGCGGCCGTCCCACTTGGCGGTGAACGCCTCGGCGATGCGGCTGAGTACCGTGTCGTCGGTGACCTGGACCGCTTCGCCCTCGACCACCACATCAAGGCCCTGATCCCAGCGGTTGCAGCCGGTGGTGAGCACCACGTGCGGGTTGGCGCGCAGGTTGGCGAACTTCTGCTCGTTGGCGCCAGTGGCAAACCAGATCGCCTCCTCAGCCCACACGGCAACGACGGGGGTCACGTGCGGCCGACCGTCGGCCCGGACGGTGGAAAGCCAGAACAACTCGGCGGTTTCGAGTACCTTGCGCGTCTCTTCCCATCCGGTGGCCGTTGCGGCCGGGTCGCTGTACTGCTGGTTCAACCTGGTGACTGGCGCGGGCACGGCGTCTCCTATCGCGGCGAGGCAGGCTTTCGCACCTAAGACTGCCAGGCGACGCAGAAGTCATCGCCCGGCAGTCTTCGCGCTTTGGGGTCAGCCCGCGCTTCGGGGTCAGTCCGCGCCGAAGGGGCGGAGTTCCATGGCGCCGCGGCGGGCGAGGGGATGCTTGGCTGCGACCTCGATCGCCTCGTCGAGGTCCTTGCAGTCCAGCATGTCGTAGCCGACCATGAGCTCCTTGGTCTCCGCGAACGGGCCGTCGGAGATGAGTGTCTCCCCACGGCGCACCCGGACGGTGGTGGCGTCGTTGGGCTCGAGCGCGCGGCCCTCCAGGCGGATGCCGCGGCCGTCCATCTCGGCGACCCAAGCGTCGGTGTCCATGCCGCCTTCGGCGTCGGCGGGGTCGACCGTGGGGTCGAAGCAGACGATCATCAGGTACTTCATGGCTGTCTCCTTGTATCGGTGGGACCATCCTCGCCTCAACGACGAACCGGAGACCACCAGATCGACACCCGCGTACGCTGACGCTCATGACGGTTGACGCCAGTCCGGAGGTGCAAGCGGCGGTCACCGCCGCGTTCCGGGCCGAGTGGGGCCGGGTCGTCGCCACGCTGATCGCGGTCACCGGCGACTGGGACCTAGCCGAGGAGTGCGCGCAGGACGCGTTCACCCGTGCGCTCCAGTCCTGGCAGCGCGACGGCATCCCGGACCGTCCGGGGGCCTGGCTGACGACCGCTGCCCGCAACCGGGCCATCGACGTGTTGCGCCGCCGGGCAAGCGAAGGCAGCAAACTGCGGGAGGCGGCCGCGCTGCAGCCGCCGACGGCACCCGGCGGGGACCTGCCGGAAGCAGACGAGAGCGGCATCGGCGACGACCGGCTGCGGCTCATCTTCACCTGCTGCCACCCGGCGCTGCCGCTGGAGGCGCGCGTCGCGCTGACGTTGCGGACACTCGCGGGCCTGACGACGGCGGAGATCGCCCGTGCCCTGCTTGTCTCCGAGGCGACGATGGCGCAGCGGCTCGTCCGCGCCAAGCGCAAGATCCGGAACGCCGGCATCCCGTACCGGGTACCGCCCGCGAGCCTGCTCCCGGAGCGGACCGCCGGCGTGCTGGCCGTCCTGTACCTGCTGTTCAACGAGGGGTACAGCGCCACGTCGGGCGACCACATGGTCCGGGCTGACCTGTGCGCTGAAGCGATCCGGCTGGCGCGGCTGGTGAGCCGCCTGATGCCGGCCGAGGCGGAGGCGGGCGGACTGCTCGCGCTGATGCTGCTGCAAGACTCCCGCCGCGATGCCCGGACCGACGGCGACGGGGAACCTGTCACCCTGGAGGACCAGGATCGCAGCCGCTGGGACCACGCCGAGATAGCCGAAGGGCAGCAGGTCCTGAGTGATGCGCTAGGCGCGGGCCAGCCGGGGCCGTACCAGCTTCAGGCCGCCATCGCCTCCTGCCACGCCAGCGCCGGGAACGCCGCCGACACCGACTGGCAGACGATCGCCCGCGTCTACTGGCAGCTCTCCCGGATCGCCCCGTCCCCGGTCGTGGAACTGAACCGGGCGGTGGCCGTGGGGATGGCGCGGGGCCCGGAAGCTGGACTCGCGCTGCTGGACACGCTGGCCGCGAGCGGGGCGCTGGCTGGCTACCACCTGCTGCCGGCCGCCCGGGCGGACCTGCTGCGCCGCCTCGGCCGGCATGCTGAGGCGGCGGTCTCGTACGAGCAGGCGCACAACCTGGCCGGCACCGAGGCCGAACGGCGCTACCTGGCCCGCCGCCTTGCGGAGATGACCGCAGCGAGCGGCTAACCCCACCAGAACGCCGTAGCGATGATGGCGTACAGCGTGATCATGACCGCGCCCTCGAGCCACCTGGAGTCGCCGTCGAACACCGCCACCACGGCGACGATCACCGCCACCAGCAGCACAACGAGCAGCAACGGCGGCAGCACCAAGGTGAACTGGGCACCCACGAGCGGTGACAGCAGGACCAGCGCGGGGGCAACCATCATCACGATCTGCACGGGGCTCTGCAAGATCACCGACAGCGCGTGGTCGGGCTGGTTGCGGTAGGCCAGTTGCACCCCGACCACGTTCTCCACCGCGTTGCCGGCGATGGCCACGATCACCAGGCCAGCGAACGCGTCCTGGATGTGCAGCGCGCTCATCGCCGGGGTCAGCCCGGCCACGAACCAGTCGGAGACGAACGCCGCGGCGACACCGGTAACGGCCAGCATGGTTACCGCCAGCCACAGCGGCCAACCGGACCGCGCCGTGTGTGCCGCCGCGGGAGGGGCGTCCGTCGTTGAATTCTTGATCGAGTCGGGGAGCGACGCGGCGAACAAGAGCAGCAGCAGCACGGAGACCGCGACGGACAGCGCGCGCTCATGCCCAGCCGCCGGCGTGTGCAGCAATGCGGTGAGCGCCGGGACGACCAAGGCGGCCACCGATAGCAGGAGCAGCAGCGAGATCCGCCTAGCGGTCGACTTCTCGAAGTGCTGCACCCCGTTCTTCATCCCGCCGACGACGAAGGCCAGCCCGAGGATCAGCAGAACGTTGGCCAGAATCGACCCGACGATCGTGGCGGTCGCGACCGCGTACAGCTTGCTTTTCAGCGCGAACAGCACCACGAACAGTTCCGGCAGGTTGCCGAGGACACCTTGCACTACCCCGGTCGCGCCAGCGCTAAGCCGTTCGCTCATCGCCTCCACGCTGTCCCCGACAAGGCTGGCCAGCAGCGCTAGCGCGACGCCGGAGATGACGAACGGGGCGATGGTGCCGCCAATATGGGCGTAGTGCGTGACCGCGGCGCCGGCGACGACCACGATCGTCAGGCTGATAAGACGGGCTTCAGACTTAGTAAAGACCATGGCCGCGATCATTCCGCATCGAATGTGGGCGAGTCCGGCGAACTACAGCGGGAACACGGCGGGAACGGGCGGTTCCTAGCTTGTATGCGTAAGGAAATTCCAGGAAGGAAAACGGAAATGTACTTCGCATACGCGATCGTTCAGGCCGAACAGTCGAAGTCCGCCGCCGCGCAGCGAGCCGACGACGTGCGCCGCGGTGAACTGGCCCTCGCCATTTCCCAGCTGCTGCACCGTGGCCGGGCAGCCGCGGCGCCCGCCGCTCCGGCGCCGACGCAGCCCCTGCGCCTGCGGCACCACGCCCGCCGGTATGCCTGAAGGTGACCGCAGCCGAGGATGAGCGCCGGTAGGTTCCCGGTATGGGAATCGCTGCGCATATCGCTCGGCTGCGCGCCTTCGTTGGACATGAACTGCTAGTGCTGCCGTCCTCCGCAGTTCTCGCTGTCGACGAGGAAGGGCGGGTGCTGCTCGCGTGGCAGGCTGAGGCCACAAGCGGCTGGAGCACGGTGGGCGGGGCCGTCGACCCAGGCGAATCGCCCGCGGAAGCGGCCATCAGAGAAGCCCGCGAAGAGATTGGCGTCGAGGTTCGCCTCGCCCGGCTGCTCGACGTACTCGGCGGGCCGGATTATGAAGTCACTTACCCGAACGGCGACCGCGTCGCCTATGTCTGTGCGGTCTACGAGGCCACCATCATCGACGGCGACCCAGCCCCCGCCGACGGCGAACTGTCCAAAGTCGCCTGGTTCACCCGCGAGGAACTCGCGACCGTCCCCTTGACCCGTTTCGCCCGCGCCCTCCTGACCGCCACGGGCTATCTCTCAGCGAACTGAGCGGCCCAACTGGTGGCGGACTTCCATCAGGGCGAAACCCAGTAGGTTCAGGCCGCGCCAGTGCTCGGGGTTCGCGGCGTGCTCGTGGTCCGCGGCCAGGCCGATGCCCCAGATCCGGTCGACTGGAGATGCCTCGACTAGGATCCGGCCACCAGTGGTGATCAGGAAGTCGCGCAGTTCCGAATGCTGGCTGAACTTGGCCAGGTTGCCAGTGACGACTAGGTCGAAGCGCCGCTGCGCCCAGAGTTGTTCATCGAACCCGCGTACCTCACGACCCAGGGCCTTGGCCGCTTCCGGATGCGGCGCCTGCCGGATTCGCTGCGCCGTCTCCGCGTCGCCGAACAGCAATGCCTTGGCCACCATCATGAAGTGCTCTGCCGAGGCATACGTTTCACCGTCCACGGTGAACGACACTGGCCACCACTGGCTCAGGCAGCCTTTTCCTATTTGGCCGTTCGGCAGCGGGTGGTGCCCCCAGAACGGCAGGTATTTGGGTTGACCGCCATCTGCAATGAGCTCAAGCAACTGGTCGATGGACCGTACATCGGCTGCGGCGAGAGGCATACGGCAGTCTTATCGCCAGCGCCCACCTGGCGACAACCAGATAATGACGGTTGCTTGAGAGGCGCGTCAGCGCCGACGAGTGCCGCCGCGGCCGAAGGCCGCATTCGGGGGGTGTGGGGGGTCGTCCCCCCACGGCAAATGACGAGGACGCTACCGAGAGGTGAGCGTAGCTCACCGAACAGGGTGAGCGAAGGACGAGTGCGGCGGCGCCACCGCTCAGCCTCTGCAGACGGGGGCACTGCATGGCGAGCAAGTTCCACAAGCGGACGGGGGCACCGCGTGGCGCAGCGCCGCCGCACACCGTCACGATACAAGGTTGCGGATAGCCAAACAAGTCAGGAAGTTCCCGACAGAGGCAAGTTTTTTCCGCGGGCCGGCGACGCGACGAACGTCACGCCGATCGGGCCTGCTGACCAGTTCTAAGCTGGGGGCTATGGCTGAGTTCTCCTACACGGATCTGCTCCCGCTCGGGCACGACGAGACCACCTACCGGAAAATCGCCGAGGGCGGGGTGGAGGCCACGCAGGCGTTCGGGCGGTCCTTCTTGTCCGTCGATCCCGAGGCGCTCACGCTCCTGAGCCGGACGGCCTTCCGGGACATCGCCCACCTGCTGCGCCCGTCGCACCTGAAGCAGCTGCGGTCCATCCTCGATGACCCCGAGGCGTCACCGAACGACCGGTACGTCGCGCGCGACCTGCTGCAGAACGCGAACATCGCGGCCGGCGGGATCCTCCCGATGTGCCAGGACACCGGCACCGCGATCGTGATGGGCAAGCGCGGCCAGGGAGTGCTCACCGACGGCCGGGACGAGGAACACCTCGCCAGGGGCGTCTACGACGCCTACACCCAGCTCAACCTCCGCTACTCCCAGATGGCACCGCTCACCATGTGGGACGAGAAGAACACCGGGTCCAACCTGCCGGCCCAGATCGAGCTCTACGCGACCGACGGGGACGCCTACAAGTTCCTGTTCATGGCGAAGGGCGGCGGCTCCGCGAACAAGTCGTACCTGTACCAGGAAACGAAGGCGGTGCTGAACCCCACCCGGATGGCCTCTTTCCTAGAGGAGAAGATCCGGACCATCGGCACCTCAGCCTGCCCGCCCTACCACCTGGCGATCGTGGTCGGCGGGACCAGCGCGGAGTTCGCGCTGAAGACCGCCAAGTACGCGTCGGCCCGGTACCTCGACACGCTGCCGACGGCCGGCTCCATGGACGCGCACGGCTTCCGTGACCTTGAGCTTGAGCAGACCGTCCTAGACATCACGCGGAAGATCGGGATCGGGGCGCAGTTCGGCGGCAAGTACTTCTGCCACGACGTGCGGGTGATCCGGCTGCCGAGGCACGGCGCCTCCTGCCCAGTGGCGATCGCGGTGTCGTGCTCGGCGGACCGCCAGGCCCTCGGGAAGATCACCCGGGACGGCGTGTTCCTCGAGCAACTGGAAACCGACCCGGCACACTACCTGCCGGACCCGGCGTCGGTTACCGCGGACACGACGGAGGTCGTGGCCATTGACCTGAATAGGCCAATGTCTGAAATCCGGGCCGAACTGACAAGATATCCGGTAAAGACCCGGCTGTCGCTTACCGGAACGATGATCGTCGCCCGCGATATCGCGCACGCGAAGATCGCGGAACGCCTTGACGCCGGCCAGCCAATGCCGGATTACCTGCGCGATCACCCGGTTTACTACGCGGGCCCCGCGAAGACGCCGGAAGGTTACGCGTCGGGTTCCTTCGGGCCGACGACCGCCGGCCGGATGGACTCCTACGTGGAAAGGTTCCAAGCGGCCGGAGGGTCGTTCGTTATGCTGGCGAAGGGGAACCGGTCCACAGCCGTGACCGAGGCGTGCAAACGCTATGGCGGGTTCTACCTCGGGTCAATCGGCGGTGCCGCCGCCAGGCTCGCGCAGGACTGCATTACCAAGGTTGACGTGCTGGAATACCCGGAACTCGGTATGGAGGCGGTGTGGAAGATCGAAGTCAGGGACTTCCCCGCTTTCATCATCGTGGACGACAAAGGCAACGATTTCTTCGCGGAAGCGGCGGGCCCGCTGCTGTCCATCGGCAGCCACCCCTAAACGCTGGTATGGTCCGGCTATGCCCCCTATGACAGGACGGGTCATCGCCGGGCGATACAACCTGCAGACCCCCATCGGCCGAGGCGCCATGGGCGTGGTCTGGCGTGCTCACGACAGGCTCCTTGATCGTGAAGTTGCGGTCAAGGAGGTTGTCATCTCGGCCTTGATCGGCGCGGAGGAGCGCCGCAATGCCTACCAGCGGACGCTGCGCGAGGCTCGCACCGCCGCGCGCCTCTCACACCGCGGCGTGGTGGCCGTCTACGACGTCGCCGAGGAAGACGGCCGTCCGTGGATTGTGATGGAGCTTGTCCCGTCGCAGTCCCTCGACCAGTTGCTCGTCGTGGAGGGCCGCCTCCCGGCGGCACGGGCCGGCCGTATCGGCCAGCAGCTCCTGTCCGCGCTCGCCGCCGCGCATGTGGCCGGGGTCCTGCACCGCGACGTGAAGCCGAGCAACGTGCTTATCGCGACGAACAAGTCCGCGGACGGCTGGGATGAGCGGGCGGTCCTGACTGACTTCGGTATCGCGCAGTTCGAGGGCGACCCCCGGCTGACGCAGACCGGCATGGTGATGGGCTCCCCCGGGTTCACCGCGCCCGAGCGCATCCGGGGCAGCGACGCGACGCCCGCGTCTGACCTGTGGTCGCTTGGCGCGACGCTCTACGCGGCGGTCGAGGGACGCGGCCCATATGAGAACCGCGGCGGCGCGATCACCACGATGTCCGCGATCATCAACGAGGACGCCCCTGTCGCTCCGCACGCTGGGCAGCTCGCCCCTGTCATCGCGGCGCTGCTGCGCCGCGACCCGGCCGCCCGGCCGTCCGCGTCGCTGGCGTCGCGGATGTTCGCGCAGGCCCTGCCGCAGCTTGCGGAGTCAAGCGAAGAGCCGCCCGCGATGGCTCACCCGCCGACCGTCCGGTCCGTCTACGTGCCGCCGGCCGCCGCGCCCGTCGCGTCTGCCCCGGTGACAGCACCGGATGACGCGCGGCCGCGAGAGAAGGCGACGCCGGTCGCTGAGGAAGAGCCCGCCGAGGAAACGCCGGCGGCGGAAGAACTAGAGCAGGAAGCGCCGGCCGAGGAAGCCGCCGAGGCGGACAGCGAGGATTCCGCCGCAGCCGCGGAGGCGGCCGAGTCCGAGCCGGAAGCTGAGCTGGTGCCCGTGTCCGCTGCCGTGGCGGAAGCTGAGCCCGCCGCGGAAGGCGAGGCCGGGAAGGCGGTGGAGACCGCGCAGTTCCAGGCCTCCGCTCCGGAGTCCGCCGCGGTGCCGGTGCCAGGGCCGCCGCCAGCCGATGCTTCGGCTGCGGAGCCGAAGGCGGCGGCCGCGGCACTACTGGCCCCCGATCCCGATTCCGATGACGATGAGTCGGATTCCCGCGCCGCGGACACGGTGATCCCCCGTAAGGGGGCAGCCGTGCCGCAGGTGCCAGGGGCCCGTGTCTCGCCGTCGGCAGCAGTCCCCGCTCAGCCGGAGACAGCCAAGCCCGAACCTCCGAAGCCGACGTTCACTGCGGCCAAGCCCGCGGAGCGGGTGGGACCGTCGTTCTCAGCCGCGACCCCGGCGCGCCCCGCGACCCCAGGTCGTCCCACGCCTGCACGCCCTGCCACTCCGGGGCGTCCTGTTCCCCCGCCGTCGACCCAGCGCCCGGCCTACGGGCAGAGCAGCGCGGCGCAGGGCTACCCGACGCCGGGCCGGGGCAACACCACACCGTTGCCTCCCGCAGACGGTACGTACCGGGCGCAGGGCGCACAGTACGCGGGCCCGTCGCAGACGCCTCCCGACCTCTCCAGGCAGTACCAGCCAGGCACGGGCGGAGGCGGGGGCCGTCGCCAGGACCGCGGCCAAAGGCGGCAGCTTATCTGGCTCGTGGTGGCCGTGATCATCGCCGCCGCGATCGGCGTCGGCACGGCCCTCGCACTGAATCACAGCGGGTCGAACGGGGCCAATGCCGGAAACACGGGCACCCCTGGCCAGCCAACGACGGTTCCCTCAGTTGCGGACACCACGACCAATATCCATTCGGTGGACGCGCTCAACAACCCCTCGACGACGCTCCCCGGAGCCGGCTGGACGACGCAGACCGTGACGCAGGCCCAGGCGGGGAGCGTCGCCGCCGGGTTCTCGATGGACGTGCCGCCCGACTGGAAGACCAAGCAGAATGGCCTGCAGACCGACTTCACCGGCCCTGGTGACCTGCTTGTCGAGGTTGACCTGACGGAGCAGAGCACCACCAACATGCTCACGGCGGCAACGCAGGTCAAGAACGCGTCGCTGAACCGCTTCCCCGGCTACAAGCAGCAGAACCTGCAAGCCGTGCCCGTCCGGAACACGGAAGGTGCCTTCTGGAAGTTCACCTGGAAGCCAACCGCCGGGACCCAGGACACGGTCGACGACATCTTCTTCGCCCAGGGGACCTCATCCGGGGTACAGGACTACGCGATTTACCTCAGGTCGCCGTCCAGCACGTTCAGCGCAAAGAGCCTGCCGCTGTTCGAGCAGATGCTGCGGACCTTCAAGGTGGTTCCGAATAACTCGTAAGACCCAGCGCACGACAAGCGGAAGGCCCGGCTCCGTGGAGCCGGGCCTTCCGCTTGTCAGTTGCCGCCTGGTCGGCTTAGTACCAGTTGTCGGATTGCTCGTGCGCCCACGCACCGCATGGCGACCCGTAGCGGCCCTGGATGTAGTTCAGGCCCCAGCGGATCTGGGTGGCCGGGTTGGTCCGCCAGTCAGCACCTGCACTCGCCATCTGCGACCCTGGCAGCGCCTGGGGAATGCCGTACGCACCGGAACTCGGGTTCTCCGCGGAGGGGTTCCAGCCGCTCTCGTGGAACCACAGCGGCTGCAGGCAGGAGAACTGGCTTTGCGACCAGCCGTACTTGCTCAGCATCTGCTGGGCGATCTGCTCTGGCGAGCCAGACGGCGTGGTCACAGCGGTCTGCTGTGCGGCTTGAGCCTTCGCGGCGGCGGCCTTACGGGCGGCCGCGGCCTGCTCGGCGGCCTTCTGCGCCGCGGCCTTGCGCGCTGCCTCCGCCTTCGCAGCGGCGGCCTTGCGCGCGGCCTTGTTGGCCGCTGCGGTCTTCGCGGCCGCGACCTGCTGCACATGCTGGCGAGCCTGGACGGAATGCAGCTCGTCGATGAGGGCGGTCTGCTGGTCGCTGTTCGTCCCAGCGAAGCCCGCCGCCTGAGCGGCATTCTGGTTGCTAACCGTGGTGATATACGCATCCGCCGTGGCCGGTAGCGGCGCGGGAGATGATGAGGCAATTGAGGCGCCAACAGAGATGGCGGTCGCCATAGCTAGCGTGCCCGCCGCGGCGACCATGATCGCCTTCGAGCGCTTAGTGGACATGAACGAGGGCAGGGGGATATGCCGTGCCAAAACAAAAACCCTTGATAGCTCGCGCCTGGCGCGATCAACTTCCACCTCTGACGGCACGCTCCGCGCACTAGGGGAAGCGCGGCAGGCGTCAGCACGCGGACTTGACGCGGGGGCAGGGCGCCAGACTGCTGGGGGGCAGCAGCCATGGTCTCGCGGGCGAGGTGCTCGGCGAACCAAGGTTTCAGGTTCGTGCTAACAGTGCCATGGAACAGTCGTTCACCGCAGAGACATTCCGGGGTCACCAGCGGTTCGAACAGCCCGCCGGGTCGTCAACACTCACGAAACGCCGCTCTCATCAGCGATTCCCATTACTAAACAGTAACTAATGTGAGTTGGGCCACCCACTCGCGATAATCCGAAAACTTGAACACAATGTAGTAGCGTCATTACGCAAAGAGATTATTTGCTTGAGGTATACACTCAGGTTATAGTGCTCTCATGAGCGTCCCACTCACCTTGCTCGGGCTGCTCGAACGGGCACCGAGCCACGGTTATGACCTCAAGCGCGACTACGACACGTTCTTCGGCCGCGGGAAACAGCTGCCGTTCGGCCAGGTGTACGCGACGCTTGGCCGGCTGGCGCGGGACGGGAAGGTCGCCGCGGGCGAGGCCGAGCCGGGCGACGGCCCGGACCGCCGGCGCTACATCATCACCGACACGGGCCGTGGCGAAGTCGACGCGTGGCTGGCCGACCCGGTCGAACCCGAACCGCACCTGCAGACCGTGCTGTTCGCGAAGGTGACGCTCGCGCTCATGCTCGGAAAACCCGCCGAGAAGTACCTGGATACGCAGCGCGCTGCCCATATCCGGCGCATGCAGCAACTCACCGAACTCAAGCGGACCGGCCCCCTGGTCGACGTGCTCCTCGCCGACCATGCCCTGTTCCACCTGGAGGCAGACCTCCGGTGGATCGACCTCACGTCAGCGCGGCTGACAGAACTAGCTGAGGCGGTAAGGAAATGACCACCCTGATCGAGGCGCGCGGCGTCGTCAAGAACTTCGGCCAGACCCCCGCTTTGCGCGGCGCGAGCGTGACCGTCCACCAAGGCGAGATCCTCGCGGTCATGGGTCCGAGCGGATCCGGCAAGTCGACCTTGCTGCACTGCCTGGCCGGCATCTTCCCACCGGACAGCGGGGAGGTGGCCTTCCAGGGTCAGTCACTGACCACGATGAGCGAAGCCGACCGCACCAAGCTGCGGCGTACCGCGTTCGGCTTCGTGTTCCAGTTCGGGCAGCTCGTGCCCGAACTCACCGCAGCCGACAACGTGGCGCTGCCACTGCTGCTCAACCGCACGAAGCGCAAGGTCGCTTACAAGACCGCCGACACCTGGCTCGACAAGATCGGCATCGGCGACAAGGGGGGCAGGCGGACCGGGGAGCTGTCCGGCGGCGAAGCGCAGCGCGTCGCGGTCGCCCGCGCGCTCGCGATGGCGCCAAAGGTCATCTTCGCCGACGAGCCGACCGGCTCCCTTGACTCGCTGACCGGCGAGAAGGTGATGGACCTGCTGACCGGGCTGGCCCGCGAGCAGGGGACTACGGTCGTCCTTGTCACTCACGACGCGCGGATCGCCGCGTACGCGGAGCGAGTAGCCACGGTCCGCGACGGCATTGTCTCCTCCGTCGAGCTCCCGCCGGCCGCCAAGCCGGCCACCGCGCCCGCCGCCGCCGTGAAGGGCGCGGACTGATGCTCCGCCTCGGCCTGCAGCTCACCCTGCGCAGCGGCAGGGAAGCCCTGGTCCGGCTGCTGATCACCGCCGCTGCGGTCGCCGTCGGCGTCGCGCTGCTGCTCGGCGTACTTGCCGAGTTCCACGCCTTCCAAGCCAACGCCGGCAAGCAGTGCTGGTCCTGCACGAAGGGTGCGTCTGTCCCCGCCACGCTCCCGGCGCACGGCGACCTGTGGAACAACAGCGTGGACTTCTACCAGGGGCAGACCATCAGCCGACTCGACGTCGCCGCCCTCGGCCCGGACGCGCCGGCGCCGCCAGGCATCACCCACCTGCCGCCTCCAGGCGACTACTACGCCTCCCCCGCGCTCGCGGGGCTGATCAAGACCGTGCCCGCCGACGAACTCGGCGCGCGGTTCCCCGGCAAGCTGATCGGCATGATCGGTCAGGCCGGGCTGCACGGAGCCGGCGACCTGGCCATTTATATCGGGCACACACCTGCGCAGGTCAACCGCATCCCCGGCACCACGTGGGTCACGGAGATCAACCCCACGGCCGCCCCGGGGGTCTTCACCCCGTTCTTCCGCTACGCGTTCGGGGTCGGCGTGCTCGCGGTGGTGTTCCCCATGCTGGTGCTGATCAGCACGGCGACCAGGCTTGCCGCCGGCCGGCGCGAGGAGCGGTTTGCTGCGCTCCGGCTCGTCGGCGGGACACCGGGCGACATCCGAATTGTCGCCACCGTGGAAGCCGTCATCAGCGCTTTCCTCGGCGCGTTGCTCGGCACCGTTATCTTCTTGCTGGTCCGGCCCGCGCTCGCCGGCGCCGCGCTGGTCGGGACGCAGTACTTCGAGTCGGACCTGACGCCGACCCTGGCGGGCTACGCCGCGATGCTCGTCGGCGTGCCGGTCGCGGCGGCCGTCGCGGCGCTATTGTCCCTGCGCCGGGTGCAGATCTCCCCACTCGGCGTCACCCGGCGGGCTACGCCCAGGCCGCCGACGTTCTGGCGCGTGATCGCGCTGGTGATCGGCGTCGGCGTCTACGTCTACGGGCTGGACAAAACCAGCAAGGAGAGCATCGGCGCGCCCTCCTACCCAGGCCTGCTGCTCACGATGATCGGGCTGCTGATCGCCGGTCCCTGGCTCACCGCGCAGGCGGCACGGCTCTTCGGCCGGCTCGCCCGCGGGTCATCGGCGCTCCTGGCCGCCCGGCGGATCGCCGACAACCCGAAGGGCGCGTTCCGGGCGGTCACCGGCCTCACGCTGGCGGTCTTCCTGGGCACGATGGTTGGCGTGATCCTGCCGGCCGTGAACTCGATCCAGGCGACCCCCGCTGCCGGGGCGCTCAGCAACATCCTGAAAGGCCAGGTCGGGCTGCCCACGGTAGCGGGCCAGCGGCTCATCGGCGGGCTCCGCGCCATCCCTGGCGCCGCTGTCTACCCGCTCTACGACCTGTCGCAGGGGATGGAACCGAGGATGGTCGCCGTCAGCTGCGCGGACATGCACGCCATCAGTGCGCTCGGACAGTGCGCGCCGGGGGTGCGGGCCGTGCAGGTGCAAGATGACTCGATCTTCGACGACAACCCCCGGTTCGGCGACAAGCCGATCGTCGATTCCACCTCCCCGGCCTACACCGGGAGCCTGACGACGCTGCCGCTGCAGACGGTGCTGGTCGAGGTGAACAGCCGCGCGACGCTCGAGCGGGTCAGGACCTACCTCGCCGTCAACGCGCCACCGCAGGTCGGCGGCGACGCCAACAACTCGCCGACGCCGCCGCAGACGTTCGGCGAGACACTGCAGATCAGGACCGCCCGGGCCGCCACGTTCGAGAAGATCGTGTACGCGGCGATCGCGCTTACGCTGATCGTGGCCGGTTGCAGCCTCGCGGTCGCGGTCGGCGGCGGCCTTGTGGACCGGAAGCGCCCGTTCACCCTGCTGCGGGTCGGCGGCACCCCGGTGGGCGTGCTGTCGCGGGTTGTCCTGTTCGAAGCGGCGGTGCCGCTGGTCGCCGCCACCCTGGTCGCGGCCGCGATCGCCTACGGGACGTCGCTCATGGCGTTCCTCCGGCTCGCACCGAACGGTACCGCGGTCCCGCAACTCGGGCGGGACTACTTCACGATCATGGGCATTGGCCTGATGATCGCCTTCGCGGTCATCACGGTGACGCTGCCGTTGCTGCGCCGCATGACGGCTCCGTCCACGGTTCGCTTCGAGTAAGCCGCACATGGACGTGGGGGGGGGGGGGGGGGGCACCCGGCGAGGCGGGGGCC
>Ga0310811_10006484_pt1 | contig 14963 bp, 12 predicted proteins | sample YCmetagenome_FD_207642 | JGI IMG/M metagenome (GOLD analysis project Ga0310811, IMG submission 207642) | Soil microbial communities from experimental microcosm in Duke University, North Carolina, United States - YC | ecosystem: Engineered > Artificial ecosystem > Soil microcosm > Unclassified ...
GACCGTCGTAACGCCGGGGACCGCCGTCACGACAACCAGGGCGGCGGGCCCTCCACCACCCCGCTCCACCCGCTTGCGCGGGCAGTTTGGGAGCCACCGTCAGGCGGCGACCCATTGCCGCCCAGAAGTGTCCCGTGGTGAGCAAGGGCACACTGGTGCAGCATGGAGACCGATACTCCTCGGTAGGCCCTTCCGAGGCATCGTCCCGGGGGGGCATTCCCACCTCCCGATTGGGAGGTATTGGAACTGTCACCCGGTCGGCCGCGCCTCAGGCAGGCCTTGTCAGGACTACTGTCAGCATCGTCTTGGCCGGTCAGAGGTCCATTCCCGGCTTATCATCGGCAACGAGACAGCGAGCGTACGGATACGCAGAGTTCTCATATCGTGACGTTGAGCGTTCGCTGAGATGAACATCGGGCCAACAGGAAGTGACGCGGACGCGACCTCGCCGGCGCGGGACGTCAGGTCTCCCGAGGCTCAGGCTCCGACCCGGGCCGACTGATCGCGCAGTCCGTTCCGGGCGTGCCTGGCGTGCTCCTCACGAAGCCAACGGGACACCGCCTCAGCCCGGTTGGACGCCTGCAGCTTGCGCAGGATGTGCTTGACATGCGACTTGACGGTGCCCTCGGAGATCACCAGCCGGCGAGCGATCTGGGCGTTGGTGTGACCCGCCCCCATCAGCCGCATGACCTCCACCTCGCGGCGGGTGAGCGCACCCTCGACGTCGTCGGCGAACTCGGGACCGGAGTCGGGGAACCACCGCGGAGCGGCCGGACGCGGTGCCTGCGCGGGCCCCGACCCGGGCCGCGCGCTCGGCCAGCCGCCATCACTCTCGAACGACCGGACGCCGGCGGCCAACCGGTCCAGCTCGCCACGCAGCGACTGGACCGCGTCGATCGCGGCGGTGCGGGTGATGAGGTGACCGAGCCCGTCGCAGAACATCCACAGCAGGTCGCGGTCGGTTCCGTCGAGGTGGCGGCGCTGCTGGTAGCAGTCGGCGTGCAGGAAGCCGATGACCCGGCCCCAGGCCGAGATGGGGGCGGCGGCGTAGGACCTGACCTGGGCGGCGTCGATCATCGCGCGGTGCAGGTTGGGATGGTCGAGGGTCTCCGAGACCACCAGCGGCCGGTTGCGGCGCACGATCTGGGTCTCCAGGATCGAGTTGTCCAGGGTGCGCAGGTCCTCCCGCCCGGCGGCGACGATCTCGTCGGCCCAGCGGGCGTCGTTGCTGACGTACATGGTCTCCGGCACCCAGGTCGACTCGTCGATCCGGGAGAGCAGCACGCGGTCGAAACCGACCATCGAGGCCGCGCTCGGGGCGCGCTCCACCAGTTCCTCGACCGTGCGGACGTCCCGCAGGCCGCCGAGCGCGTCGCGCACCACCTGGCTCGCGCCGGCCTGGCGGGCGGACTGGTCGTCACGGACCCCGTCCTCGGCGGCTCTGATCGCGGCCAGGGCATCGACCATCGCGGCCAGCCCCTCGGCACCGGCGCGCCAGGTGCTCAGGGCCTCGCTGACCCCCCGCCAGGCGGTGGCCAGCACACGCAGAGCGCCCTGCTGGTCGGCGACCTCAGGGCCGGAGGGCGGCGACTGCCAGCCGAGCAGGCCGGCGGCGCGGGTGACGGCGTCGAGGACCTGCTCCTGGCGCCCGTTCGACAAGCGCACACCGGTGATCGACCACGCGGCCCCGGGCATGTCGCCGGACGCTGACCGTGACGGAGCGGACGGGCCCATGTGCGACACCTCCGTCGCTGAACCGGCACCGATCGTCGATGCCTGAGACACGCGGGTTACCCGTAGCGTAGTGGGCGATACCACATTGGTACAAAACGGCGCCGTCTCTGAGCTGGTCAGAGCAGGCCGGCCGATCAGCCGGCCAGGTATCTGGTCACCTTCGCGGACAGCAGCAGGACGCTGCCGACCACCATGGCCACCATGGCGATCAGCGCCGGAATCCAGCCGACGGTCGCCGCGAAGTAGATCACCGCGATGAGGCCGACCACCTGCAACGCCATCCGCGCCCAGCCCTGGCCCAGCAGGAGCAGGGCGGTCAGCAGCAGCGCCGCGATCCCGATCAGGATCAGCACCGCGGCCAGCGACCCGCCCTTCTCCCCGACCGTGGCGGCCGAGTTGCCCAGGCTGCCCTGGACCTGCTGCACGCTCCCCGAGTCGGCCTCACTGCCCGAACCCGTGTTACTCAGGGCCTCGATCAGCGAGGTCACGCCCAGAGCGGCCCAGGCGAGCGCCGCCACGATGAGCTGCCACGGAAACTTCTGCTTGGTCTGGCCACCCTCGGCGGGGGTACTCCCGGTCATGAGGCCGCACTCTAGCCCTGATCATCCGCATCGGGGACGCGGGAGATCTCAGCCGGCTCCGCCCGCTCCGGCGATTCCGTAATTTCACCGGATGCCGCGGCGGCGGCATGACCGATTCACTGCTCGGGCACAGCTGGTCGAAGCAGGAGGTCCCGGCATGCTCCCGGATGTATCGAGACTGGTCGACACCCGAAACGGGACGCTGGATCCCCGGATCTTCGTCGACGAGGAGATCTACAAGCTCGAGCTGAAGAACGTCTTCGCACGAAGTTGGCTGTTCCTGGCCCATGACAGCCAGCTGGTGAAGCCCGGTGACTACATCACCACGTTCATGGGCGAGGACCCGGTCATCGTGGCCCGGCAGAAGGACGGCTCGGTCGCGGCCTTCATGAACCAGTGCCGCCACCGGGGCATGCGGCTGTGCCGCGCCGACCTGGGCAAGGCCAAGACCTTCTCCTGCAGCTACCACGGCTGGACCTACGACCTGGGCGGGCGTCTGGTCAGCATCCCCAGCGAGGACGACGCCTACCGCAACGGGATCGACAAGTCCGAGTGGGGCGCCATCCAGGTCACCCAGCTGGCCACCTACAAGGGCTTCATCTTCGGCAACTGGGACCCCACCGCGCCGCCGCTGACGGAGTACCTCGGCGACTTCACCTGGTACTTCGACGCGTTCGCCGACCGCTGCGAGGGTGGCCTGGAGGTCATCGGCGGGACCCACAAGTGGGTGTTCCCGGCCAACTGGAAGTTCGCCGCCGAGCAGTTCTGCAGCGACATGTACCACGCGCCGATCAGCCACGCCTCCGCCGCGCTCGCCCTGGCCCCCGACGACATGGAGGCCGACGACGAGATCTTCCCGATGGACGGCACCCGAGGACGCCAGTTCACCTCGCGCTGGGGCCACGGGACCGGGTTCTTCACCGAGTCCGGCGACGTCCTGGGCGTCATCGTGGGCCGCGAACCGGGCGACTGGTTCCAGGGCGGAAACCCCGAGGTGGTCGAGCGGCTGGGACACCACCGGGCACTGAACATGCGCGGGATGCACGCCACCCTGTTCCCGACCTTCTCCTTCCTGCCCGGCATCAACACGATGCGGGTCTGGCACCCGAAGGGCCCGAACGAGATGGAGGTCTGGGCCTGGACGGTGGTGGACAAGTCCGCGCCGCCCGAGGTCCGTGAGCAGCAACGCATCGGCACGCTGCGCACCTTCAGCTCCGCCGGCATGTTCGAGCAGGACGACGGGGAGAACTGGAGCGAGATCCAGCAGGTGCTGCGCGGGCACGTCGCCAAGCAGACCCCGCTGAACGCGCAGATGGGGCTCGGGCTCGACTGGGAAGACGACCCCGACTTCCCCGGCCGGGTCAACCGGGTCTACTGCGAGACCGCCGCGCGCGGGTTCTACGGGCGATGGGCGCAGATGCTCAGCGGCCTGTCCTGGGACGAGCTGGCGGTCACCCCGCCGCTGGAGGCGGTGGCGCAGCGATGACTCTTGCGGAGCGAGAGACGCGGCCCGCGGCCGCGGATTCACAGCTGGCCGAGATGCTCCTGCAGCACGAGATCGAGAAGCTGGTGAACATCGAGGCCCTGCTGCTCGACGAGCGCCGCTTCGAGGAGTGGCTGGACCTGTTCAGCGACGACGTGCACTACTGGATGCCCACCCGCACCGTGCGCTACGAGCGGGAGCTGCACAAGGAGCATTCGCTGCCCGACGAGGTGGCCCACTTCGACGAGACCAAGCGTGGGCTCGAGGAGCGCGTGACCCGGATCCGGTCCGGCATGGCCTGGGCCGAGGATCCGCCGTCGCGGACCCGGCACCTGTTCACCAACGTCATGGTCTCCGAGGGTGATCAGGCCGACGAGTACGAGGTGCGGACCAACTTCCTGCTCTACCGCGGGCGGTTGCAGCGGGACGTGGACATCTTCGTCGGGGTGCGCGAAGACCTCTTCCGGCGTAGCCCCGAGTCCGAGTACGGCTGGCTGATCGCCCGCCGCAAGGTCACGTTGGACCAGACCGTTCTGCTGGCCAAGAACCTCTCGATCTTCTTCTGACTCTTTCGTTCCCCAAGCTTTCCACTCTGAAAGGAAAACGATGACGGCGACCCTCGGCGGGTTCACCGCGAGCGACACCTCCCGGTTCGTGCAGGTCAGTACCGGTGACACCGACCTGCGCATGCACCTGCACGACACCGGGGCCCGCACGCCCGCGGCCGAGGCCGCGCCGCCGCTGGTGCTGCTGCACGGTGGTGGCCCGGGTGCGTCCGGCTGGAGCAACTTCTCGCAGAACGTGGAGGGCCTGGCCGAGCACTTCCGGGTGCTGGTGGTCGACCAGCCCGGCTACGGCCAGTCCGACAAGCCGGTGGTCACCGACGGGGTGTGGACGTTCAACGCCCGGGTGATGAACGGGCTGTTCGACGCTCTGGACATCGAGAAGGCGCACCTGATCGGCAACTCGCTCGGTGGCGGCACCTCGCTCAAGACCGCACTGGACTACCCGGAGCGGGTGGCCAGGATGATCCTCATGGGCCCGGCCGGCGGCTCGTTGAACATGATCTCGGCCGATCCGTCCGAGGGGTTGAAGGTGCTGTTCGGCTTCTACCAGGGCGACGGTCCGTCCCTCGAGAAGATGCAGAACCTGATCAACGTGATGACCTTCGAGCCCACCAACGTGCCCGAGTCGGTGCTGCACGACCGCTTCGCCGCCGCGACCAGCCCGGAAGCCATCGCGTACGTGAAGGGGCTGTTCGAGGCGTTCGGGGCCAAGGGCGCCGGGCTGCCCGAGGAGCTGTGGCGCGACGTGCACCGTATCCAGCACAAGACGCTGCTGACCTGGGGCCGCGACGACCGGGTGCTGCCGCTGGACGGTGCGTTCTTCATGCTCAAGCGGATGCCGGACGCCCGGCTGCACGTGTTCCCGCGCTGCGGGCACTGGGCCCAGCTGGAACACCGCGACGAGTTCAACCAGCTCGCCGTCACCTTCCTGTCGGGCGCCTGAGTTGGCCGACACCGGTACAGCCGCGGAGGTCGGGACGGTCCTCGAGGTCTGCCCGGTGGCGGACCTGCCCGCGGGCGAGGTGAAGCTGGTCGAGGTGGAACCGCCGATCTCGGTGTTCAACGTCGAGGGCCTGCTCTACGCGATCGACGACACCTGCACCCACGCGAAGGCCTCGCTGAGCGACGGCGACGTCGACCCGGACGAGTGCACGGTCGAGTGCCCGTACCACATCGCGCAGTTCGACCTGCGGACCGGGAAACCGCAGTCGCTGCCGGCCAGCAAGCCCGTGCGCACCCACACCGTGGAGATCCGTGACGGCATCGTCACGGTGCTGGTCGGCGTGGTCCCGGACGCGCCGGGCACGCCCGTCTAGTCAGCTGTAACCCAGACTCACCGACGAGAGAGGCCATCATGGGCTGGTTGGACGGCACCGCGGCGATCATCACCGGCGGCGGATCGGGCTTGGGCCGGGCGCTGGTGGACCGGTTCGTGGCCGAGGGGGCGAGCGTCGGGGTGCTCGAACGCTCGTCGGAGAAGGCCGAGAAGCTGCGCGCGGACTTCGGCGGATCGGTGGTGGTCGTCCAGGGCGACGTGTCGAGCTACCGGGACAACGTGGCCGTCGTCGCGCAGACCGTCGAACGGTTCGGCCGGCTGGACACGTTCGTCGGCAACGCCGGCATCTGGGACTTCTCCACCCGGCTGGTCGACATGCCCGAGGACCGCTTGGACGAGCTGTTCGACGAGGTCTTCCACATCAACGTCAAGGGCTACCTGCTCGGTGCCCGCGCCGCGATCGGTGAGCTGGCCAAGACCGGCGGCTCGGTCATCCTCACCGCGTCCAACGCCGCCTTCTACGCCGGCGGCGGCGGCCCGCTGTACACCGCCTCGAAGCACGCCGTGCGCGGGCTGATCACCCAGCTGGCGTTCGAGTTCGCCCCGAAGGTCCGGGTCAACGGGGTCGCCCCCGGCGGCATGCTGACCGACCTGCGTGGACCGGGGGCGCTGGGCCTGGACGGCACGTCCATCGCCTCGGTGCCGATCGGGGAGCTGGTCGAGACCTGCACCCCACTGCAGAAGCTGCCCGAACCCGCCGACTACACCGGCCACTACGTGCTGCTCGCGTCCAAGGCGAACTCCTCGACAGCCACCGGAGCGGTGATCAACTGCGATGGCGGGCTCGGAGTGCGGGGCATCGGCGCCGTGGCCGGCGGGCTGGACCTCTAGAACGGAAGGGACCAAACGATGACCGCGACACAACCGACCTTCGGGACCAGGGAGCTCTACGACTCCCTGGCGGTGAGCCTCAACGACGACCGGACCTGGCTGGCCAAGGCCAAGGCGATGACCTTCTCGATGGCCCACGTCTACCAGTGGCAGGACGGCACGGAGCGGACCTTCCGGATGGAGTTTCGCAACGGGGTGATGTCCGACGTCACCGAGTTCGACGACCCGGCGGACCTGCCGCCCACCGCCCTGGTGCTGACCGGCAGCTTCGAGGACTGGCGCGACATGCTGGTCACCGAGGAGCTCAGCGTCAACGTGGCCATGGTGACCAGGAAGATCGTGGTCAAGGGGAAGATGGGCACGATGATGAAGAACATCCCCCAGTTCAACTACATCATCGGCAAGCTCATCGAGCTCGAACCCCTGGTGCCCGAGGACGAACCCGCGTAGGACTGTGCCACCCGGTGTGGGAGGTGCGGTGCCTGACATCAGGCTGGCGGCGGTCGAGCTGGCGGGCCAGCTGCGGGCCGGTCACGGCATCAGCACGTCCGTCGGCACCTCGGACGGCGAGCGGGTCGTCGTCCGGGTGCTGGACCTGTCGGTGTCGCGGCCGTGGAGCTGGGAGTGGCTCGCCCAGGATCTCGGGGCCGCCGCCACGACGGCATCGCCGCACCTCGCCGTGTCCCGGGTCGTCTCCCGGTCCCCCGAGGAGGCGGTGCTGCTGCGGCCGTACCTGGAGGGCCGCGACATCGGTTCGTGGGCCCGGGCCCGGCCGCCGCGCGAGCGGGCCGAGCTCTCCCGGGTCATGCGGGAGGTGTTCCGGGGGCTGGCCGCGCTGCACCGGCTCGGCCTGGTCCACGGCGGGCTCAAACCGGCCAACGTGTGGATGGCGGACACCGGCGACCGGGTGCTGCTGCTCGACGCACTCGTCTCGCGCACCCAGCTCGCTCAGCCGCTGGCCCCCGCCGACTCCCGCTACCTGGCCCCCGAGCAGGCCGGGCTGGTGCACCGCACGGTCGGTTTCGCCGCGGACCTCTACGCCGCGGGCTGGGTGCTCGTGGAGGCGCTGGCCCAACGCAACGGCACCGCCTCGCGGCTGCCCGCCGACCTCGCCGGCGGGTGCGGCACGACCGACCGGATCACCCGGATGCTGCACGCCGCGGGCGCCCCGCGATCGCTGACGCCGCTGTTCCTGAAGCTGCTGGCACCGCTTCCCGAGGACCGCTACGAGAGCGCCGAGGACGTGCTCGCGGCGATCGAGACCCTCGACGCCGGGGAGCCGTACCCGGCCGACATCCCCGACGCCGTCCGGTCCCCGTCCACGTCCCCTGCCGGGCCGCTCGCGGGAGCCGGGCCGCTCGCGGGAGCCGGGCCGCTCGCGGGAGCCGGGCCGCTCGAGGGTGTGGACTTCGAGCCGGAGCTGGTGGGTCGCCGCGCGGAGCTGGAGGCGTTGCTCGGGCACTCGCGTGACGCCGTCGCGGGTAGCGGTGCGGTGATGTGCCTGACCGGTCAGCCCGGTATGGGCAAGAGCCGCCTGCTGCAGGCCACGGCGTCCGCCGCCGGCGACGACGGCATGACCGTGCTGCGCGGCTCGGCGTTCGACCAGACCGCGCGCCGGCCGCTGGGGTTGTTCCGGGCCGCGCTCGACGACCTCGCCGCGTTCCTGCGCGCGCACCCCGAGCAGGCTTCCCGGATCGCGGTCGAGCTGGGCGGGGCGCTCGCCTCGGTCGGGACGCTCGTGCCCGGAATCGCGTCGGTGCTGGCCGGCGCCGGGCAGACCGGGTTCCCGGACGCCGAGTTGCCGCCGGTCGACGGGGTACCGGGAGGCGCGGTGGCCGCCACCGCGCGGCTGTTCGAGCTCGCCGCCACACCCACTAACCCGCTGCTGCTGATCCTGGACGACTGCCAGTGGGCCGACGACCTGAGCTGGCAGCTGCTGGGCCGGGTGGCGGCGTCGACGGCCGAACGGGCGCCGGGGTCGGGCCACCTCGGGCTGGTGTGCTCCCTGCGGCCCGAGGCCCTGGCCCGGGCGCGGGCCTGGGAACTGCCCGACCTGCGGACCTTGCGGCTCGGAGCCCTCGGGGTCGAGGAGTCCACGCAGCTCATCGGGGCGGTGGCCGGGCCGGTGCCCGACGAGCTCGTGGCCTACATCATCAGCCACTCGTTCGGCAATCCGCTCTACACGCTGTCCACGCTGCGGGCGCTGATCGACTCCTCGGTGCTCAGCTCGTCGGCGGTCGGCCCGGCAGGCGAGCGGTGGACGGTGGACACCGCGCGCATGCGGGAGCTGCCGCTCCAGCTTCCGCCACTGGGCTCGGTCCCCTCCGATGGCGGGGCCCGCGCCGAGGCGTTCGTGACCGCCCGGCTGGCGCACCTGCGCCCCCGGACCCGGCGCGCCGTGCAGCAGGGCGCGGTCCTGGGCCGGCAGTTCTCCCGCGAGATGCTGCGGGCCGCGCTCGACGACGCTCCGGCCGACGAGGTCGCGGACGGTCCGGGCGATACCGACGACGCGGTCCGCGAGGCCGTGCAGCGCGGGATCCTGCGCATCCTGCCCCCGGACGCCGCCACCGCCGCCGACCTGGAGTTCACCCACGACCGGCTGCGGGACGCGGTGCTCCGCTCGGTGGACCACAACGAACAGCGGCGCCTGCACCGTCGGGCCGCCGAGGCGTTCGGACAGGACCAGGGCGCCCGCTACGACTACGAGGTGGCCTACCACCTGCACCACTGCGGCGAGGTGGTCGCGGCGTTGCCGCCCGCCCTGAGGGCCGCCGAGGCCGCGTTGCGCCAGCACGCGCTCGACGTCGCCGAGACCAACCTGCAGATCGCCGCCGCCGGCATGCAGGCCGCCGACGAACTCGCCTCGGGGACGCGGGAGCCGGGAGCCGGTCCGTCCGCCGGAGGGCGGGTGACCGACCGGGACCGGTTCCGGGTGCACGAGGGTCTCGGGACCGTGCACATGCTGCAGGGCGAGTACGACCTGGCCGCCGCACAGCTGGAGGCGGCCTACCGGGCCGCGCCGGGGCTGGGCCGCCTCGAGTCCGGGCGGGTGGCCACGCTGCGTGGTGAACTCGCGTTCAAGACCGGTCAGCTCGCCGACGCGGAGGTGTGGACCGGTCACGCGATGACCGCGCTGCGGTTGCGCCGGCCGACGAACAGGCTGGTCGCGGGGCTGTCCTCGGTGTACGAGGCGGCGCGGCTGTGCGGCAGCCTCGCCGCGGGTGGCCGGAGGGTGCGGCGCCGGGACGGTGCCTCCGGTGAGCGGCTCGCGCTGGCGGCACGGTTGCACAACCGGCTCGCCTACCAGTGGTGGTTCAGCCACTCCCCGGTCTGGAACGTGTGGGTGTGCCTGCGCGCGCTGCGGCTGTCGCACGCCAGCGGGGTGGTGCGCGAGCTGTCCCAGGCGCTGTCGCTCTCCGCGGCGGTCAGCGCCGGGTTGGCCCCCGTGCTGTGCCGGTTCTCGCTGCGGATCGCGGCCCGGTCGCTGCGGCTGCGCGAGGCCGCCCACGACGAGTGGGGGGTGGCGCAGTCGCTGCACTTCCGCGGCTTCGTGCTGCACGCCGGACGGCGGTACGCCGAGGCCATCGAGGTCTTCGACACCGCCATCGCCGCGTTCGACGTGCTCGGCGACCGCTGGGAACAGATCGCCGCCCGGTGGCAGCAGGCCCTCTGCCTCTACCGGTTGGGGCGGCTGCACGAGGCCGGCGCGCTGGCCCGGGAGACCTTCTGGGAGGGCAAACGCATCGGCGACCGGATCGGTGCCGGCACCTCGCTCGCGATCTGGGTGCGCTGCCTGCCCGCCGACGTCAGCTCGGAGACCGTGCAGCGTGAGCTGGAGCTGATGGGGCAGGCCGACCTGCACACCCGGACGCTGATGCACCTGGCCAGCGGCTGGCGGTCACTGCACCTGGGCGACTTCGACACCGCTGTCCGGGAGCTCGGCAAGACCGATCTGCAGCGTAGACGCGGCGGTATCCGCAACCACTTCGTCGCTCCCGCGCTCACCTCGCACCTGCAGGCACTGCGGTTGAACCGGGAATCCCGTTCGCCCTGGTCGGGCTCGCAGCGCCGGCGGGACGTGCGCGCCCTGCACCGGCAGCTGCTGCGCGCGCTGTGCGCCGCCGCGGTGTTCGGCAGCGAGCGCCCGGCCGTGCTGCGCGAGTGGGCCGTGAGTTCATTCGCCGCCGGCCGGACCAGGCGGGGGCGCTGGCAGCTGCGGGCGGCGCTGCGCAGTGCCCGGTGCAGCGGCGCGGAGGGTGAGCTGGCGGCGTGCTGCCACGTGGCCGAGGTGGTGCTCGGTGCGGCGGCGGCCACCTGGGCGCCGATGGCGGGGCTGCCCGCGTCGGCCGAGGTGTGCCGGCGGCTGCGGCTGCGGGTCGATCGGGGTGTCGTGGAGGTGCTCTCCCAGCGGGTCATCCCCACCGTCGCCGAGTCCTCCCGCCACCAGGCCGTGCTCACCGCCGCCCGGCGCATCGTGACCTCCGACGACGTCGGCCGGATCCTCTCGGAGGTGCGCGAGGCCACGGCGGCCACGACCACCGCCGTCGACGTCCGCATCGGGCCCGCCGGTGGCCCCGAGCGGGACCGGGCGTCCGGTGCCGGCGTGGGAAGCGCGTCGGGCACCACCGAGACCGTCGTCAAACCGATCACCGTCACCGGGTCGGTGCCGCTGGAGGTGGTGGCCGAGTATCCCTTCGGTGAGGCCGCCAAGCACGAGCAGACCGTCGAGGTGCTGGCCACCCTGGCCGGCGCGGTGCTGGAGCGGCTGGCCCTTCGCCGGGAGTCGACGGAGCGGATCGTGGAGGTCCAGGAGGCCGAGCGCGGCCGGATCGCCCGCGACCTGCACGACGAGCTGGGGCACCTCTTCGCCGGGATCATGGACGGCGCCGGGGCGCTCTCGAAGGCCGGCACGGACCTCACCGACGCCGCCCACCAGCAGCAGGTGGCTGCCGTGCGTGAGCTGGCCCGGGAGGGTATCCGCGCGGTCCGCACGATGGCCTGGACACTGCGGCCGGAGGGTCTGGAGGACCTCGGGATCGTCGGGTCGGTGGAACAGCTGGTGGAGGATTGCGCCCGGATGTTCCGGATCCGTATCGACCTGACCACCCGGGGCCTGACCGACCCGCCGGCGGACCGGTCGGCTGATCGACCGGCTGATCGCCCGGTGCTGTTGCTGCCCGACGCCGTGCAGACCGCGGTGTTCCGGATCATCCAGGAGGCGCTGACCAACGTCGGCCGCCACGCCCGGGCCTCGGAGGCCAGCGTGCTGCTGGTGGCCTCCGGCGATCGGCTGCGGGCCGTGGTCGAGGACAACGGGACCGGCTTCGAGGCCCCGGACGGTGAGGGGCCGGTGCGGACCTCGCTCGGGTTGTCCGGCATGCGCGAGCGGGCCCGGCTGGTCGGCGGCCGCATCGAGATCGAATCGCAGCCCGGTACGGGCACGACGGTGATGGTGGAGGTGCCGGTCGACCATGGTTGGTGTGGTGGTGTGTGATGATCACGGGATCGTCCGCTCCGGGATCCGGCGGATCCTGGAGGAGACCGACGACCTCGAGCTGCTCGCGTCGGCCTCGACCGGGGACGAGCTGCTGGCGGCGGTGACGCGGCTGCAGCCCGATCTCGCCGTGATCGACATCCGGCTCTCGGACTGCAGCGGCCTCGAACTGCTGGCCCCCATCGGCAAGCTCTCCCCCGCCACCCGCGTGGTCATGCTCAGCATGTACGGGGCCCGCGGTTACGTGGAGAAGGCCCGGTTGGGCGGTGCGCGGGGCTACGTCACCAAGGAGTGCCTGGAGGAGGAGCTGATCCTGGCCCTGCGCCGGGTGATGGACAGCGACGACTTCGTCTCCTTCCGCCAGCCCGACGGCGAGCTTCCCGGCCGGGACCGGCCCTCGGCCCTGGACGGGCTGTCCGCGCGGGAGGCCGAGGTGCTCAACCTGCTGGTCCTGGGGCTGACCAACCCGGAGATCGCCGAGCGGCTGTGCGTGTCGCCCAGGACGGTCGAGAGCCACCGGGCCGGCGTGCAGCGCAAGCTCGGCGTCCGGACGCGGGCCGAGCTGGCGAGGGTGGCCCGCGAGGCCGGCCTGGTCGAGTGGTGAGGTGGCGCCCGGCCGCCGCGGGGTCGCCGGTGAATCCGTACTTTCACCGGATGCCGTCGGATCCGACCCGGCGGTTGACTTCCAGCGCTGCGCCGGCCCGTCGGAAGGACGACCCATGAAGATCATGTCGCTGGGATATCTGCGGGTGGAGTCGCCCGACGCGAAGGAGTGGGCCACGTTCGGGCCGGAGGTGCTCGGCATGGCCGTCTCCGAGGACCCGCTGGGCCGCCCGGACGTGGTGTCGCTGAGCGTCGACGACCGGCCGGGACGGCTGACGATCACCGAGGGGCCGGCGAACCGGATGACCGGCGTCGGCTGGGAGCTGCCGAACGCCGAGGAGCTGGAGATCGCCGCCGGCGAGCTGACCGCGGCCGGGGTCGAGGTCCGGCGGGCGACCGACGAGGAGCGCGCCGCCGCGCAGGTCCGCGACCTGATCAGCTTCACCGACCCGGCCGGGTTCCACCACGAGCTGTTCTACGGCCAGCTCACGCTGCCCGGGACCTTCCGGCCGGGGCGGGCGATGTCCGGGTTCGTCACCGGCGGCCAGGGGCTGGGCCACATCGTGCTGGCCGTGCCCGACCTGGCCGCCTCGCTGGACTTCTTCCGGGGCGTGCTGGGTTTCCGGGTCAGCGACGAGATCGACATGATGGGCGGGCGGGTGGTGTTCTTCCACGTCAACCCCCGCCACCACAGCCTGGCGATCATGGGCATCCCGGGGGTGCGCGGCCTGCACCACCTGATGCTGCAGGTGGCCTCGCTCGACGACGTCGGCATGGCCCACGACATGTGCGCCGACCGGGGCATCCCGCTGGCGATGACGCTGGGGCGCCACACCAACGACCGCATGTTCAGCTTCTACGTGCGCACCCCGAGCGGGTTCGAGGTCGAGTACGGCTGGGGCGCGGACACCGTCGACGACCCCGACGAGTGGGTGGTGACCCACATGCGCAGCCCCAGCATCTGGGGCCACCGCCCCGGGGACGCCGGGCCGCCCGGGTGCCTGGAGCCGGTGGGCTGATCGTTCACCCACCGGTCGTCTCCGGGGGCTGCCCAGGGCGGCGATCGCGGGTACGGTCGATGCGACACGATCTTTCGAGGAGCCGCCGTACATGTCTGCCGCCGTAGGTGCCAAGCCGTCCGCGACCTTCACGTTCCCGTCCGCGAACGGGGTGGAGGTCACCGCCTACCGCTGGGACCCGGCGGACGAGCCGGTCGGGATCGCGCAGATCACCCACGGGATGGGTGAGCACGCGCTGCGCTACGGCGACGTGGCGGCGTCCCTCAACGAGATCGGGCTGGTCGTCTACGCGCAGGACCACCGCGGTCACGGTGCCACCGCGACCTCACCCGATGCCCTCGGCGCCCTCGGGGAGGACGGCTGGAACGAGCTGGTCAACGACATCGGCCGGCTCACCGACCACATCCGGGGCGAGTACCCCGACCTGCCGCTGGTGCTGATCGGCCACAGCATGGGCTCGTTCGCCGTGCAGCAGTACCTGATCGACAACAGCGACCGGATCACCGCCTGCGCGCTCAGCGGTACCGCCGCCATCGACCTGCTGGCCGCCGGGCTCGACCTCGACCAGCCGCTGGACCTGTCGGCGTTCAACGCGCCCTTCGAGCAGCGCACCGGGTACGAGTGGCTCAGCCGCGACCCGGCGCAGGTGGACCTGTACGTGTCCGACCCGCTGTGCGGGTTCGGGGTGGACGCGGTGAACGGCAAGGCGATGTTCCTGGCCGCCTCCCGTCCGGCCGATCCCACCGAGGCCGTCAAGATCCGCTCGGACCTTCCGCTGTACATCACCGTCGGCACCGCGGACCCGGTCAACGGGGCGCTGGCGCTGATCGACCCGCTGGTGGAGCGGTACAAGACGGCCGGGCTCACCGACGTGACGCTGAAGACCTACGACGAGGCCCGCCACGAGGTCTTCAACGAGACCAACCGCGACGAGGTCATCTCCGACCTGCGGGTCTGGATCGCCCGGGTCCTCGACCTCTGACGCCCGGCGGCTTGACGCGGGCCGTACCAGCCCCGAACCCGTCCGCGCATACCCGTCCGCGCATACCCGGTCCGCGCATACCCGGTCCGCGCATACCCGGTCCGCGCATACCCGGTCGCGTCCTCGCTCTCGCCATGGCGTGGGCGAGGACGTCAGCGGGTGTGCGAGGACGCTCGCCGGCCGGCACGTACCTCCCGGTGCCCGCGAGCCCGGGTCACTCGAGGCTGGCCAGGGGGTCGGCGGCGGTGAGGGCCGGGTCGTCGGCGGCCATCGTGCGGGCCGGGCCGGGGCCGGTGCTGCGGGTCTCGAAGCGGACGGTGACCCGGCCGTGCCC
>Ga0310811_10006486_pt1 | contig 14960 bp, 12 predicted proteins | sample YCmetagenome_FD_207642 | JGI IMG/M metagenome (GOLD analysis project Ga0310811, IMG submission 207642) | Soil microbial communities from experimental microcosm in Duke University, North Carolina, United States - YC | ecosystem: Engineered > Artificial ecosystem > Soil microcosm > Unclassified ...
CTCCTCGGCGCGGGTGGCGTCCCTGGTGAGGAGCGCGACGAGCTGCACGTCGGAGAACGAGGCGATCTGACGGCGCTGGTTGAGGTGCGAGGTGTGGTCGGCGAGCATCTGCTGGGCGACCCCGGCGTCGAGGTGGCTGCGGCGGAACCCCTCGAGCTCGGTGCCCGTGCGTCCCACGGCCACCCGGACCAGCGGGTGCCGGGCCATCACCGGCGCCAGCTGCGCCGTCGTGGGAGCGGCCACCGGCAGCCACAGCCACAGCGCGGCGGCGCTGGCCACGACGGTCAGCCGCCGGTCGGCACCGGCGGCCTTCATCACCGCCTCGGCCGCCGACTCCAGTTCGTCCGAGGTGGCGTCCTGGCCGGTCCCGCTCCAGACGATCAGCGCGGTGTGCGTGCCGGCGAAGCGGTAGCCCAGCTGGGCCTCGGCGCGGGCCGCGGTGATCGGGGCGCCCTCCAGCAGCAGCGCGATCGTCGCCCGGCGCTGCGCGTGGGTGCCGCCGGTGAGGTCGGCCCGCTCGGCGTCCATCCGGGCGGAGATGGCGGCGATGGTGTCGTCGATGAACGTGGAGATCGACAGCGACGACGCCTCCAGCAGCTCACGCAGCTCCACCGGGTCGGAGGTGAGCTGGAAGCAGATCTCCATCCAGTAACGCCAGGCGACGCTCTGCCCGGTGCGGTAAGAGTCGAGCGCGGCCGTGTCGAGGCCGCGTCGAACCAGGTCACGAGCGGTGGCCAGCGCGTCGGGGACCAGCGCGGGCGGCACCCGCTGGCCGGGCCGCTGCACGTTGGCCGAGGCCCACTGCAGCAGGTTGGCCAGATTGGTGCGGCGGATACCCTCGGCCAGCACCGGGTCCTCGGCTATGGGCCGGACGTGCTCCCCGCTCAGGACCCCGTCGTGCAGCTCCTGCACCCATTCCGCCCGCGGGCTCAGGGCGATCCGGGCACCCTCCCGGAACAGCTCCGAGCAGCGTGGCGACAGCCGCGGCCACGCCTCGCGAACAGTTTGCACCATGGACGAATGATCCTGGTGCATTCCGTGCTGGCGCAAGACCACCGCCCCACGAGACTCTGAACATCGACACGACCGGTGGCAACGCGGCCGCCCGGTACGAGCCCCTGGAGCACATGATGAGCACCGCACCGTACGGAGTCGAACACCTCGACGTTCTCGTCCTCGGCGCCGGAATCTCCGGCATCGGCGCGGGTCGCTACCTGCGCGTGGAGCACCCGTCCAAGAGTTTCGCCATCCTGGAGGCCCGTGCGGCCTCGGGTGGCACCTGGGACCTGTTCCGGTACCCGGGCATCCGCTCGGACTCCGACCTGCACACCTTCGGCTACGAGTTCGAGCCGTGGCGGGACAAGGAGTCGATCGCGTCGGCCCCGCGCATCCTGGACTACCTGCGTAAGACCGCCACCAAGAACGGCCTGGACGACCACATCCGCTACCACCACAAGGTGCTCGCGGCGGACTGGTCGGCCGAGGAGGCCCGCTGGCTGGTCGAGGTGGAGCGCACCGACACCGGTGAGCGGCTGCACCTGACCGCGGGCTGGATCTTCTGCGCCGGCGGCTACTACCGCTACGACGAGGGCTTCACCCCGAAGTTCGAGGGGCGCGAGCGGTTCACCGGCCAGATCGTGCACCCGCAACACTGGCCGTCAGACCTTGACTACGCGGGTAAGAAGGTCGTGGTGATCGGCAGCGGCGCCACCGCGGTCACGCTCATCCCGGCCATGGTCGAGGACGCCGCGCACGTCACGATGCTGCAGCGCACGCCCAGCTACATCATGCCGGTGCCCAAGCAGGACGCCCTGGCCAACCTGTTCAAGCGGGTGCTCGGCGACGAGCGCGGCTACGCCCTCACCCGCCGCAAGAACATCGCCCAGCAGCGCGCCGTGTGGGCCTTCTGCCAGCGTCACCCGAAGCTCGCCCGCAAGATCATCCGTACCGTGAACGCGAAGCAGCTGCCCGAGGGCTACGCCGTCGACGAGCACTTCAACCCGCCCTACAACCCGTGGGACCAGCGGCTGTGCGCCGTGCCCGACGGTGACCTGTTCAAGGCCATCCGCTCCGGCAAGGCGTCGGTGGTCACCGACCGCATCGCCACGTTCACCGAGAACGGCATCCTGCTGGAGAGCGGCGAGGAGCTCGAGGCCGACGTCATCGTCACCGCCACCGGGCTCAACCTGCAGCTGTTCGGCGGCATGAAGCTGAGCATCGACGGCCGCCCGGTCGACCCGGCCGAGACCGTCGTGCACCGGGGCATGATGTTGTCCGGCGTCCCGAACTTCTCCATCGCCATCGGCTACACCAACTCGTCCTGGACGCTCAAGATCGGGCTGGTCTGCGAGTACTTCTGCAAGCTGCTGGCGCACATGGACTCCCACGGGTACGACACCGCGTGGGCGGTCGCCGATCCGGACATGCCGACCCGGCCGCTGCTGGACTTCGGCGCCGGTTACGTCCAGCGGTCCCTGGCCGGTCTGCCCAAGCAGGGGCCGACCGCGCCGTGGCTGATGTCGATGAGCTACCAGGACGACCGCAAGCTGCTGCGTGACGGCGACGTCATCGACGACAGCCTGCACTTCACCCGCGCCGCCGCACGGGCCGCAGATATCACCGACACCACTACCGACGCCACCACCCTTGAAGGAGCCACCGCATGAGCACCTCACCAGTAGGCGGAAAGGTCACCGTCGTCACCGGAGCCGGGTCGGGCATCGGCCGCGCGGTGGCGGTCGAGCTGAGCCGGCGCGGGGCCCGCGTGTCGGGCTGCGACGTCGACGAGGCCGGCCTCAAGGAGACCGCGTCGCTGTGCGCCGGCGAGCTGCACACCGCGATCGTCGACATGGGTGACCGGGACGCCGTGCACGAGTACGCCACCGATGTCGTCGCGCACTACGGGCGGGTCAACCAGGTCTACAACAACGCCGGCATCGCTTTCGCCGGCTCGGTGCTGGAGAGCGACTGGGCCGACTACGAGCGGGTGCTGCGGGTGAACCTGGCGGGAGTCATCCACGGCACCCAGGCGTTCCTGCCGCACCTGATCGCCTCCGGCGACGGGCACGTCGTCAACGTGTCCAGCCTCAACGGCTACCTCGCCCAGCCGGGCATGTCGCACTACTGCGCCTCGAAGTTCGCCGTGCGCGGGTTCACCGAGAGCCTGCGCACCGAGATGCTGCTGGACCGCCACCCGGTGCGGGTCAGCGTGGTGCACCCCGGCGGTGTCGCCACCAGCATCTCGGACAACGCGCTGGCCGCGGCCCGCGAGGCCGGGCACGAGGTCACCGCCGTCCACGAGGCCCGCAACCGCACCTACCGCGAGAAGCTGCTGCGGCTGCCGGCCGACAAGGCGGCGACGATCATCGTCGACGGGGTGGAGAAGGGCCGCGTGCGGATCCGGGTGGGTTCGGACGCCGTGCTGGTCGACCGCCTCGTGCGTCTGCTGCCGACCGCGGCGGGCCGGGTCGCGGTGTTGCTGGAGCGGCGGATGCTCAAGGCCGAGCAGGCCTGACGGCCCGTCGGACCCGGCCGGACGCACCCGGCCCATCCCCTGAATCACAGCGCGGGGTTACCGTCCGTGGTCTCATGGGCCGGTGTGGTGGCCGTGGCACCGCCGCCTCGGGCGGCGACGATGACGATGGGCGTCGGTCCCGACGTCGGCGCCAAGGTCGTGCGCGCGGCCACCGGGGTCCTGGCCGAGAAGGGATTCCACGGCTTCACCATCAGCGCGGTCGCCCGTGCCGCCGGGGTGTCACGGCCGACCGTGTACGCCCACTTCGGCACCCGCGAGCAGCTGGTGGCGGAGGTGCTGATGGCGGTGGCCGCCGAGGTGGTGCAGCGGGTCGTCGAGCAGACCCGGGGCGCGGCCACGGCGGCCGACTTCGTGGTGGAGACGATGGTCGCGCTCCGGGGGGAGTTCCGCCGCCAGCCCGCGTTGGAGCCGCTGGCGTTCCCGCAGCGCGGCAGCGTCGTGTTCGACGGCGACGCGCTGGGCCCGCAGTCGATGGCGCTGGCGCGGGGGTTCCTGCGGCCGCTGCTGGACTTCCACCCCGAGCTGGCCGACGAGCTCGACGAGATCACCGAGACCTCGATCCGGTTCCTGCTGTCGCTGGTGATGTTCGAGAGCGAGCTGTCGGCGTCGGACGAACAGCTGCGCGGGTTCCTGCACCGGCGGCTGGTCCCCGCGCTCGGGCTGCCATCCCCTCCCCCCACTGATTAACACTTTTTCCAAAGATGTAAAGATCAGTCACCCTTCGCATTGGAGTGTGGCTTGTGGCGACTGTTTCCCGGCGGGCTTTCCTCGGTGGAGTGACGGGAGCCGCCGTACTGGGCGCGACCGTCACCGGTGTCGCGGGCGCGGCGACCGGACCGAGCGGGCGCTCGGCGTCCCTGCTCGGAGCTGTGCAGACGACCAGGGAACACCGCCGGGCGGTGGTGATCGGAACCGGCTTCGGCGGAGCGATCACCGCGTTGCGCCTGGCCCGCGCGGGAGTACCCGTGCTGCAGCTCGAGCGCGGCATCCGCTGGCCGACCGGCCCGAACTCCGAGACCTTTCCGCACATGTTCACCCCGGACCGCCGCGCGTCCTGGCTGTGGCCGACCACCGTGTTCACCGGGTCGCCGCCGGTGCCGTTCCGGCCCTACACCGGGGTCGTCGAGCGGGTGCGCGGCGTGGGGATGGACATCCTGTGCGGCTCCGGGGTGGGCGGCGGGTCGCTGGTCTACCACGGTATGACCATCCAACCCAGCGCCGAGAACTTCGAACGCTCGATGCCCTCAGGCCTGGACTACGGGCGGTTCGACCGGGACTTCTACCGCCGGGTCGCCTCCGTGCTCAAGCCGGCCACGATCCCCGACGACCTGCTCAACGCGCCCGCCTACCGGTCCTCACGCATGTTCCTGGACAAGGTCGCGGCGTCCGGCCGGCAGGGCTTCCGGGTGCCGCTGCCGCTGGACTGGGACTTCGCCCGCCGCGAGCTGCGCGGCGAGTTCAAGCCGTCCTACACCACGGGCGACGTGATCTACGGGGTCAACAACGGTGGCAAGAACTCCGTGGACGTCACCTACGTCGCCGCCGCCGAGGCCACCGGCCGGGTGGAGGTGGCGACCCTGCACCTCGTCCGGGACATCTCCCGGGCCCCCTCCGGCAAGTGGGTCGTGCACGTCGACCGGATCGATACCGACGGTCTGGTCCAGGAGCGCAAGGAGATCACCACCGACGCTCTGTTCCTCGGCGCAGGGTCTGCCGGGACGACCCGGTTGCTGGTGAAGGCCAAGGCCAAGGGGCTGATCCCCGACCTGCCCGACGGCGTCGGAAGCCGGTGGGGCAACAACGGCGACCGCATCTTCACCTGGACGCCGCTCGGCGACAGCCCCGGCAAGCTGCAGGGCGGCCCGGCGTGTGTCGGGGTGAAGGACTGGGAGTCCGCCGACCCGCTGACCGTGATCCTGGGCCCGGTGCCGTTCCCCGCCGACCTGGGCACCACGTCCATCATCGGCTTCGGCATCGTCCGCCCGGAGGGCCGGTTCGTCTACGACCCGATCCGCGACGACGCCGTCCTGCACTGGAGCCAGGCCTACGACGCGCAGCTCACCGGCGCCATCCGCAACCGGATCCGGAGCATCGTCGGTGAGGGCATCGTCAGCGAGCTGACCAGCCCGACCGTCGACACCACCAGCATCGAGACCACCACCTACCACCCGCTGGGCGGAGCCACCATCGGCGACGTCTGCGACGGCTTCGGCCGGGTACTGGGGCAGCCCGGGCTCTAGTCACCGACGGCGCGCTCATCCCCGGCAGCACCGGCGCGTGCAACCCGTCCATGACGATCGCCGCGCTGGCCGAGCGCAACATGGACACGATCGTCTCCGCCGACGTCGACTCGGTCTTCTGACGAATGGAGCACACGAAGTGCATGCGTTTCATGCAGCCTGTGTGCACCTTTCAGAAGGTCCCCCGCCGGAGACTCGCGCCGCCGGCGTTCCCGACCGCCCACCGGAGTCGGTCACGCTCCTTCGGGCTCGGGTGCAGCGCTCTTACGAACCCACGTCATAGAGCGCGTGCCAGACCATGGCGGCGAGGCTCTCGGCCAGCCGCTCCCGGCCGGGGGCATCGGCCACCGCGACGAGCTGGGTCATTCCGCGCTCGGCCATCCAGGTGATCCAGGCGGCGGTCTCGCTGGGATGGATGTCGGGACGCACGAACCCCGCCGCCTGACCGTCGGCGAGGTGCCCGGCGATGGTCTCGTGCACCCCGGCGAAACCCTGCTGGAAGCGCGCGCGGATCTCGGGGTCGGAGTAGGACACCTCGACCAGGGCGTTGAGCAGCGGGATGTGGGGGCGGTAGACCTCGAAGTTCGCCGCGAGGTCGGCCTGCAGTTGCCCCTTCGTCGGCGCGGACGTACGGGCCAGCGGGCGGATCGCCGCAAGGCGGACGTCCTCCAGCACCGGCTCGATCAGCGCGAGCAGCAGCTCGTTCTTGTCCCGGAAGTAGCGGTAGAACGTGGACCGCGACAGCGACGCTTCCTGCAGGATCTGCTCGACCTTGAGCGTGACGTAGCTGCCGCCCTCCCCGAGCAGGTGCTCGACCACGGGCAGGGTGCGCTGGACGATCTCGTCGCGCCGCGCGGCGTAGCGGCGGGCGTCGACCTCCTCCTGCGTCAGCGGCACGGGACAAGCCTAGCGTGGCACGCCTTGACCCATCACTGATACACCGTGTTTCATGGTCCCCATGTCACTGGCGATCCACCCACCCGAGACCGACCTGATCGGCATCACGCCTGATGGAGACGGGTGGGAGCCGTCCACGGTGCACACCCACTACTTCGGGTTCCAGGTACCCGAGGCGGGCATCGGCGCGTTCCTCTACATCCGCTACCAGCCCTACTTCCCGCTCTCCCAGGGCAGCGTGATCATCTTCCAGGGGCTGGACAACGTCGCGCACGTCGAGCTGGCGCACATGGACTGGCAGGTGACGATGCCCTGGCCGCAGGTGGACGGGCGGACCATCACCACCGCCAACGGCTTCCGCATCGAGTTCCTGGAGCTGGGCAAGATCGCCCGCACCACCTACCGCAGCACCGACGGCGCGACGTCGTTCGACCTGGTCCACACCGCCGTGACCCCGCTGATCGCCCGCGGCGCGGTGATCCCCGGGGAGAACCTGCACGCCGCGCACGAGCCTGGTGGCAGCGAGCAGTTCATGCACTGTGTCGGCGAGCTGACACTGGAGGGCCGCCGCTACGACGTCGACTGCTACATGCCGCGCGACCGCTCCTGGCGCCAGAGCCGCACCGAGCAACGGGGCGGCCGCCACGACCCGCCGGTGGCGTGGACACCGATCTACTTCCCGGACAAGGAGCTGGCGTTCAACCAGGTCGGCTTCGAGTCCCCCGGCACCGGCGCGGTGTGGGAGGGGGCGCTGTCGATCCCCGAGGGCGCGCCCGGGCACCACTTCGCCTGGGTGCACGTGGACGGGGAGCTGCGTGAGCTGACGAAGGTGTGGCGCTCGGTGGACGAGCTGCACCCGATCGTGCCGGCTCCGCTGCGGCAGACCATCGAGGCGCAGGACGACACCGGCGCCACCTACCGGTTCACCGGCGAGGCGCTCGCCCTGGCGACCATCCCGTCCTGGCCCAACGCCGGCACCTGGGACAGCGTGATCCGCTGGACCGACGCCGACGGCGCGATCGGCTACGGCCCCTGCCAGGGGGTCTGGTACGACAAGTTCGCCCAGTTCATGAAGGCACGCCGTTCGGGAGGATCTCGATGACCGCGGAACAGGCTCCCGCCTTCGACCCCGCGATGCTCAACCCGCCGTGGCCGCTGTTCGAGATGCTGCGGGCCAACGCCCCGTGCTTCGAGGTCCCGGGCATGGGCGCCTATCTGGTCACCCGGTACGAGGACATCCAGCGGATCGTTATGGACCCGAAAACGTTCTCGAGCGAGCTGGAGTTCGGCACCGGGCTGTCGTTCCTGCCGGCCACCCCGGAGAAGGACGCCGCCCTCGCGCGCGGGGGTTACAAGTGGGTGCCGACGCTGGGCTTCACCGACCCGCCGGTGCACCGACGGGTGCGGGTGGCCGTCCAGAAGGGCTTCTCCGCGCGACGCGTCCGCCAGCTCGAGGGCGTCGTGCAGGAACTGTGCGACGAGATCATCGACGGCATGGACCCGTCCGGCGTGATCGACTACGCCCAGGAGATGGCGCTGCAGCTGCCGGTCTGGGTGATCGGGGCGTCGCTCGGGGTGGCGCGCGAGGACTGGGCGAAGTTCAACCGCTGGTCCGACGCGGTGCTGGCCCGCCTGGGCGAGCAGATCACCGAGGAGCAGGACCTCGCGCTCATCGAGGAGTACGTCGACGAGGAGCTGTACTTCACCAAGCTGATCGCCGACCGCCGCGAGCACCCCACCGACGACCTGCTCTCGGACCTGGTCGCCGCCCAGCAGAGCGCCCAGCTCAACAACGGGGACCCGATCACCGACGAGGAGCTGATGTCCATCGTCGCGTTCCTGCCGGTCGCCGGTTCGCGCACCAGTGCCGGCCTGATCGGCATGACCATGCACCACCTGCTCGACAACCCCGACGACCTGGCCCGATGCCGCGCCGACGACACCTATCTCGACGCCCTGATCGAGGAGGTCCTGCGGATGCAGAGCCCGATCCAGGCCTGGTTCCGGCGGACCACCGAGGAGGTCGAGCTGAGCGGGGTGACCGTGCCCGCCGACTCGCGGCTGCTGGTCGCGTTCGCCTCGGCCAACCGCGACGAGGCCAAGTTCGGCTGCCCGGCCGAGTTCCGGCCCGACCGGGAGAACATCAAGGAGCACCTGGCGTTCGGCCGCGGCCCGCACCTGTGTCCCGGGGCCACGCTCGCCCGCGCGGAGGCCCGGATCGCCACCCGGACGTTCCTGGCCCGGTTCCCGACGATCCGCCACGCCCCGGGCACCGAGCCCGCCTACCACCCCAACCTGGTGCACCGGATGGCCGACAACCTGCCGCTGGTCGTCTCCGGCTGATCCCGTCGTCCCGCGGTACGCTCGCCGCTGACGATCAGACGGTATTCGTCAGTTCGTCAGCGGCGGTGAGCGGATCGCCACGGGCTGAGGGGCGTCGGGATGAGCGGTAGCGCGGGCGGGGGCGCTGGCGTGGAGACCGGCGGTGTGGAGACCGGCGGCGTGGACACCGCCGGCGTGGACACCGGCGTAAGCACCTTCAACCTGGCCGACCTGTGGGAGGCGGTCGCCCGGGCCGTGCCCGACCGCGTCGCCGTGATCTCCGAAGGCACCGGCGCCACGTACCGGGAGCTGGACGAGCGGGCCTCACGGCTGGCCGGTTGGCTGCTAGGTCGGGGCATCGCGCCCGGGGACCGCGTCGGGGTGATGCTCAGGAACGTCCCGGAGCACCTCGAGGCCTACCTGGCCTGCTTCAAGATCCGGGCCGTCCCGGTCAACGTCAACTTCCGGTGTACCGCCGCCGAGCTGGGTTATCTCGTCGGAGATGCGCCACTGACCGGCCTGGTCGCCGATCCGGAGTTCCTCGACGTGGTGACCGCCTGCCGTTCGGACGGCGGCGAGCAGTGGTGGGTGCTGGCGACCGGCGCGGACTACGAGGCAGCCCTCCGGTCGGGCGGCGACGTGGGTGCCGGGGCGGGCGGCGAGGCGGACGCCGGGGCGGGCCGCGGGCCGGGACCATTCCCGCCCCGCAGCTCCGACGACGAGTACGTGATCTACACCGGGGGCACGACCGGCGACCCCAAGGGTGTGGTCTGGCGCATGGAGGACGCCTTCTTCGCCTGCATCGGTGGCGGCGACCCCACCGGCGAGCGGCGGCCGATCACCCGCCCCGGGGAGATCGTCGAGCGGATCGACGCCGTGCCGACCCGGTTCCTGCCGGCCGCGCCGCTGATGCACGCCGCCGGATCGTGGCCGACGCTGCGCTGGCTACTGGCCGGCGGGGCGGTGGTGCTGGTCCGGGACTTCGACGCCGCCCGGATCTGGGACGCGATCGCCGAGCACCACGTCGACATCATGAACATCGTGGCCGACGCGATGGCGGGACCGCTGCTGGAGGCGTTCCAGGGCCGTGACCGCGCCGACCACTCAAGCCTGCGGATGATCGCCTCCGGTGGCGCCCCGCTGTCCGAGCAGGGCCGGACGCGGCTGTGCGCCGCCCTGCCGGGCCTGGTCATCCGGGACATCTACGGCTCCTCGGAGACCGGGGTGCAGGGGTGGTCGGACTGGCGTTCCCCGTCCTCGGGCCCGAGTCGGTTCGTCTCCTTGGACACCGTGCTGGTCGATCCCGAGACCCGCGACGAGGCGGCCCCCGGCACGGAGGGGTTGATCGCCCGCCGGGATCACGTACCGGCCGGGTATCACGGCGACCCGGACAAGAGCGCGCAGGTGTTCCTGACCCAGGGCGGGCGCCGGCTCGCGGTGACCGGCGACCTCGGCCGCTTCAACCCCGACGGCACTCTGACCGTGATCGGCCGCCGCTCCGGGTTCATCAACACCGGCGGGGAGAAGGTGAACCCCACCGAGGTCGAGACCGTGCTGCGCGATCACGAGCAGGTCGCCGACGTCCTGGTGCTGTCCGAACCCAGCGAGCGGTGGGGGCAGCAGGTGGTGGCGATCGTCGTCGGCGGCGGGTCCGGCCCCGACATCGCCGCCCTCGACACCCACTGCCGCGAAAGTCTGGCCGGTTACAAGGTGCCCCGCCGATACATCACCGTCGATGCGCTGACCCGCAAGGCGAACGGCAAACCGGACCACGCATGGGCGGCCGAGGTCGTCAGCACAACCCCGGGAGGAACTCCATGACCGAGACGCCGACCATCGACACCATCCGGGAGATCGGGGCGCAGGTCAGCAACTGGGGCCGGTGGGGGCCTGACGACCAGATCGGGACGCTCAACCACATCCAACCGTCCGACATCGTCGCCGCCGGGGCCCTGATCAGGACCGGGACGACGTTCTCGCTGTCGATCCCGTTCGACGCCCAGGGCCCGCAGAAGTCCGGCAGCGGACGCAACAACCCGATCCACCTGATGAGCGTGGACGGCCGCGACTTCATGTGCGGCTCGGGCACCCCCGAGGAGCGGGACGTCCGCCGCGGCTACCTGCAGAACGCCGACTCATTGATCATCATGCCGTTGCAGGCGGCCACCCAGTGGGACGGACTGGCGCACGTGATGTTCGAGCAGAAGCTCTACAACGGCTTCTCCGCCTCCTACGTCAGCAGCTCGGGCGCGCAGCGCAACTGCGTCACCAAGGCCGTCGACCGCATCGTCGGGCGCGGCGTGCTACTCGACCTGCCCCGGGTTCTCGGGGTGCCCGCCCTCGAACCGGGACACGCCATCGGCGCCGAGGACCTCGACCGGGCCTGCGCCGCCCAGGGGGTCGAGGTCGGCCGGGGCGACTTCGTGCTGGTCCGCACCGGGGCGATCGCCGAGGTCCGAGCCCGGGGTTCGTGGGGTGACTACGCCGGCGGCGACGCACCCGGGCTGGGGATCGGCAGCGCGAAGTGGCTGCACGCCCACGAGGTCGCCGGGGTGGCCACCGACACCTGGGACATCGAGGCCCGCCCCGTCGCCACCCCGGACGTCGCGCAACCGGTGCACATCTTGCTGCTGGTGCACATGGGCCTGTGGCTCGGAGAGATCTTCGACCTGGAGGACCTGGCCGAGCACACCGCCCGGACCGGCTGCTACGAGTTCTTCTTCGCCGCCCAGCCGCTGCGGATCACCGGAGGAATCGGATCCCCGATCAACCCCATAGCGATCTTCTGACGTACGGGACGCGGGCGGCCGGACTTCAACCCGCCCCGGTGAGCCGCAAGGTGTCCAAGCCGCGCATCGTCACGTTGGGCCGCCAGTCGGGCTCGGCATCGAGCAGCGCCAGGTCGGGGAAACGGTCAAGCACGGCGTTGAGCGCCACGTCGGCCTCGAGTTTGGCCAGTGCGGCCCCGATGCAGTAGTGCAGGCCGGCGGCGAAGGCGACGTGGTGGGTGTCGCGGCGGGTGATGTCGAAGCGGTCGGGGTCGGGGTAGCGGCGTGGGTCGCGGTTGGCGGCACCGAGCATGGTGAGCACGACGTCGCCCTCAGCCAGCGCGATCCCGTTGACCTGCGCCGGTTCGAGCACGGTACGGGCCGTGGTCTGGGTCGGGCTGTGGAAGCGCAGGGTCTCCTCGACAACGCCGGGCACGAGCGTGCGGTCGGCGCGGACGGCGGCCAGCTGGTCGGGATGCTGCAGCAGGGTGAGGATCATCGAACCCAGAACGTTGGTCGTGGTCTCCACGCCGCCGAAGAACAGCACCATGATCGTGGCGAGCAGCTCGTCCTCGGTGATCCGGTCCTCGCCGTCGCGGACGTGTATCAGCGCGGTGGTGAGGTCGTCGGTGGGTCGGCGGCGGCGCTCGGAGATGAGGTCGAGGAAGTAGCGCTCCATGACCAGGCAGTCCGACTTGCCGCGCTGAACCTCGTCCGGCGTGGCCGAAGGGTCGATCAACTTGGTGATGGAGACCGTGAGGTCGCGGAACTGGGCCTGGTCGGGCTCGGGGATGCCGAGCAGGTCACCGAGCACCCGCACCGGCAGCGGGAACGCCAGCGCCCGCATCAGGTCGAACTCGGCCGGGTCCTGCTCGTCACCGATCCGGTCCAGCAGTTGCTCGGTGGTGGCCTCGATGGCGGGGCGCATGTTCTGCACCCGCCGGGAGGTGAACTCCCGCGAGATCAGGCCCTTGAGCCGGGTGTGGTCAGGCGGGTTCTGCCGCACAATCGAGTGCTTGGACATGAACGCGTAGGTCTGGTCGTCGTCGAGGTCGTGGCCGAAGCCGCGAGTCAGCTCATCACGCTTTCCGAACGCGACGGTGCGGAACGCCTGGTCGACCTCCGGGTAGCCGCTCATCACCCACACCGGTAGGAACCCCGCCCGGTGCAGCGGCGCGTTCTCCCGCAGCTGGGAGTACAGCGGGTAGGGGTCGCGGGCGGAGGATGGGTCGGTGAACAGCCGCAGCAGCGCGTCCTCGGCCGGGTCATTCCTCGCGGTCACCCGCTCACCCGTGCCTGAGCGGAGGCGGACGCGGGGGCAGCGTCCGGAGGCGCGGGACGCAGCCCGAACGCCTGCAGCGGTCCCTGCCCGACGAGCTGGGTGCCGACCTGGATCACCACGAAACCGGCGATGCACGCGGACACGACGGCGGCGATCGTGGTGACCCACAGCCCGCCGCCGCTGTGCAGCGCGAGGAAGATCGGGCCACCGGCGAAGAACATGAAGCCCAGCTCACCGGCCGGCACCGCGATCACCGCCAGCAGCAACCGGGGCCCTGCGAACAGGTCGGGCCGGCGGCAGATGACCGCCGCGACACAGATGCCGCTCTGGTAGACGAACATCCACCACAGCGGGTAACCGGTCGGGTTGAACGGTTGGTTGCCGAAATAGTCGTAGAGCCCAAAAGCCGTCGAGGGCAGTTCCAGGATCACCGCCGAGAGGAACACCCCGCCGTAGACCTGCCAGTACCGCTTCGGCGTCGGGTCCGACCTGATCAGCCGGTAGAAGAGGTACACCTGGCCGCCCCAGAACAGCCCGGTGAAGAACAGCGCCCACAGCGGGACGGCCCGCCCCAGCTCGTGGAAGGCGATGACGCCGTCCCGTTCCCGCAGCCAGACCTTTCCCAGCACGTCGACGATCGGCTCGTTGACCGCGCACAGGGTGCCCCCGGCCAGCAGCGCCACCAGCATCGGCCCGGACCGGTTCCGCTCGCGCCAGGCGTAGACCAGCAAGGCGACCAGGCACACCGCCGGGACGATCGTGGCGATCAGCGCCACCACCGGCGGAGCGGCGGCATCGAGCAGCTCGCGCGGCGGATCGAACCCGTCGAATCCCTGAACCCCGAGCATGCCGGCTCCTCCTCATCGAGCAACTTCTTGAGAGCATCGAGCTATGTGAGAGTGACTGTCAAGAAGGGACCGACAACCGGGTTGGGGCGAACCGGGATACGCTGTGCCCGATGACCGCGAACCTGTCCCTCCGAGAGCGTCGGCGGGTCGAGATCCGCCGCGAGCTGGCCGCGGCGGCGATTGAGCTGTTCGAGCGTGACGGGGCGGCCGCCACTACGGTCGACTCGATCGTGGCCGCCGCCGGTTGCTCGGCCAGCACGTTCTTCCGGCATTTCCCGACGAAGGAGGACACGGTCTTCTTCGACGCCCCGGACGTGCTGGACGCGCTCCGCGAGGCGGTGAGAGCCGCTGGACCCGACCGGGACGTGTGGGAGATCGTCTGCGCGGGCCTGGTGCAGGGCGGTGTGGACTTCGTAGAGTCCGGCGACGAGCTGGCGATGGCCCGGTTGCGCCTCTACCACCGCGACCCGGCGATCGCGGCCAAGCTGGCCGAAATCTACGCGCAGCGCGAAGCCGTCATCGCCGGTTTCTTCCTCGATGAGCTCGGCGCCGGCCCGGAGGCCGAGTTCCAGGCGTGGCTGCAGGCCGGCGCGATCATCGCCGCCGTGCGCGCATCACTGCGTAGCGTGGCGACCCACGGCGGCAACCTCGCCCAGGAGCTGGATCGGGCGTTCCGGCGGGTCGAGCAGGGTTTCACCCGTCCACATCGTCGGAATTCCGCGTCAGCCTTCGGCTGAACGCTGACGCTGATCGACTGGCCGACTGGCCGACTGACCGACTGGCCGACTGGCCGACTGGCCGACTGGCCGACTGGCCGATTGGCCGATTGGCCGATTGGCGGAGCGGACAGCGGATCGGCGTCCCCCAGAGTGGCCCTGCCCCCGGGGCGGGGTCATGCGGCTGATCGCGCCGGCGTGGGTTCGTGTGCCAGCAGGTACTGCAGTGTGATGTCGCGAGACATCGGCATAGGCCGAACCTACGGGTTCGGTCTTTTTGCTGTTCGGGGTGTGTTGTGGGGTTGGTAGTCGCGGGTGGGGTCGAGGACGAGTTCTCGTAGGAGTGCGCCGG
>Ga0310811_10006487_pt1 | contig 14958 bp, 13 predicted proteins | sample YCmetagenome_FD_207642 | JGI IMG/M metagenome (GOLD analysis project Ga0310811, IMG submission 207642) | Soil microbial communities from experimental microcosm in Duke University, North Carolina, United States - YC | ecosystem: Engineered > Artificial ecosystem > Soil microcosm > Unclassified ...
CTACGGCGTCCAGCAGCGCCCGTTTGTTGGCGAAATGCCGATACAGAGCCGGGCCGGAAATGCCGGCGGCCTGCCCGATCTCGTCGACGCCGGTGCCGTGATAGCCGCGAGTGGTGAAGAATTCGGCGGCCAGCGCGAGAATCTGTTCGCGGCGGGACATCGGAAGCGGCACCCGCTAGTTATACAGGACGCTCCGTGGTCGGCCCGGACACCTGAACGGCCTGGCCCGCCAGCCGGAAGAGATGCCGGAACGCCCAGGGGAGCGGGCCAAGCGGGCACCGGCTCGGTCGGAGCAGCGCCCAGCCCCGACGCTCCGGTTAATCGTGACTCACAGCTTGTCCGGTTTGCCGTTCCGGCCCACGTGACGAGGTAGTGAGAGTTATGCAGCGGCTTCAAGCCCATGGTCGGCGTCAGAGGGAGGGTTCAGCTCAGGTCAGGTTAATGACGATTGACGACGGTCAAGGGGCCTCGTAAGGTCCCCCGCCGAGCACCTTCGGGAGGGACCGATGCGCTACACACTCGTCCACGGCGGACTCCATGGTGCTTGGTGCTGGGAGCGGCTCATCCCCGAACTCGAGGCTCTGGGACACGAAGCCGTGGCGGTCGAGCTGCCCGGGCATGGTGCTCTGCGGGCGGAGCGTTCCACCCTTGCCGGCTATCGGGACGCCGTCCTCGAGGTGTTGCGACCGGGCGATGTTCTCGTGGGACATTCGACCGGGTGCCCGGTCGCCACACTTGCTGCGGATTCTGTGCCGGAAATCAGTCATATCGTGTATCTCGCAGGCCCGTTGCCGATCGAGGGAAAGCCTCTCGCATACGACTCGGGTGGCGGCCGAGAGGACGACGGCACGGTGACGACCATGTCGGACTTCGACGACGGGGCGGACAAGTATCTCCGTGTCAGCGATGACGGGCAGTTCTTCGTCGTCGATTACGACGGTGCTTTCGCGTGCTTCTTCCACGACTGTGACGCGGACACAGCCGCCTGGGCGTTCGAACGCCTCACACCGCAGTGCATCGACGTCATGGTGACCGAGCCACTCAGCGTGCCTCGGTTCTGGAACGCGGACATCCCGCGCAGCTTCATCCGCTGCGCGGAGGACCGCGCCTTTCCTGCAGCGCTGTCGGAGCGACAGATCAGGCGTCTCGGGGTGAAGCCGCTCGAGATCGAGTCATCCCACTCGCCCTTCCTGAGCCGCCCCGCTGAGCTGGCCAGACTGCTCGTCCATGCACCGGACACCCGGCCCATCGGCCCTCTCGATCCCGGTGTCTAGCGGCTCGCCCTCGGCGGAGATGAGCTCAGGGACCGTGGAATCAACTATGGTGCGAAACGATGTCGAACCGTGTTGTCCAAGGCCCCTGTAGAGGTCGACCGAGACACTGTTGTTGCTGGTAGAGGCCATGGTCAACACTGGTGAGCCGTCTTGTAAGCGGAACCTCTCTGTCAACTTGATCTTGGTTGTGGGGTTGTAGGGTTGGTGGTGGCGGGTCCGGGAAGTGACTTGCCCGAAGAGTCGGTGTTAGGGGTTGTGCCGGCCGCGCTGGGTTTTGTAGTCGCCCCCTGGTGTCCTCCCGGGCTCGCCGCCTGTTGTGTGAGGGCGTCGGCCAGGGGTTGGCGGTAGACGATGTCGGAGAGGCGTCGTTTGAGGCAGCGGAGGGCTTCTCTGCGGGATTTCCCGGCGGCGCGTTTGCGCAGGTAGTAGTCGCGTCCGGGGCTGGGGTGGCCGATTTGGGTGATGGCCATGGTGTGTAGGGCGCAGTTGAGTTGGCGGTCTCCGGCGCGGGAGAGTCGGTGGCGTAGGACGTCGCCGGAGGAGACTTCGATGGGTGCGGTGCCGGTGTAGGTGGCGAACGCCGCGGCGGAGCGGAAGCGGGTGATGTCCCCGGCTCGGGCCACGATTTTGGCGGCGGTGAGGTCACCGAGGCCGTAGAGCTGGGTGAGGGTGCTGTTCGAGGCCGCGACGGCGGTGGTGATGTCGCTGCTGGTGGTGGTGATGCGCCGGTCGAGGTGGCGGACTTCGTTGAGGAGCTCGACGGCCAGTCGGCGCAGGGTGGCTGGTCCGGCCGCGCGGGGGCGGATGCCGCGCAGCATCTGGGCGGCGTCCTCGGCGTTCAGTCCTCGGGAGGCGCCGCCGGGTAGTAGCTGGGTGAGCAGCACGTGGAGCCGGTTGATGGTCTGGGTGCGGGTGCGGACGAGGTTGTCGCGGTGATCGACCAGGGCGCGTAGGGCGATGATGGCTTGTTCGACCTCGGCGCTGTGCAGTCTGGGGGCGGTCAGCGCGGCGATGCCGACGGAGATGGCGTCGACGTCGTCGTTCTTGCGGCCGTGTCCAGTGGACAGGATCCGTACTCGGGTGGCCAGTTTGGCGGGTACGTCCAGGGCGGTGATCCCGTCGCTGGCCAGCCAGGTCGCCAGTGGGGCACCGGCGCCGCGCGGGCGCCCTCGATGGCCCAGACCGCGTCGGGCCAGCGGGCGGCGAAGCGGCGCAGCTGTCGGTAGCCGGCCTTGCTGACCGGGGCCCGCAGCGTGGCCACCGGTGCAAGTGTCGAGTCCACCGCGGCGGCGGTCCAGGACGCCTTATGCGGGTCGATCGCGATCACCATTCGCTGCGATGGTGTTGCGTTGGGTGTGGTCTTGCTCGGCACTTGGACCTCCCTGGAAGAGCTGAACAGTCGGGTTTGTCCAGCGAGGAGGGCAGACCAACTTAGGGCAGTGCACACCTCTCTCGAGCCACTCCCGCCGGCGGCGCCGACCGAGACGCAGGCCGCTTAAGAGCCAGCCCCGAAGAGCGGCAGGTAGGTCGAGAGCGAACCCGGCCGACGCCTAGAAGATCATGGCTGCAGACCCGATCTCCCGCCCGACATCTTCCACAAGTTGGAAAGGTCGTCGGTTCGACCCCGACCACCGGCTCCACGTTTGACCAGCAGTTACGCAGTCGATGAGATCGTTTACGGTGGAATGATCATGAATCGTGGCACGAAACTGGCGGCTGTTCGTCTTCGACTCCGGCCACAGGAGTGAACTCGGTTTCGACATGCGTCGGGATCGATCGTCAAGCAGTGGAGCTGAGCGGCGAGCAGGTCCTGCGCCAGCTCGACGCGCACCGAATCCTCGCCGCCCTCCACGACCGGACCCTGACGAATGATCTCTGGGTTGGGAGAGACGCCGACCCCACTCGCCGCTCGGCGTGTCCTGGAGACCCGCTGTGGGTCCGGCTGATTGCAGTCGATCAGGCCTGGTTGAGCCGTGAGCGTTGGGTGCTGCGTTCGAGGTGGGCGTGGCCGACTGTGCCGTCGGGCAGGGTGAGTTGCACGCGTGCTTCGGACAGGACGAGCAGGTCGGGGCCGTCGGTGTCGACGCCGTTGATGTTGTCGTTGTCGGTGGTGATCGAGATGGGTGCCTGGTGCAGGACGTCGATCCGGACCGGGGTCCTCTCTCCGTCGTGGGACAGGGTCGACTCGAAGCTGGGGGGAAGGGTATCGAGGCGGTCGAGGGTGGGGACGTCGGTGAGGACCAGGGTGGGGTTGTCACCGGTGGCTCGAAATTCGGTGCCGGCGGTCACCAGTTCGGAGCCGTCCATGCCGAAGATGCTGATCGTGTGCAGCGCTCGACCAGGGAGGGCTCCGACGAGGAAGTAGTGGCCGCCGAAGTTGCGCATCTCGCGGGCGCCGGAGGAGTGGTCGTTCGCGGCGGGGCCGTCCAGTGCGTACTCGGTGCCGTCGATGGTGACGCTGCCGCGGATGTGCAGGACTTGTTGGGTGTGGCTGCCCTGGGCGAAGTCGTGCATGGTCTCGCGTCCGAGGGCGGCGTACATGTCCCAGACGGGGCCGGCGGCTTCGGTGTGGAAGTCCCAGCGCATCGGGCGGGCGACTCCGGCGCCGGAGGGATGGCGGGTCATGAGTTCGGCGGTGGTGATCTCGGCGGCGCCGTCGAAGGTGGACGACCAGCCGTGCAGCGGGTTGTCCATGCGGATGACGAAGTTGCCGGTCTGCACGGTGTCGTTGTCGGGGGAGCGCCCCCAGGACCGGTCGGATGCGATCCGGCCGTCGGGGAGGTAGACCAGGGCCTGGGCCCACCACAGCTCGACGTCCTGTCGGCAGCGTCCGGCGTGCAGGAACAACCCGACTCCGTTGTCCGGGTTCCAGGAGGTCAAAAAGCAGGTCTCGCTGTAGAGCGGGATGTCGTGGCGGGCGCCGATCACCTGGTCGGCGCTGGGTGCCACGTTGTGCGGGTTGCCGATGAGGGCGGGCTCGATGCCCAGGGTCTGGACGGAGGTCATGGGTGCTCCCTGCGAGGTTCGGTTGTGCCGTGGGGTGGTTCAGTTGATGTTGGCGACCACCTTGTTCATGAAGTGGTCGAGTGCTCGCTTGAGGGTGTCGATGTCGGCGTCCTGGGTGCGCAAGAGGACGAAGCGGTCGATGCCGGCGTCGCGATAGCGCAGGACCTCGTCGTCGATTCCGTAGCCCAGCGAGACTCCGGATTTCAACGATCCGCCCCTTCGCGGGCGAGCTGGGCGCGTGCGGTGACGACGCCGGTGAGCACGGCGGTGACCGCCTGGTCGAGGACGGCAACGTCCGGTTCGCCATCGCTCGGACGTTGGTGAACCCAGGCGGAGCTTCCGACGATCAGCTCCAGTACCAGGACCGGGTCGAGATCGGCGAAGACGCCCTGTGCGGTGCCCGTGGCGACGACGGTGCAGACACGATCGCGGAATACTTTCTGCCTGGCCCGGATGGTCTCGCTCTTCTCCGGTCCGAGGTGCCTCTCCAGCCAGAGCCGCTCCTGGAAGAACACGGCGGTGTAGTCGGGGGAGCGGGCGGCCTCGCCGACGCCGATCCGGACGAGTGCGGACAGCTCGTCGATCGGGGACAGCCCGGGAGGCAGCTGTGACACTTCCAGCGCGACGCCCTGGGTTGCCTTGTCGCAGATGGCGAAGAGCACCGCGGCCTTGGTCCCGAAGTAATAGTGGTTGCTGGCGTGGTTGCCCCCGAGCGCGGACGCGATGTCGCGCATGGAGGTCGAGGCGTATCCCTGCTCGCGGAACAGCTTGGCGGCAGCCGCCAGGATCTCCTGTTCCTTCGCCGTCCGACGGGCGGCATCCGGTGTCGTCATCCTCAGGCGCCCGGGATCGTGTGGGGAAACAACATGGTGGTCAGTCCGCCGTCGACGGCGAAGCTGGTGCCGGTGACGTAGCTACCGGCGTCGCTGGCCAGCAGTTGGACGACGCCGGCAATCTCGTCGGTCTTCGCGGGGCGCCCGAGCGCGGTCATCGCCTGCAGTTCGTCGAGGAACACCGCGCCGGCTGCGTCCTGGATGTGCTGCTCGAGCATCTCGGTCAGGAAGATGCCGAGTACCAGGGAGTTCGCGGTGATGCCGTCCGGGCCGCCTTCCGCGGCGACGTAGCGGGTGAAGCCGTTGATTCCGCTCTTGGCCGCGCCGTAGACGGCTTGCATGGTGCGGGAGGAGCCGTGTCCGCTGGCCGCTGAGGAGCAGAAGATGAACCGCCCCCACTTCCTCTTCCGCATTCCGGGGAGCAGTGCGCGGGTGAGTTGCATGTTCGCCGTGAGGTTGACGCGGATCTGTTGCTCGATGGCGTCGTCGGTGATGTCCTCGATGCGCTGTTGTGCCTCGGCGCCGGCGTTGCCGATGAACACGTCGACCGAGCCCATGGTCTTTGTGGCGTGCTGGGCGAGTTCCTCGACGCTGTCGGGGTTCATGAGGTCGACGGTGTGCCAGAGCAGCTCGCCGGCCACGTCTGGGCCCAGATCGGCGGCGGCTTGCTTCAACACGTGGTCCCGGCGGGCGGCCATCATCACGGTGGCGCCGGCCCCGGCCAGTGCTTTCGTCATCGCGAGTCCGATACCGGTGGCGCCGCCGGTGATGAGCGCGGTCTTGCCGGTGAGGTCGAAATGGGCGAGAGCATTGTTCATCAGCTGTCCTTCGCGGGTCGGAGTGGGTGGGGTTCGGGCTCAGCCGCGGTTGCGGCGTTGTACCGCGTGCAGGCGGCGCTGCAAGGTGGCTGAGCGGGCCTGCGGGGTGACGGTCGGGTGTTCGGCGGGCAGGTGGTCCCGGATGCGGTCGAACGGCACGACCTCGACGACGGGCTCGGGGGCGGTGTCCGTGCGGTAGTAGCGGCCGCCGATCAGACCGGTGTGGCGGCCTTCGGTGTCGAGCCAGTTGGGCACGGCGGGATCCCGGTGCGCGATCACGGCGCGGAACATCCCGTCGTCGTCGAGGTGGGCCTGCCGGTTGTTGACCGACAGCTGGCGGTAGTGGAAGTTCGGTGCCGTCCAGACGGCGTTGAGCAGCTGGAACTGCCAGTAGGCGCAGTCCGGCGGGGTCACGGTGATGATGGCGGCCTGGTCCTCGTCGAGCGCGTAGTGGGCCTGGCCGTACTGGACCGCGCCGAACCCGAGATGGTCGCCCTCGCGCCCGGACATGCCCCAGTCCAGCGGGGGGAACTCGATGCGGTCGGTCGGGGCGGTGGCGTGTTTGCCGGCCGCGCCCACCGACACCCTGGGCAGGCTCTGGATGGTGCGGGCCAGCGCGCCGAGCCGCTGGTTGAGCACCTGCGCGGTGTCGGGGGGCGGGGGGAACACCGCACCGTCGCGCTCGATGTAGAAATCGCCGGGCTCCTCGGTGTCCCAGTCACCGAAGTACTGACGCAGCCACACCATCCCGGGCCCCGGCGGTAGCTCCAGCCACAGCCCGTCCTGGGGTTCGCGGCTCAGGACCAGCTCGAACTCCTCCCCTTCCTGGATGTCCTCGGGGATGTCCTCGGGGATGTCGCGGTTGGCGAAGGTGTGGAAGGTGGTGACGTCGTCCATCCGTCCCTGGTAGATCTCCGCGTTCACGACCGCGGCGCCGCCTCGACGGCCGTACACGCGGTAGGTGTGGTCGCCGTGCACCGGCGCGGCGTCGTAGCGGCAGTCCGGGTTGGGGTAGGCCCACGGGTAGAACGCCGAACACACCGAGGCGAACGTCGGGTACGCCGGGTCGCCGTTGACCAGTTCCATCAGGTACCCGGCGTGGACGAGGCCGAGCAGGTGCCGCATCCCTTCCGCCCGGTCCTGGTCGGTCGACGCGAGCCTGTGCTGCCACACCGAGTCCTGACCGGCCTGCTCGAACGCCGCCAGCAGCGCGTCCCAGGTGCTCGCCAGCTGCGCGGGCGTCGAGTCGGTACCGACGTCGTCGGTCATGATCGCCTTTCGGTGAGTGGGCGGCGGCTCATGGGGTCGTGGCCAGGGCGGTGTAGGCGGCGAAGCGTCGGTGGAGTTCACCGGCGTCGAGCTCGTAGCGCTGCAGGGAGTACTCGTGCTTGCCGTAACGCTTCTCCGGAAGCTCGTTCGCCTCCGGGGGCACGACCGGGGCCGAGGATCCCGGCATGACGTGGGCTTCGTGGATGCGGCGCAGCACGGTCTCCGGGCGGTGCACGATCTCCTCGAACCCGACATCCAGCACCGTGGCCCGCGACGTGATCCGGGCGCGGTGCTCGACGCTGGCCATGGCGGCGTCCGCCCAGTGCTCCACCACCCACTCGCCCACCTCGCGGCAGTCGAGGTCGTCGGTCGACATCGTCCACATCGCCTCGAACAACCGGCACAGCGACGGGATGCTCACAGCGACGTCCCGATGGCAGTGCACGACCGTCGCGTGCTCGAAGCGCCGCAACAACAGCGGGAGATAGCCCAGGTGCACCGGTGTCTTCAACACCAGCGGCCGTCCACGCGTGTCCGGGTACTGCCACTGGTGGTACTGGAGTGTCCGGTAGAGGTAGTCGTAGGCCTCGTCCTGCGGATGGCGTCGCATCGCCGCCTGATAGCGCGGAGCCGGAATCGTCAACGCCTGAGCCGTCGCCTGGAACGTCAACTCCTGCAGGTACGCGTCCTCGTCAGGCGCTTCCGCTTCCACCGGATGCGCGGCCGCCATGGCCGGGAACATCTGCCTGAGCATCCCGATGGCCTCCCGGGCGAGGGTCACCCGGGGATCCGGCGAACCGGCCGGACCACGATCGGCCGGCCCGAACGGAGCCGGGTTGGACAACCACCACTGGGGCAACACGGCATAGCGGGGATCTTCGCCGAGCAGCCACATCAGCTTCGTCGTCCCGGTACGCGGAAGCCCGACGATCACCACCGGATCGGCGATCTTCTCGTCGAGGATCTCCGGGTGCCGCGCGAGGTCGGCGTCGAACCGGGCGCGGTTGACCAGCAGCCGGTGGATCTTCTGCTGCTGGATCATCGTTCCCGTCGGGCTCAGCCCGACCTCCTCGACCAGCGCGTCGACATACCGCTGGACATGGACCGCCAGTGCGTCGCGGTCCGCCAGCGGGCCACCCGCCTCGGCCTCGGCCGCCTCGAACAGGGAGTCCACCACGAACAACCGCGGCTCCTCCATCGAGCTCTGATCCATACGCACCTCTCAGGGCAGTTCGGTCGCCGCAGGCTCGAGCACCGTCACGATCCCCGCGGCACCGTCGACCCGGAGCAGGTCGCCGGTGCGCAGCAGCGTCGTGCCGTTGCCCGTGTTGATCACGCATGGCAGGCCCAGCTCGCGAGAGACGATGGCGCCGTGCGAGGAGGGCCCACCGATGTCGATCACTGCAGCGGAAACGAGATGAAAAGCGGCGCCCCAGCTCGGATCGGTGGTCCGACAGACCAGGATCTCGCCGTCCTCGAGATCGTCGATGCCGTCCGCGTCGGCCATCACCCGGGCTCGGCCCGCCACGATCCCGGCCGACGCGGGCATGCCGGACACCGATGCGACCCGCTCCGCGGACGGCTCGGTAACCGGCACCGGTTCGGCGTCTCCGATCCAGTACACCGGGAGCTGGTGACCCTCGTAGGCGGCGCGTAGCTCGCGGCGCTGCGCCACGAGGTCGCGCGCGTCGGCGGGGGGATCGCCGGTGACCTCGGCAAGCGTCAGCATGAAGACGTCCTCGGGGTGGTCGATCACCCCGGCATCGGCCAGTTCCACGCCGCGGCGGCGGGCAGCGCAGCGGCCGCCGTCCATCGACATGGCCATCAGGTTCTTTGCCTTCTCCCGCAAGGGAATGTAGGTGCGCGCGAGCCTGAGCAGCAGCCGGGCGCCTGGTCGTCGGTGCCGCGGCAACAGGGCAAGCACGTCCTGCTCCACCCGGACCCGCTCCGCCGTCCGCTCGTGAGCCGACGCCGCCGGGTCACCGCGGCCCGGCGCTCCGCGGTACTTGCGCGCCAGTTTCTCCACCTGCTCCGGGCGCTCCCGCCAGGAGTGCGCCGAGATCTCGTTCTCCCCGGGGCAGCGGGCCCCGTAGACCGCGAGGAAATCGGCCAGCGACCGGCCGCGGTGCGCGACCTCGTGCAGCGCCGAGATCATCCGGGCCTCTTCGAGATCGCCGTACCCGGTGACCAGTGCGAGCTTGTCGTCCGGGCGGCCGACGGACTCCGCCAGCGCCCCGAGCTTGTCGTAGAACGCCTGCGCGATCATCGTCGAGACCATCTGCTCGGCAACCGCGCGGGCGAACAGGGCGTGAGCCTCCCGCAGCAGTTCGACGGACGACAGGCCAGGATCGTCGGAGGTGACGCGACGCCACCACCTCCGTAGCTCGGTAGTCCGCCGCGTCATGCGTCGCGGGTAGCCGGCCACCAGCCCCGGCGCCTTGAGCGCGACGATCGGATAGCGCAACCGGTTGGTGTGTGCCGGGATCCCGGTCCGGAGCGAGCCGAAGATCGCCTCCTCGAACTTCGCACCGTCGCCGCCGGGGGTGAGGTCTATGAGCCGCCGGATGGAGTCGATGTTTCCGGCCAACCGGCCGCAGACGACGGCGGTGCAGCGGTCGTCGGCGCACTCCGGGTCGCGAACCTCCGAACGGGGTAGGACGCCGACGAGGTGAAAGGCGCCGAACATCCCGACGTTCGCCGCGCGGACGAAGAAGTCGGCGCCCAGCGGAGTGAGTACCCCGGGGATGTTCTCGGCGGTGTTCACGGTGGTCCACGCGGTGGTCGGTGCGCTGAGCTGGTGCAGCGGGCCCGGTGCGAAGAGGTCCATCTCAGGTACTGGCCAGCTGCCCAGGCGTCCAGCCGGTACCGACGTCGTAGATCATGATCACCTTTCGTCGGGTGAGCCGGCGGCGGCTCATGGGGTCGCGCCAGCGCGGTGAAGGCGGCGAAGCGCCGTCTCGAGGTGCCAGCACTTCGCACAACTGACCGCCACGAAATGACCAGACGGTTTGACCCGTTGGTTGAACCGATTGGTGGATGGTGGCATATGACGAGCGTCTCGGCAAGGGCGAGCGAGCGGCTCCGCTCGTTCGGCCAGCTCGTAGGCGTCCGGCCATCGCGCCCCGAGCAGCGATTCAGATCGCAACGAGGCGGTGCCCGGACGCCGATCACCTTGCTCGCCGCGCGGAGATCCCTGAGCACGAACCGCGCCAAGTTCTCGTCAACGCCACCAACGGCCGGCCCCCGACAAAGTCCGCCGGCTCACCACGTCGTCCACCACCGGGTCAGTGGCGCCTCAGTCTGAACCGCGATGGTGCCGTCCGCTGCCAGCACCGGGGACTCGGCAGGTGCAGCCGCCTATGCCCGACTCAGGCGCTCGACCCTGCCTCTGCTGCGCTCAGTTAACCGGCCCTTTGATGCCGGATGCGGCTCGGAGGACGTGCGCGAGCTGGTGGCGGTTCACGCGTCGGCGAACGCTTGGGCGCTGCTGGCGGGTGTGTCGCGGTGATCGGTGCGCCAGTGTCGGACGAAGGCGGCTAACACCCGCGAGCGGGTGTCCTGGGGAAGGATGCCGGCGAAGGGCGAGTTCTGCCGCAGCTCCACTGCTTGCGGATCTCGGGAGCTCAGGACTTCGGCGACCTCGTCCACTCCGTTGTCGAGCACACGTAGCCACTCGGTGAGCCAGTGTGCGGTCATGCCGGTGCGCTGTTGCTGCTCGAGTAATCGTGTCGTGTTGCGGCGGGCGTGGTCGAGCACCTGATCTGGGTCCTCTACCAGCTTGCCGACGAGCGCCCGGTGTAGCCAGAGCGAACGTTCCTGGTCGCGGGTCAGCGCGCGGCCGTCGGACCGCAGCAGCTGGTCGATGTCGCCGCGCCGCACACGACGGTGGCGCCCGACCCAGGTGAACGGGAGCTCGCCCCGGGAGCACATGTCTACGACGTGCTGGCGGGAGGAGCCCACGATTCGCGCGACCTGTCCAGTGGACAGCATGTCCACTGTGTGGTCTCGCTCCTCGCCGCTCATGAGCTAAGCAGAGCAACCCCGGCGTCTGTGAGCAGTAGGCGAGCGGGTAGTCGATCTCTCGGGCCAGGGCGATCGACAACCTGAGCACTCCGGCGTTGCTTCTATCGATCACGGTCGTGGTATCAAATGTGGTGCGAAATGGTGTCAACCGGTGTTGCCAGAAGCTACTGGTGAGGTCCGGAGCGCAGCTGTTGTTGCTGGTAGAGACCATGGTCAATACGGAATGGCCGCCTTGTAAGTGGAAGGTCGTCGGTTCGACCCCGACCACTGGCTCCCTCCAGGTCTCTGGCCTGCAGTTAGGTTCACTTTTCGGTGATCTTGAGTCGGGCGATAGCTGACCCGGGTCTAGGCGGGTGGTTGGAGAGCCGAGCTGTTGAGGCAGATATCTCCTCGGCCGACATCCACGGCGGCCGGGGAATAGTGCGCCGCCAGGTGATCGGGTTTGTGCGATCACTCAGGTCTAGGGCCGTCAGCCGGCCGGTCGGCGCAGGTCAGCGCCGTGAGGTTCCGGCTCAGTACCCGTGACGCGTCGCTCGCGGACAGCGCGGCTCGCACGCTCTGAATCCCGCGGATCACCCCTCCCCGAAACGGGGCGTCCGAGCCGAGCAGGATCCGGTCGAGGCCCAGCACCGCGGCGGTGCAGTGCAGGGCGTCCGGGTCGAAGGCCGCCGAGTCGACGTGGAACTGCCGGTGCAGGTAGGTCGACACGTCGTGGGCTGCTTCGCTGCGGGCCTGCTCGGCGAGCCGTTGGAGCAGGAACGGCAACGTCCCACCCAGGTGGGCCACGATCAGGCGCAGGTGGGGCAGCTCGTCGAGCGTGCCGGATACGATCAGCCGGGCGGCGGCCACGGTGGAGATGACCGGAGCCGACAGGGCCGCATTCAGACCCCAGCCGTCGAACAGCGGGCTGATCGGTTCGATTCCCGGATGAATGTGCAAGGTCACGCCGTGATCCGCGAGCACGCGCAAGGCCGGCCGGAACAGCGGGTCGTCGAGGGCCGGACCATGCGCGGTCAGGTGCGCGATCATGGCGCAGGCCCCGGCAGCGACTGCGTCAGCGGCTGCGGCCTCGCTGGGTTGACCACCGGACATCGGTAGCAGTGGAACGGCACGGAGCCGGTCGGGGTACTCCGACGCGGCCTCGAACAACCGCCGGTTGAGCTCGGTCGCCGAGCCGCATCCCGGTACAACGGCGCCCTCCGAGGCATCGTTCACGGCTCCGGGCGGCGGCAGGCTGACCCAGCCGACGTCGATCCCGGCGGCATCCATCTCCCGCACGAGTGCGTCCACGTCGTATCCGGCGAAGGGCTCCAGCCAGGGCAACGCGCTGGCCGCGGCTGGATCCCCGCGTCGCGCGCGGAGGTGGTCCAGGTACCAGGACGGCACGATGTGGACGTGCACGTCGGTCACCGCTCCGTACCCGTCGACGGCTTCACACACCTCTACTCACCAGGCTTTTCGGTGGCGAGGAATCGGACCAACTCGCCGACCGGCAGTCGCGGAGGGCGCTCCACCGACGCCACCCGGGGGTGGCCGATGAGGATCGCCATGACCGCCACCCAGTGGAACGGCGCGCAGCTTCGGCCGGTTTGGCGGCAGGAACGCCGGGGAGAGGCGCTCGCAACTGCCGGCGCCGAGTGCCGCGATGAACCGCCAGGGTTGCAGGTTGGTCTCCGACGGCGCCGAGCCGGCGAGCGCGACCAGGTCCTCGATGACCTTGGCGGCCACCGGCTCACCGGTGTAGCCGAGCCAGGACCGGCGGCTCTCCGCGAGTTCGGCGAAGCCACCACCCATGGTCAGGCCGCCGCCGCGAAGGCGGGCAACACGGACGCCCCGATCAGCTCGACCTGCTCGAGTTGATCGGCCAAGGGGGTTCCGCCGAGGTCGAGCGACAGCATGACGTGCTCGAGCCCGAGCAGGTCACCGAGCCACCCGAGCCGGTCGACGAACTCGGCCGGGCTGCCGCACACGCACGGCCCGTCCGCGCTGACGAGGGTGTCGAAGTCGAATTCGGTGAAGAACGACGGGGGAGCGCCCATGCCGACGATCATCGCTCTGGTCCAGTCGTAGTAGGCCCGGTAGCGCGGTGCCCACCGAGCGCGGGCGTCCTGGCTGGTCGCCGCGATGTTGGCGTGGATGGCGGCGCCGATCCGGGGTGCTCCGTCGTGGCCGGCGTCGGCCCAGCGTTCCCGGTACGCGGCGGCCACCGGCTCGTAGATCTTGGGCGTCTGGAAGGTGGTCACCGGCAGCATCAGCGGCAGGCCGAGGTTCGCGGCGAGCTCCGCGGAGGACTGGGAGAGGCCCCCGCCGACCGAGATCGGCGGGCGCGGAGTCTGCAGCGGCGGCGGCTGCAGGCGGAAGTTCTCCAGCGGCGCCCTGAACCGGCCTTCCCACCGCGAGATGACCGGGTTCTCCCAAAGGTCGACCAGCAGCCGCAGGTTCTCCTCGAACCGCGGCTGCGACTCCTCCATGGGCTGGCCGAACAGCCGGTAGACGTCGGGGAAGATGTTGCCCCGGCCCGCGCAGATCTCCACCCGGCCGCCGGTGAGCACGTCCAGGGTGGCGTAGTCCTCGGCGATCCGCACCGGGTCGAGGTTGGCGACCAGTGTCACGCCGGTGCCGAGCCGGATGTTCCTCGTGCGTTCGGCGATCGCCATCAGGATGACCGGCGGCGCGGAGAACACGTACTCCAGGCCGTGGTGCTCACCGACGTGGATCGCGGCGAGGCCGGCCTCGTCGATGGCGGCGGCGAACTCCACCACGTTCTGGTGGCGTTCGGCGCTGGTCGGCCGCCATCCGGTGACCGGGTCGGTGATGACGTCCCCGACGGAGCAGACACTCAGTTCCATGGTTGGCCCCTTCTCATGCGGTGATGACTACCGCCACGCGGTGAAGTCCGGCTTGCGCTTCTCCAGGAAGGCGTTGGCGCCCTCCTCCTGCTCCCCGGAGGAGTAGAAGTCCGGGTTGATCTCGGCCTGGAAGTCGATGGCGTCCTGCGACTCCCGGATGGCGCGGACCGACTCGTCGAAGGACTTCTTGACCAGCTTGAGCACGGTGGGCGACAGGGCGAGCATCTCGTCGCACCACTTGCGGACCTCGGCGTCGAGGTCCGCCTCGGGTACCGCCGCGTTGATCAGACCCCACTCGAGGGCCTGGGCGGCGGAGTAGCGGCGGCACAGCATCCAGATCTCCTTCGCCCGCTTCATGCCGACGATCGTCCAGAGCAGGCTGACCAGCCAACCCTCGGCCGGGCTGGCCACCCGCGGCCCGTTCTGGCCGAATATGGAGTGGTCCGAGGCGATGGTGAAGTCGGTCATGTACGCCATGTGGTGGCCGCCGCCGATGGCGTAGCCGTTGACCCGGGCGATGACCGGCTTCAGCGAGTCCCGGAAGGCGCGGTAGAGGTCCTTCATGAGCTCGTCGAACGCGGCGGCGCCGGTGAAGGTGTCCTCGTTCTCCACCGACACGTCACCGCCGGCGGAGAAGGCGCGGCTGCCGGTCCCGGTCACCACGATCACCCCGACCGACGAGTCCTCGGCCGCCCGGTTCACCGCCGCGGTCAGTGCCCGGACCGTGTCGGGGGTGAAGGCGTTGAGCCGTTCAGGCCGGTTGATGGTGATCGTGGCGACAGCGTTGTCGACGGCGTAGAGCACATCGGTGGACTCGTGCGGGGTGGATTCGGGCGGGGTGGTCATCGCAACTGCTCCCTCAGGACGAACTTCTGGACTTTGCCGG
>Ga0310811_10006488_pt1 | contig 14958 bp, 14 predicted proteins | sample YCmetagenome_FD_207642 | JGI IMG/M metagenome (GOLD analysis project Ga0310811, IMG submission 207642) | Soil microbial communities from experimental microcosm in Duke University, North Carolina, United States - YC | ecosystem: Engineered > Artificial ecosystem > Soil microcosm > Unclassified ...
CGATCATTTCGGCAAGGGCCGCCTGGAGCTGGGCGTCGGTATCGGCGCCTACCGCGAGGAGTTCAAGGCCCTGCAGCCCGACAGCGGCATGGAACGCGGCGATATCGTCGATGAGGGACTGCAGGCGCTGAACCTTTTGTTCAAGGAACGCGTCGCGAGCTTCGACGGCAAGTTCTACAAGTTCCGCGACGTCGAGCTCTTCCCCAAGCCTTACCAGAAGAAGCTGCCGATCTATGTCGGCGGCAACAATGCCAACAACATCCGCCGCACCGTGCAGTGGGCGGACGGCTGGCTGCCGGCGGGCATGCATGTCGATCGCCTCCGCGCCGGCGTAAAGAACCTGCGCGAGGAGGCCGAGAAGGCCGGCCGCGACTGGCGGACGATCGAGGTCTGCCCGCAGTTCATCGTCCATATCGGCAAGACGCGCCAGGCCGCCATCGAAAGCTTCCGCAAGAGCCAGATGAACAAGCACCTGGTGTCGCTCGCCAAGTCGACACTGAAGGGCCAGGGTGCGGCGACGCACGAGGACATCAACCTGATCGGCACGCCGTCGGAGATCGTCGAGAAGGCGCTGGCCTTCCGCGAGGCCGGCGTCACCCACCTGTTGGGCCTCTACTTCGCCGCCAACTCCGTGCACGAGCTTTTAGACCAGATGCAGGTCTTCGCCGAAGAGGTCATCCCGAAGGTGAAGTGACGGGCGACAAGAGGAGATACAGCATGGACCGATTCACCGGCGGCTGCCTGTGCGGCGACGTCCGATTCGTGGCGTCGGGACGCCCTTACCGGGTCGGCGTTTGTCACTGTCTCGACTGCCGCAAGAATCATGGGGCGCTTTTTCACGCTTCCGCGGTGTTCCCCCAGGAGGCAGTGACGACCGAGGGGGAGACACGCGACTACGCCGGACGGTTTTTCTGTCCCCGCTGCGGCTCGCCCGTCTTCGGGCGTTTCGGAGACGAAATCGGCGTGAACCTGGGATCGCTGGATGCCCCTGACCAACTGAAGCCGACTTACGAACTCTGGACCGTTCGTCGCGAGTCATGGTTGCCGCCGTTTCCGCAAACAAGACGATACGACCACAATCGTGACGCCAAGAGTCGCGCTGAGGAGTAGGCCGCACGAACGGCGCCGGGAGAAGCAGACGCCCGCGTACCGTTCGAGAACTCTTCCGGACCGCGCGCATCCTGCGCGCCCATGGTCATGAGCGGGCTGGAAGCCCGCGGTCCGGAAGAAAAGCCCGATTGACCACCGGAATGACTCCCGTCGCGATCGCCTCGAGCTCGTCCACGGCCTGGCGCAGGGACATGCCGGGCGGCCGTGGCTGGAAGATGATGTGGTCGACCTGGAGGCGCGGCTGCCAGTCGATAATTTTCTTCGCGATATCGGCCGGCGTGCCGAGAAGCCAGCGCTCCTGCATGAAGTCTTCGGACATGAAATAGGGGTTGTCGCTGGTGAGCGGCTTGCGCTCGCTGGTCGCGCGATCGACATGGGAGAGGCCCACGCGCTCGGGCGCGTACTGGACGCGGTAGACATGATCGATGAAGGGCTGATGCCGCTTCATCGCGTCAGCTACCGAATCGCCTACCAGGATCTCGCGCATCAAGGCACGCGGCAGCGGCCCGGCGTTCTGGCGCGCCACTTCCTCGTCGAACGAGCGAAGCTGGCGGACCAGATGCTCCAGCTCGATCAATGGCGCGACCAGAAAGCCCGCGCGATGCTTCACGGCCCGCGCCCGTGCCTTGGGTGCCGCCGCGCCGATCCAGAGCGGCAGGTGGCCCGGCTTGACCGGCGGCGGCCGCAGCAGGCCATCCTTCACCTTGTAGGTGCGGCCGTCATAGTCGAACCGCTCGCCCTTCCAGGCGAGGCCCAGGATATCGAGCGATTCCTCGAAGGCCGACGTGCGCTTCGCATAAGGCCAGCCGAACATCTCGAACTCGGCCGGACGATAGCCCTGCCCCAGCCCGACCTCGATGCGGCCACCCGACAGATTGTCGACCACCGCGAGATCCTCGGCGAGACGCAACGGATGGCCGGCGAGCGGTGCGAGCGCGATCGCCTGGCCGATCCGGCAGTTCGGCGCAGCCACGGCCAGCGCCGCACAGGCGACCACCGGTGACGGACAATAGCCATCCGCTTCGCCGTGATGCTCGCTGGCCCAGACCGAGTGGAAGCCGAGCCGATTCGCCTCGGCCGCGAGCTCGATCCCCTCGCGATAGGCCTTGTCATAGGGCTCGCCCAGCTCGCGATGCGCCTGGAAGCTGAAGGAAACGCCGAACTGGGGGGCTTTGGTCATGGTGGGTGTTCTCACTAGCCTTGTCGTCCTGAGCGAAGCGAAGGACCTAAGGGAACAATCACCGAGTCCGTCGCCAACGGGAGATCCTTCGCTGCGTTCAAGCGCGGAGGTTACTCCGCGCGAGATGACAAGAGTAGGCACGGGTGCTCAAACAAACGCCTGTCTGATCCGCGCCCAGTCGGCGAGGGCAGCTTCCTGACCCGGCACGAGCTGGATGGTGAATTGCGTATAGCCCGCGCTGCGCAGCCGATCGATGCGCTGCTTGATCTCGGCCTCCGAGGCGGTGAAGGACGTGGAGCGAATGAGATCGGCCGTGACGAAGCGCTTCTCCTCCGGCTTCACGAACATCAGATGCCCGCGATGGTTCTGCAGATAACGCGCCTCCTTGGGCTCGAAGGAGCGCGCGAGCTCGATATAGCCGTCGAGCTCGGGGCGTGCCTTCGACGGCATCCCGGCGGTGCCGGGCTTCAGGCCCGACAGTGCCTCGTCGGCGGCGCGATGGAGCATCACGGCGGCGCGTGGGCCCGCCTGCGCCATGGCGCGCTCTGAGTCGGCCGGTTCGCCATCCTGCAACACGCATCCCAGAGCGAAGGCCGTGGCCTGCAGGTCACCGATCGCATGGCCTGCTTTCTGCCAGTCCTGCCGCATCGCCTCGACCTCGCGCACGCCGTGCTCGACGGTGGAGACGAAATCGATCCAGCCAGCGTTGAGCTTGGCGGTCAGCGCGCGGGTGCGCGGCCCGAAAGCCGAGAGATGAAGCGCGATCGGATCGCGTGTGTTGAACAAGGGCAGCTCGGGATTGAGGAAGCGGATCTTGTGCTGCTGGCCTTCCATCTCGAAGTCGACAGTCTCGCGGCGCAGCAAGCCGTAGACCTGCGCGATGTAGGTCTCCATGTCCTTCACCTTCATTGCGCCAAAACCCATGGCGCGACGGGCGGTGAAGCCGGTGCCGACGCCGAAGTCGATGCGGCCGGGCGCGAGCTGGTTCAGCGTGGCGAGCGCGTTGGCCGCCACAGGCGCAATGCGGTTCGACGGCACCAGCACGCCGGTGCCGAGCCGGATGCGCCGCGTGTTCACGGCCGCCGCGCCCATGGCCACGAAGCAGTCGGCGCTCAGCATCTGCGTGTCGTAGAACCAGGCGTGGGTGAAGCCGAGCTCTTCGGCGCGCTGCGTCACCTTCCAGGAATCCGCTGCCGTCGGCAGAGCGATGCCGAAATCCATTTCGTTCCTCCCGTTTTATGTATCGGCCAGCACTTCGAGCATGCGGTCGCGCGCCGCGAAATCGCCGTCGGCGTGCACCGGCTGCAGGCAGACATGCGTGGCGCCGGCGTCGAAGTGCGCGCGCAGCCCCTTCCTGATCGCGGCAGCGTCGCCCCACAGCACCATGGCGTCGATGAAACGGTCGCTGCCGCCGTCGGCCAATTCGGCCTCGGTGAAGCCAAGCCGCAGCCAGTTGTTGCGGTAGTTGGGCAGCACCAGGTAGCGCGCCAGCTCCTTGCGGCCGAGCGCACGCGCCTTTGCCGGATCGGTTTCGATCGTCACCTTCTGCTCGACCGCGAGCACCTTCTTGGGGCCCAGGATCTTCGCGGCTTCGGCGGTGTGTTGCGGCGTCACGTTGTAGGGCACCGCGCCCTGTGATTTGTCCGCGCTCAGCGCCAACATCTTCGGACCCAACGCCGCCACCAGCACCGGCGCGTCGTGTCCTGCCGGGAGGTCCTTGTGCAGGCCGTCGAGATAGGCGCGCATGGTGGCAAGCGGCTTGTCGTAGCGGTGGCCGCGCAGCCCCTCGACCATCGGGATGTGGCTGACGCCGAGACCGAGCACGAACCGGCCGCCGTAGAGATCGTTCAGTGAGACCATCGCGCGACGTGCCGTGAAAGGATCGCGTGCGTAGATGTTGGCGATCGAGCTGCCGACGGCGAGACGACTGCTCTTCGAGAGCAGATACGCCGCAAGCGACATCGATTCATAACCGCGCGACTCCGGATACCACAAAGTGCCGTAGCCGTTCTTCTCCACGGCGCGCACCAGATCGGTGAGCTGCGCTCCGTTCAGTTTGTCGGTCGAGTACCAAACACCGAGTCGTCCGAGCTGCATGGCTGAATCTCCATAACGTTGCGGGCTTGGCGGGGGACGTTAGCGGACGTATCGTCCGAAATCGATTCCGGGAGGACTCCGCATGGATCTGGGCGTTTGCTATTTCCCAACCGACTACGGAATCGACATGAGCGAGCTTGGACGCGCGCTCGAGGATCGCGGCTTCAAGTCGCTGTACCTGCCCGAGCACACCCATATTCCGCTCAGCAGGCGCACGCCCTTCCCCGGCGGCGGCGAGTTACCCAAACGATACTCGCATACCCATGATCCGTTCGTGGCTTTGTCCTTCGCGGCGGCGGTCACCAAGAAGCTCAAACTCGGCACCGGCATCCTGCTGGTCCCGCAGCATGAGCCGATCGTCACCGCCAAGGCGATTGCAAGCCTCGACCAGCTCTCGGGCGGGCGCTTCGTCTTCGGCATCGGCGGCGGCTGGAACGTCGACGAAATGGAGAATCACGGCGCGACGCACGCCAACCGCTTCAAGATCATGCGCGAGCATGTTCTGGCCATGAAAGCGCTGTGGACCGAGGAAAAGGCCTCGTACCACGGCGAGTTCGTGAAGTTCGATCCCGTCTGGTCGTGGCCCAAGCCCACACAGAAGCCGAATCCGCCGATCCTCCTCGGAGGCGAGACGGATCACACACTGCGCCGCATCATCGAGTACTGCGACGGCTGGCTGCCGCGCCCGCGGGGCTTCGATCCGGTCCAGGGCATCGAACGGCTGCATCGCATGGCTTCTGAGAAGAAACGCGATCCCAAGACGCTTTCGGTGACCGTGTTCGGCGCGCCCGCCGATTCAGCCGTGCTCGCAAGCTACGCCAAATCAGGCATCGATGGCGCCCTGCTCGCGATCCCCGATGTCAGCCGCGACGAGATCCTGCGCCAGCTCGATCAGTGGGCGCCGCTTGCCAAGGCGCATGCATGACCGTCGCCATCGGCCTCGGCTTGATGGATTTTCCCTTCGCCGGGGCCGCTGACTATTGGCGCTGGGTCGACCTCTGTGAAGCCGGCGGCGTCGATTCGATCTGGCAGACCGACCGGCTGGTGAGCCGCCAGCCCATCCTCGAATGCATGGCGACCATGGCGGCGCTCGCCGGCCGCACGCGGCGGCTGCGCTTCGGCATGAATGTCGTGTCGCTCGCCTTGCGCGATCCGGTGCTGCTCGCCAAGCAGTGCGCAACGATCGACGTCCTGTCCGAAGGCCGCCTGCTGCCCGCCTTCGGGATCGGCAGCCCGCTCGGTCCGGAATGGCAGGCGTTGAACATCGATACCCGCACGCGCGGCAAACGCACCGACGAGGCGCTGGAGATCATCGCGCGGCTGTGGCGCGAGGACAGCGTGGATTTCGCCGGCACGCACTATCGCCTGACCGGCGCTTCCATCTCGCCCAAGCCGGTGCAGCCCGACCTGCCGATGTGGATCGGCGGTTCGTCGGACGCCGCCATCCGGCGCACCGCGCGCTACGGCACCGGCTGGCAAGGCGGCGGTGAAATGCCGGCCGATGTCGCACGCGTTGTCACCGCCATCAAGACGGCAACAGCCGAAGCCGGTCGATCGATCGACGAGGATCATTATGGCGCCAGCTTTCCGTTCTATTTCGGATCGGCGAGCGACCCTGTCGTGGGACCCGCGATGGCGGCATACACCAAGCGCACCGGCCGCCAAGCCGACCACTACTTCGCGATCGGCGATGAAGCCACGATCCTCAGCCGCGTCGCCGAATACGTCGCAGGCGGCGTCGAGAAGTTCATCCTGCGACCCGTCGGAGCCGACGGCGGCGAAGTCATCACGCAGACGCGGCGCCTGATCGACAAAGTTTTGCCACTCGTCGCCGCGCGGTGGCCGAGGACAACAAATCAACCTCACCCTGAGGAGGTCGCGCAGCGATCGTCTCGAAGGGTGTGATCGAACGCAGCCTTTGTTGCCCACCCTTCGAGACGCGGTCCTGCGGACCGCTCCTCTGGGTGAGGTGTTGCAGGAGGAAAGACCAATGCATCTCGGCGCGGCGATGTTCTTCACCGATTACTCCATGGCGCCGGGCGAGCTTGCCAAGGCATTGGAGGAGCGCGGCTTCGAATCCCTGTGGGCGCCCGAGCACTCGCACATTCCCCTGTCGCGCAAGTCGGCGTTTCCAAGCGGCGGCGAGCTGCCAAAGAAATACTACGACGCGATGGACCCCTTCGTGACGCTCACCGCGGCCGCGGCGGCCACGACAAAGCTCAAGGTCGGCACCGGCATCTGCCTGGTGATCCAGCGTGATCCCATCCAGACCGCCAAGCTCGTCGCGTCGATCGACCAGGTCTCCGGCGGCCGCTTCCTGTTCGGCGTGGGCAACGGCTGGAACAGCGACGAAATCGAGAACCACGGCACTGCCTTCAAAAGCCGGCACAAGGTGGCGCGCGAACGCATCGAGGCAATGAAGGTGATCTGGACCAAGTCCAAGCCCGAGTATCACGGCGAGTTCGTGAACTTCGATCCCATGATGACGTGGCCCAAGCCGGTGCAGAAACCGCACCCGCCTGTTCTGGTCGGCGGCGCGTTCCCCTTCGCCGCCAAGCGTGCCCTGCGCTACGGCGACGGCTGGATGCCGCACCGCGCGCGGCCCGACTACGCCAACGTGCGCGACCTCTTGCCGAAGTTCCTGCAGATGGCGGCCGAAGCCGAGCGCGATCCGGCGACAGTGCCGGTGACGATCTGGGGCGCGACGGAAGACGAGGATCTCCTGAAGCGCGATCGTGACGCCGGCGTCGTGCGCGTGATCGTCAGCCTTGAATCAGCAAAGGCCGATGTCATTCTTCCGCAACTCGACCGCTGGGCGGAACTCTTAAAGAAAGTCATCTGAACCCGCACCACAGAGCAAGTTCTCGACGTCGTCACGGTTTGACTCCCCAGGATCGGATTGCAACCATCCTCACGATCATGTGAGGAGTGCGTATGGCGGGCATCAACTGGACAGACTCCACCGTGGAGGCGGCGGGCATAAAACTTCACATGGCGCGCGCCGGTCGCGGCCGTCCCGTGATGGTGCTGCACCATGAAACCGGCACGCTCGACCGTCTTCCGTTCTACGATGCACTGGCCAGCCACTACGACGTGCTGGTGCCGCATCATCCGGGCTTCAGCCGGTCCCAGCGGCCGGACTGGATGCGCAACACGCGCGACATCGCCGTCATCTATCGCGGCCTCCTCAGCACGCTCGGCCTTCGCGACGCCGCGCTGGTCGGCCTGGGCTTCGGCGGCTGGATCGCGGCAGAAATGGCCAGCATGGCGCCGGGCGACCTCTCGCATCTGGTGCTGGTCGGCGCCATGGGCATCAAGCCACCGGAAGGTGACATCCTCGACCTCGCCCTCACTGGCTACATCAACTATGCGCGCGCCGGTTTCCATGATCAGAAGGCCTTCGATCGCGTCTATGGCGCCGCCCCGTCGACCGATCAGCTCGAGATGTGGGACATCTGCCGCGAAATGAGCTTCCGCATCGCCTGGAAGCCTTACATGTACAGCCAGACCTTGCCGCATCTCCTGGGCGCGGTCCGCGCGCCGGCGCTGGTGGTCTGGGGCGACAACGACAAGGTAGTGCCGACAAGTGCCGCCAAGCGTTATGTCGAGGCGCTGCCGAACGCCAAGCTGCACGTCGTCAAATCGTGCGGCCATTGCGTCGACATGGAGCAACCTGAAGTTCTCGCCAAGCTGGTCACCGAGTTCATCGGTCGGGAGTAGTCGCCATGCACCTGATGTATTTCACCGAGCAGCCAATGTCGGCCTACTCCGAGCAGGCCGGCCTCGACTTCGGCGCCACGGCGCTGATGTTCTCCAACAAGCATTTCGATCCGGTCGCGGGCTCGCGGCTCTACAACAACTACATTGAGCAATACATGCTGGCCGAAGAGGTCGGCGTCGACGGCATCATGTTGAACGAGCACCACAACGCGCCGTTCTGCATGCAGGCCAAGGCCAACATCTTCGCCTCGATCCTGGCCGGCATGACCAAGAAGGTGAAGATCGTGATGCTCGGCAATCCGCTGCCGCTGGCGGAGAATCCGATCCGGCTGGCTGAAGAGCTCGCCATGATCGACATGATCTCGAAAGGCCGGCTGGTCTCGGGTTTCGTGCGTGGCGGCGGGCAGGAGCAGCTCGCAACCGGCGTCAATCCCGCCTTCAACCGCGAGCGCTTCGAGGAGGCGCACGAGCTGGTCGTCCAGGCATGGACGAAGGTCGGACCGTTCCGCTTCGAAGGCACGCACTATCAGCACCGCGTGGTGAATCCCTGGGCCGTGCCCCTGCAGAAGCCCTATCCGCGCGTCTGGATCCCGGGCGTGATCAGCAAGGAGACGATCATCTGGGCAGCGCAGCAGCGTTATCCCTACATCGCGCTCAACACCTCGATCGAGCAGACCAAGAAGATCTGGGAGCTCTACGACAACACGGCGGCACAGGTCGGCTACGTTGGCGGCCCGGAAAATCGCGGCTACCTGATCCAGGTCCATATCTCCGACAATGAGGAGAAGGCGATCGAGAACGCCAAGCAGTTCCGCTGGATGCAGGGCGAATTCACCGGCCTTGCCCATCCGGTCTGGAGCACGCCCTCCGGCTACAGCTCGCCCTCCAACCGCCGCCAGTTCGTCGAGTTCGCCGCCGGCCGCGCCGACAATCCGCGCGCCAGCACGACCTTCGAGCAACAGGTGGCCGACCTGCGCATCATCGCCGGCACGCCCAAGACCGTGGTGGCGAAGCTCAAGCGCATCCTGGAGGAAACGCGGCCCGGCATCCTGGCGCTGTGGGGCAACGACGGCCGGGTGAGCCAGGAGGACTCGCTCACCTGCATCCGGCTGATGGGCACCGAGGTCTTCCCGGCGCTGCGCGAGATCGCCAAGAGCCTTGACCTCAAGAGCCCGTTCGAAGCTGATGCGCCGGTCCATCTGCGATACTCGAAAGACCTGAAACCTGCGAAGGCGGCGGCGGCGGAATAATCTTCCGGACCGCGCGCGTCTCGCGCGCATCATGAAAGGCGCATGGGAATGCGCTGACATGAGCGGGCGGGACGCCCGCGGTCCGGCAGAACCATGAAGGAATGAACCATGCAGCTCGGTGCCTCTCTCCCCACCAGCGATATCGGCACCGGGCCCGCGGTCTTGCGTGACTATGCGCAGGCCGTGGAAGGTCTTGGCTTCGACTATCTCGCCTCGCCCGACCACGTGCTGGGCGCCGATCCGGCCAAGGCGGTCGGCGGTGTGCGCATCCGCACGACCGACGCGCCCTATCACGATCCCTTCGTGCTGTTCTCTTTCCTGGCTGGCGTCACGCGCAAGCTGGGCTTTGCCTCCAGCGTGCTGATCCTAGCGCAGCGCCAGGCCGCTCTGGTCGCGAAGCAAGCGGCGTGCCTCGATGAATTGAGCGAAGGCCGCCTTCGACTGGGCATCGGCGTCGGCTGGCATGAGATCGAGTTCCAGGCCCTGGGCATGGACTTCCGCACGCGCGGCAAGCGGTCGGAAGAGCAGGTGCGCTTCATGCAGGAGCTGTGGGCCAAGCCGGTGGTGACCTTCAAGGGAGAGTTCCATCAGCTCGACGGCGGCGGCATCAACCCGCGTCCGAAGTCGGGCCGCGTGCCGATATGGTTTGGCGGCCATGCCGAGGCCACCTTCCGGCGGGCAGCGAAGTACGGCGACGGTTTCATGCCGCTTGCCTATCCTCCCGGCGATGAGGCCCTGAAAGCCTTCGACAAGCTGCGCGGCATGATCAAGGCGGAGGGACGCGACCCCGCTGACGTGGGAATCGAAATCTTCACGTCGCCCGGCCAGGGCACGGAAGAGGATTGGCGGCGCGAGTTCAGTTTCTGGAAGAAGGCCGGCGTCACCCACATCTGCGCTCACACGACCTATGAGAGCCCGCACAACAAGCGCGTGGCCAGCACCCGTTACGATGATCACCTGAAGGCGATCACGCACTATCGCAAGGTGGTCGAGGACTTGCTGTGATGAAATTCTCCCTTCACTTTGGCAACAACACGTTCCCTGACTTGGCGGGCGCTACGCGCCTGGCGCGGCTGGCGGAAGCCGCAGGCTTCGACTCCGTGTTCGCGGTCGATCACGTCGTGATTCCTGGCGCCTACACCTCGACCTATCCCTATGCCGCGTCGGGTCGGCTTCCGGGCGATGTGACCGCATCCCTGCCCGACCCGCTGATCTGGATGGCGGCCGCCATGGCCGTCACGACCCGGCTGCGCTTCATGACCGGCGTCATCATCCTGCCGCTGCGCCATCCGATGGTGCTCGCCAAGCAGGTGGCGACGCTCGACCATATGAGCGGCGGCCGGATCGAGCTCGGCATCGGCGTCGGTTGGCTGAAGGAAGAGTTCGAGGCGCTGGGCATTCCCTTCGAGAAGCGCGGCAAGCGCACAGACGAATATATCGCCGCCATGCGTGCGTTGTGGGCCAAGGACGGCGCGAGCTTCTCGGGCGAGTTCGTGAACTTCCACGAGGTGAGCTCGAATCCCAGGCCGGTGCGCGGGAGCGTGCCCATCGTGATCGGCGGTCACTCTGAGGCGGCGGCCAAGCGTGCCGGCCGCCTGGGGGATGGGTTTTGCCCCTCGGTCAACTCGCCGGTCGACATCTTCCCCTTGTTCGACCTCGTGCGGCGCACCGCTCAGGCCGCGGGCCGCGATCCCAAGGTCATCGAGTTGATGGCAGGTTGCCCCGATGCGCTGCCCAAGTCAGGCAAAGATCCGAAGGCCGCTATCGAGGCGCGCCGCAAGCAGGGCATCGGCCGCATCATCCTGCCCGTGCACGCCTTCCTGCCGGATCTCGAAGCCGGTCTCGGCCACTTCGGCGAGACGGTGATCAAGTCGTTCGCATAGCCCTTCCCTCCTCATCGCGGAATCCGCGACGGGGAGGTGCCCACGTCTTCGCGGGCGGAGGGGTCATGAGTCAAAAGTGGCGACCCATGACCCCTCCGTCGCCGTTTGACGGCGACACCTCGCTACATCATCACCGTCTTGGCGAACCATTCGACCTGATCCTCGAACTCGGCGATCGAGTCGGCGGGGATCATGAGGGCGCAGGCGTGGTCGACGCCGATCCTGCGCAGTCCCTCCACCTTCTCTCGGATCAGATCGGGCGAGCCGACGAGGTTGGCCACCACCTGCTTTGAAAGATCGCGGCCGGTGTAGGCGAGCGACTTGCGATGCGCGACCAGGCCCGACGCCATGTAGCGTTTCTCGGCCTCTTCCGCTGTTTTCGCGATGGTGAGCGAGAATTGCGGGGCGATCTCGATCGCCGCCGGATTACGGCCGAGTTCCGCGGCCCGCGCCTTCAACGCCTTGATGCGCTCCTCGAGCTCGGACCAGGGCCGCCAGCCCGGCAGCCAGCCGGTCCCGACACGGGCCGTGCGCTCCACCGCTTCCATGTTGTGCCCGCCGATCCAGAGCGCGAAGGGCTCGCGCTTGGGCTTGGGATACATCTCGATGTCGCGCACGGCGTAGTACTTGCCCTCGTGCGTGACGCGGCGCTCGCTGAAGAGGCGCTGCATGAGGGCAATGCCCTCGTCCATCATCTCGCCGCGTTGGGCTTTTGGCGCGAGCCGTGGCGCCCAGGCCGCGAACTCCTCGCGATAGGCGCCGATACCCAGCGCCAGGATCAACCGTCCGTTCGACAGTTGGTCGATCGTGGCCGAGGTCTTGGCAAGCCAGAACGGATCGCGCATGGGCAGCACCGCGAGCGCAGTGCCGACTTCGAGCTTGGTCGTGGCAGCTGCACAGAACGACAGCACCGTCATCAGCTCGTAGAAGTTGGGCGGCGTGTCGGGGAAGAGCTCGCGCACATAGTGCTGGGTCTGGATGTGATCGTTGCCCCAGACCGAGTGATAGCCGAGCCGTTCGCAGAGCTGCGCCAGGCGCACGAAATCGCCGGGCGCCACGAAGGGCACCGGATACATCACGCCTTCGAAGCCGGTGGGCAGGCTGATGCTGAATTTCATCGCCTAGCCTTGGGCCGCTGCCAGGGCGGCCGCGATGGACCTGGCGTCGTCCATGCCACCGATGATCACCTCGTCGAGCCCGAAAGCGCGGTACTCGGCGAGCCGTGCCTTGACCTGGGCCGGTGTTCCGCAAGCCGCATGGCGGCGGACCACGTCGTCGCTCACCAGCCGGTCGACCTCGGCCCAATTCTCGGACGCATAAGCCGAGGCAAGGGCGGCCTGATCGAGCGAGGCGCCGCCGAGGCGGATGTTCTCGGCATGATGCGCGCCGCGCAGCACGAAGCCGATGGGACGGCGGATCGGATCGATGCCCTCCTTCTCGGTCGCGCCCAGCCGCGTATAGACGATGCCGTATTTGCGAAACGTCTTGCCGGCCGCGCCCGATGCAGCCTGGTCCACACAGGCCTTCACGAACGGCGGCGACGTCGCAGCCGAGATCAGTACGCCGTCGGTCTCGCGCCCGGCAAGTTGCAGCATGTTGGGCCGCGACGCCGCGATCACAACAGGCACATCGCAGGGCGCATTGGCGAGCCGGCGGCCGCTTACCTTGAAGACCTTGCCGGCGAAATCGGCCATCTCGCCGGCGAACAGCGAGCGGCAGACCTTCACGGCCTCGCCGATCGTGACCAGCGGCCGTGGCGAGTCGATGCCGGCGGCCTTGAGATCGGCCGGTGCGCCCGACCCCAGGCACAGGATCACGCGACCGGGATAGGCTTCCGCAAGACTCGCTGCCGCCATGGCGATGTACACGGGATGCACCGAATAAGGGCTCAGCGCCATCAGTGCGATCTTGATCCGCTTGGTGGCGCCCAGGGCCAGCGCGGCCGTCGTCACCGGATCGCGCAAGAAGAGATGGCAGGCGATCCAGAGCGTCGAGGCGCCGCCCTCCTCCGCGACACGCGCCTGCTCGGCAATGCCGGTGATCGGCGCGCGGCCGTCCATCGCAATGCCGAACTCAGCCATGGGCGAAACCATAGGCGTTCTTGAGGGCCGCCAGCAGCTCCGGGAGCCCGCCGGTCACCAGCGGCGGTTCGGGCAGTGCCGATTCGATCGGCCCCGGGTCCTTCAGGCCCGCCGCCGTCATCAGCGCCACGCAGCGCTCGTGTGGCTTGATGGTGCCTTCCGCCCGTAGCCGCTCGATGGCGGCGAAAGGAGCGGCCGAAGAGGCTTCGGGCCAAATGCCTTCCTTTGCCGCGAGCGTGACGACCCATCGGCGCATCTCGTCGTCGTCCACGGTGACGGCCACACCCTTCGACCGGCGCAGCACGTCCAGGGACTGGACTGTCGCCTGTGTCGCCCCGATCGAGGTGGCGATCGAGGGCGCGTTGCGTGCCATCTCGGGCGGCATCGGATCCCCATTTGCCAGAGCCACCGGCAGCGAGCCCGAAACCTCGGCCGCGACAAAGCGCGGCGTATGCCCGATCCAGCCCAACGCCTTCAACTCCTCGAAGCCCTTCCACATGCCGTACAGTGCATCGCCATAGCAGACCGGCAGCACGCACCAATCCGGGGGCTGCCAGTCGAAGGCCTCGGCGATCTCGTACGCGATCGTCTTGTAGGCTTCCATGCCGTACGGATTGCTGCCGACCACCGGGCCGAAGAAGGGCGAGGTCGGATACCAGCCGAACTCGCGCACGCCGAGCGACTGCAGCCGCCAGCGATCGGCCTTGTCCGTCACCTTCACCACCATGGCGCCATAGGCGCGCATCTGCAGCACCAGCGGACCAGCCGAACCCACGAAGGTGAAGACGACGCAGGGGATACCGGCCTTGGCCGCATAGGCCGCCGCGGCGGCGCCTGCATTGCCCGACGAGCTCGAGGCGATCACCTTGGCGCCGAAGCGCTTGGCCATCGTGAGGGCGCCTGATCCCAGGCGATCCTTGAACGACCAGGTGGGGTTGCGCGACTCGTCTTTGATCCAGACGTCGCCCAGGCCCAGCGACGGCGCCGGCAGGAGCGGCGTGTTGCCCTCGCCCAACGTCACCGCATCGGCAGCAGAGGCGTGCAAAAAGCTGTCCCAGCGCCACATCGAGCGCGCCGGACCGGAGGGGGCGTTCCGCTCTGCGCCCTCGCCGGGCCGGCGGTCATAGGCGACGGTGAGATTGGCCGGCGCGCCTTTCATTCGGCAGGCCGGGCAATCCTGGGCGTAATGGTCGATGGGATGGCGGGCGCCACAACGAACGCAGACAAGCGCACTGGGTACAGGCATTTGCGGGCCAAATTGGCGGCGGATCACGAGACCGTCAACCCGGATGCCATGGCTCACGAGGCCCTCTACAGTATCGCCGATGTCGACCCTGCTGATCAGTCATCCGGCGTTTCTCGAGCACGATCCGGGCGAACACCATCCAGAGTGTCCCGATCGTTTGCGCGCAGTCATGGCGGCGCTCGAGGATGAGTCGTTCGCCCTGCTAGAGCGCGTCGCAGCGCCGCCAGCGACCTTCGAGCAACTCCTGCGCGTGCATCCGGAGCGGTATGTCGAAACGATCCTCAGCATCCGGCCGGCGGCCGATGAGATCGTCATGATCGACGGCGACACGGCCATGAGTGCCGGAAGCGCAGAGGCGGCGCTCCATGCCGCCGGTGCGGTCGTGGCCGGC
>Ga0310811_10006489_pt1 | contig 14958 bp, 12 predicted proteins | sample YCmetagenome_FD_207642 | JGI IMG/M metagenome (GOLD analysis project Ga0310811, IMG submission 207642) | Soil microbial communities from experimental microcosm in Duke University, North Carolina, United States - YC | ecosystem: Engineered > Artificial ecosystem > Soil microcosm > Unclassified ...
TCATACTCATCCGGGACCATTTGAAAGACATTCCAGGCTTTTCTGTCGATCGCATACTCCTTCATCCCGTAATCTATCGCCTTCCCATATTCGTGGATACTGGCATAAAACATTCTCAGGTAAGAGTAAACGACCCGCAACAAACTTTCGTTCCCGCTCTTCTCAGCCACCGACAACGCTTCCAGGATATTCCGGAAAGAAAGAAGCTTTTCGCCCATCTGCAGATACTGATCGCCCATGCCAATATAGGCATAGACCCTGACCGAATCGTTTTCCGTATTCCCGGCTAACGATAAAGCCTGGTTGCTCAGAGCCAGCGCCTTTTGATCGTCACCTTTATTATGCCAGGCGATCGCCTGGGCCCTGTAACTCTCCTCCAGCAAAAATTCAAAATTCTCCGTCCGGGCAATCTCTTCCGCCCGGCCGAGATCGGCGATAGCATTGTCCAGATTCTCTGCCCATTCAGTATTGTTCAGATAGAACTTCCCCTTGAGCAGATAAGTGTTCGCCATGAGTTTCCGGTCCCTGCTCATTTCTGCCACTTCTATCGCCTGATCGCTATAGGACACATGCATCGAAGAGTCAAGTGAAGACTGCGCCAGCGATAATAAAAATTGTACTTTATCCGCAGCCGTCTTCGCCTTTGATAATTCCCGCTTCAGACTGTCCACAACAATAGTATCCATCCTCCTCTGCTGGGCTGATACTGAAAAACCATAAAAAAGGGTAACAAACAGCCATAGGAAATAACGTTTGGTCATAGTTATCTTTAGTTGTCAGGTTTAAGCCCTAAAGATACCCATTTCCACCATCCGGTTTCACCCGGCAGCAAACACTTGCAGATCGTACTGCTCCCCTCTAATAAGACAATTTTCTCAGAAATTCCGGGTCGGGATCAGCAATTCCCGGATATCCACATCCAACGCTAAGGCAATGTCCCGAAGCAGCTTTAAAGTGGGTTGAAATTCATTGTTACAAATGCGTGTAACGCTATTGGGCGCAATGCCTACTCTGATCGCCAGGTCTTTATGCGATATATCTTTTTCTGCTAAGACAGCTTTGATCCTGTTAATTTTAATCTTTTTTTCCATTTTCTCCGGCGGTTTGAGGGGCAAGACAATTTAGGGTATTTCTGGTATAACCAATACGCAAAATCGAAGATAAGTTTCTAGGAATCAACATCTTCCAGCTTTACTAGATACGCTATTGATATTTTTTAATCAGTATAATGTATCATAAAATGATTTTTACGTATCTTACCCTTGACATTAAAATTTGGTTATGGCTCTGGGATTTAATTTTCAGTAATATATCAGGGGATCCTTCCCTATACCGTTCCCCTGATTTTTTTTCCACTACTCCGACCTCTTCCAATCCCCGCTTCCCAATGACAGCCAAAGCCCTCACAAAACGAGTACCGCTCTCCCTCGCTAAGATTATTTTTAGTGCGCCTTTGTTATGCAAAATCTGGCAAATCTAATGGGATGGGTCATACATGGACGACGAACCAAAGCCCCTGCGAGACAGCAACACACCTTCACAAAAACAGTCCCCGGCCACACACAAAATCGCAAAACCCCAATACCAAAATAATTTTTAAAAACCCGGAAATTAAATGTTATTTTGACAGGAATTCCTTCCGCCAAAAAAGAGGAATGACCTGCCTAAAGCCATATGGGAAAAGATAATTATGTAATAGGAGTGGATTACGGAACAGATTCCGTTCGCTCCCTCATCGTCAATGCTGCCGACGGCAGCGAAATAGCATCGGCCATATATCATTATCCCCGCTGGAAAGACGGCCTATACTGCGATCCCGCCGGGAACAGGTTCCGCCAGCATCCCCTCGATTACATCGAAGGACTCGAACATACCATCAAAGCCTGCCTCTTACAGGCCGGCCCCGCGGTAGCAGCAGCAGTCCGGGCCATCTCCGTCGATACCACCGGCTCCTCACCCGTAGCCGTCGACGAGACAGGTACCCCCTTAGGTCTGCTGCCGGGATTCGAAGAAAATCCCAACGCCCTGTTCGTACTCTGGAAAGACCATACTTCTGTAAAAGAAGCAGCAGAGATCAACGCACACGCCCAAAGCTTTCCCGTCAATTACCTGCAGTTTGTCGGCGGCGTCTATTCCTCCGAATGGTTCTGGGCGAAGCTGCTCCATATTCTTCGAATAGACCCAGACGTTAGAAATGCCTGCCATTCCTGGGTGGAGCACTGCGACTGGATCCCCTTCCTCCTCACCGGCGGCCGGCACATCTCTGAAATGAAACGCAGCGTCTGCGCAGCAGGCCATAAAGCCCTCTGGGCAACGGAGTTCGGCCCCAGCGGCTTTCCCCCCGATGCCTTTTTCGCATCTCTCGATCCGCTGCTGAAAGGATTCACCGCCCGCCTGTTCACAAAAACATATCCCGCCGACCAGCCGGCCGGCCGGATCTCTCCCGAATGGGCGACACGCCTCGGCCTGCCCGCCAATACGATCATAGGAGTAGGCGCCTTCGACGCCCACATGGGAGCCGTCGGCGGCCAGATCGAACCTTACCACCTCAGCAAGGTCATGGGCACCTCCACCTGCGATATGCTCGTCGCCCCCCTCGACGAAGTAAAGGGCAAACTCGTAAAAGGCATCTGCGGACAGGTCCCAGGCTCCGTCATCCCCGGTATGATGGGCATGGAAGCAGGTCAGTCCGCTTTCGGCGACGCATATGCCTGGTTCCGTAACCTCCTGTCCTGGCCCCTCCGACAGCTGGGGACGGATTTTATCAGCTCCACACAGCTTACAACCATTATAGACAAAATAATTCCCGAGCTCAGCCGTCAGGCCGCAGCCCTGCCCCCCGATACACAGGCAGAACTGGCCCTCGACTGGTTCAACGGCCGCCGCACACCGGATGCCAACCAGCTCCTGAAAGGAGCCATCACCGGCCTCGGCCTGGGTAGCGACGCACCCCGCTTGTTCAGAGCCATCGTAGAATCCACCTGCTTCGGAGCAAAGACCATCGTAGATCGCTTCAACCGGGAAGGTGTCCCCGTACGTGGCCTCATCGGCCTCGGCGGAGTAGCAAAAAAATCACCCTTCATCATGCAGATGATGGCCGACGTCATGAACATGCCCATCCGCATCCACAGCTCCGAACAAACCTGCGCTCTCGGCGCATCTATGTTCGCCGCCACCGCAGCCGGCCTCTATCCCAAAGTAGAAGACGCCATGACAGCCATCGGACAGGGTTTCGATGCTACCTATACTCCAGACCCGGCACGCGTCGAAATATACGCTCAACGCTCTAGGGCCTACGAAAAACTGGGCGCATTCATCGAAACCGAAACCATAGTAAACCCATGAGCTTATCCCCAAAATATCGATTGCAACACAACAAATGATCCCATGAGCAAATACACCCACATCCGCGAAGCCGCCTACGAAGCCAACCTGCGCCTCCCCAAACTGGGACTCGTGCTCTTTACCTTTGGCAACGTCAGCGCCGCAGACCGCGACCTCGGCCTCTTCGCCATCAAACCCAGCGGAGTGCCTTACGAAGAGCTTACACCCGACAAAATGGTCATCGTCGACTTCGAAGGCAAAGTCGTAAAAGGCAAGCTCCGCCCTTCCTCCGATACCCTTACCCACGCCGTCCTTTACAAACACTGGGAAAAGATCGGCGGCATCGTACATACCCATTCCACCTACGCCACCGCCTGGGCACAGGCCCAACGGGATATCCCCATCTTCGGCACCACACATGCCGATCACAACACAGTCGATGTCCCCTGCGCCCCACCAATGAATGATGAAATGATCAAAGGGGATTATGAATACCAGACAGGCTTCCAGATCATCAATACCCTCCAGGAAAAAGGCCTTAGCTACGAAGAAGTGGAAATGGTCCTCGTAGGGAACCACGCCCCCTTCACCTGGGGTAAGACACCCGACAAAGCAGTATACAACAGCGCCGTACTCGAAAGCATCGCACAGATGGCCTACCTGACCGAACAGATCAGCGCAGTCGCACCCCGGCTAAAAGATTCCCTGATAAAAAAACATTACGAACGCAAACACGGTCCTGACTCATATTACGGACAATAACATAACTATCACACCCACCCTCAGGGCATTAAATATCTACAACGCCCGCCCCAGGGCAACAAAACAACAATATGGAACTTAAAAAACTCGAAGTCTGGTTCGTCACCGGCAGCCAGCACCTCTACGGCGAAGAAACCTTAAAACAAGTAGCCGAACACTCCCAAACCATCGCAAAGTCTCTTAGCCAGGCCAGACAAATTCCCGTCACCGTAGTCTTCCGCCCTACCGTCAAGTCCCCGGAAGAGATCTACGCTGCCTGCCAGGAAGCCAATACCACCGCTAACTGTATCGGCATCATCGCCTGGATGCATACCTTCTCCCCCGCAAAAATGTGGATCGGCGGCCTGCGTATCCTGAAAAAACCGCTCGTTCACCTGCACACCCAGTTCAACAGGGACATCCCCTGGGATACCATTGATATGGATTTCATGAACCTCAACCAGAGCGCCCACGGCGACCGGGAATTCGGGTTCATCATGAGCCGCATGCGCCTCGACCGTAAAGTCATTACAGGCCACTGGCAGGACCCTGAGACACTGGAGCAGCTCAACGCCTGGACCCGCGCCGCCGCCGGCTGGTTTGACTGGCAGGGCGCGAAATTCGCCCGCTTCGGCGACAACATGCGCTACGTAGCCGTTACCGAAGGCGACAAAGTAGAAGCCGAGATGAAATTCGGATATTCCGTCAATACCTACGGCATCGGCGACCTTGTCAAAACCATCAGCAGCATTGCCGACAACGCCATCGACCAGCTGGTAAAAGAATACGACGATACCTACACCCTGGCCGATTCCCTTCGTAAAGGAAAAGACCGGCACAGCTCCCTGCGCGAAGCCGCCCGCATCGAGCTGGGACTTCGTACCTTCCTCGAAGAAGGCAGCTTCAAGGGTTTTACAGACACCTTTGAAGACCTCCACGGCATGACCCAGCTGCCCGGCATAGCTGCTCAACGCCTCATGGGAAGCGGTTATGGCTTCGCCGGTGAAGGCGACTGGAAAACAGCCGCCCTCGTTCGCGCCATGAAAACAATGGGCAGCGGACTACCCGGCGGCAATTCCTTTATGGAAGATTATACCTATCATTTCGAACCCGGCAATAACATGGTCCTCGGCGCACACATGCTCGAGATCTGCGAATCCATCGCTGCCGGCAAGCCAACCTGCGAGATCCACCCCCTGGGCATCGGCGGAAAAGCCGATCCCGTCCGGCTCGTTTTTAATTCCGCCGCCGGACCCGCCATCAACGCCTCCATCGTGGACATGGGCAACCGCTTCCGCCTCCTCGTCAACGAAGTAGAAGCCGTAGCGCCAACTCATCAGCTGCCAAAGCTGCCCGTAGCACGCGTTCTCTGGAAACCCTACCCCGACATGAAAACCGGCTGCTCCGCCTGGATCCAGGCTGGCGGCGCCCACCATACAGGATATAGCCAGAACCTGACAGCCGAACACATGCGCGACTTCGCCGACATGGCCGGTATCGAATTCGCACTGATCGGAAAAAAAACCGACCTCTACCAGTTCCGGAACGAACTCCGCTGGAACGAAGCATATTATAGATAAACCCCGACGGGAGCCGCACGACGCCATATTCCCCCCCATGCCGCGCGGCTCCCGTCATTCAAAACGATTGCATATGAACAAAAATCTCGTAACGGCCGACTATATCGTCTTCATCATCTATTTTATACTCGTAGCCTCCTACGGGATCTGGATCTATCGTCGCAAACGCAAAGCCGTAACCGACACAAAAGATTTCTTCCTCGCTGAAGGCTCCCTCACCTGGTGGGCCATCGGCGCCTCCCTGATAGCCTCCAATATCTCCGCCGAACAGTTCGTCGGGATGAGCGGCGAAGGCTTCTTCGCCGGCATCGCCGTCGCAGCCTACGAATGGATAGCCGCTCTGGCACTCATCATCATCGCAGTATGGTTCATCCCGGTCTACCTGAAGAATAAGATCTATACCATGCCGCAGTTCCTGAAGACTCGCTACAACGAAACAGTAGCCCTGATCATGGCCATCTTCTGGCTCCTGCTCTATGTCTTCGTCAACCTTACCTCCATCCTCTACCTCGGAGCCGTAGCCATCAACGGGCTCGTCGGCGGCGATAACCTCCATCTTATCATGATCGGCCTGGCCATCTTCTCCCTGCTGATCACTCTCGGCGGTATGAAGGTCATCGGCTTTACCGACGTGATCCAGGTAGGCGTTCTCATCATCGGCGGACTCGCAACTACCTATCTGGCACTCACCGTCGTTTCGGAAAGCTTCGGCCTGGGAAGCAACGCCCTCGCGGGTTTCAAGGCCCTCATGAAAGATGCTCCCGAACACTTCCGGATGATCTTCCACAAACCAACCGCCTCTACACCCCAGCTGGAAATCGATAAATACCTCGTCCTGCCCGGCATCCTCATGTACGCCGCCGGCCAGTGGATCGTCAACCTGAACTATTGGGGCTGTAACCAGTATATCACCCAACGGGCCCTCGGAGCCAATCTCCAGACAGCCCGCACAGGAATCCTCTTTGCCGGCTTCCTCAAGCTGATGATGCCCATCATCGTCATGCTGCCCGGCATCGCCGCCTTTGTCCTCTATAAACACGGTCAACTCCATCTTCCCGACGGCAGAAAGGATTATGCCTACTCCGCAGTCCTTGGCTTCCTGCCCTCCGGTCTGAAAGGCCTGTCCATCGCAGCCCTTACCGCAGCCATCGTGTCCTCCCTGGCAGGCAAGGTCAATAGCATCTCCACCATCTTCACCCTCGACATCTATAAAAAATACTTCAACAAGGAAGCGGACGAACAGAAAATGGTCTGGACAGGTCGCCTCGCCGTTGTCCTCTCCATGTTCGTTGGCATCATCTTTACATGGAAAGATGTCCTCGGCATCGGCGGCAAAGGAGGTTTTACCTTTATCCAGCAATATACCGGCTTCATCAGCCCCGGCGTATTCGCCATGTTTATCCTCGGCATGTTCTGGAAAAGAACTACCGGCACCGCCGCCATCGCAGGCCTCATCACCGGTTTCGTGCTGTCCGTATTCTTCAATGAATTCGCTCCCCAGGTGATGGGACACGAGACCTTCCTGTATACAGCTTATCCTACGCAAGCCGTAGAGAACGGTATAACCCAAACCGTCTGGCAAATACCTTTCCTCATCTGTATGGGCCTGGCCTTCTTCTTCACCGTCGTCGTAATGGTCGGACTAAGTCTGGGTGGCCCTAAGATCAATCCAAAATCTTTCGAGCTCGACAAGGAAATGTTTAAAGTAAAACCATCTACCTTAGTGCTTATCATCGTTACAATAGTCATTTTGATGGCACTCTATGTAAAGTTTTGGTAGTATATTCACAACCATAATATAAACCAATCGGGAATATGAATCGTTATCCGGGAGAAACCCGCATTCTGGTGGCAGTAGATTGTATAATTTTCGGTTTCGACGGAAATGACATCAAGTTACTGCTGGTACAAAGAGGCCTGAAACCGGAAAGAGGAAAATGGAGCCTCATGGGCGGCTTCCTCCGGGAAGAAGAAAGCCTTGAACAGGCCGCCAACCGCATCCTGAAAAGACTTACCGGGCTGGAAGGCGTCTACATGGAACAAATGAAAGCTTTCGGCGAACCCGATCGCGACCCCGTCGAAAGAACCCTTAGCATCGCCTATTTCGCCCTGATCGATATCCATCAATACGAAAAACAGCTCAGCAACGAATACCACGCCGAATGGTTCCACGTCAAAAAAATGCCCGACCTTATCTTCGATCATAAAAAGATGGTCGATATTGCCAAAAAACAGCTCCGGTACAAGGCAGCCCTCCATCCTATCCTGTTCGAGCTGCTCCCGGCTAAATTCACCATCCCTCAGCTCCAGATCCTTTACGAAGGCATCTACGATACCGCCTTCGACAATCGCAACTTCAGCCGCAAAGTCCTGTCGACCGAGCTCCTGATCAAACAAAAAGAAAAAGACAAAGCCAACTCCAAAAAAGGGGCCTTCTATTATAAATTGGATAAACGGAAATACAAAGCAAATTTCCAGGCCTTCCTGAATTTCATCCCCAATCCGGATAAGCTTTTACTCTAACCGCCCGTGTCAACCGTCCAACCAATTCGGCTCTCCCAACTCACCGCTGCCATCGCGGAGACGCTGAACAATGCCTTCGTTCACCGTACCTGGTGGATAGTCGCAGACGTTACCAGTCACACCTTTCGCCCGGATAAGAATTACCACAACTTCGACCTCGTAGAAAAAGACCCGGCTTCCAATACGCTCATCGCAAAGATCCAGGCCAAAGCCTGGGGAAAAGGGGCTGTCAGCATCGCAGAGTTCCAGGCCCTTACCGGGCAACGTTTTACCAACAACATCAATGTGCTGGTCAACGTTTCCGTCAACTTCCACCCCGTCTATGGCCTGCAGCTTAATGTCAACGCGATCGATAGCAATTTTACCCTGGGTCTGCTGGAAGCACAGCGCCTCGCCACCCTCGCCCGGCTCGTCCGGGAGAACCCCGAATTCGTTCGGAAAGTCGGCGAAGACTTCATCACAAGAAATAAAGAGCTCGCCCTGAATAGAGTAATCCAAAACATAGCCGTCATTTCCTCCAAAACCTCAGCCGGCTGGCAGGACTTCCGCCACACCCTCGAAAATAATCCCTTTCATTACGCCTTTACCGTCGACGACTACTTTACAGTCGTCCAGGGCGAGAACAATGCACAACAATTCCTGACCCGCCTGATCGACGTGTTCAACAGCGCAAAGAATTACGACGTGGTAGTGATCATTCGCGGTGGCGGAGCGCAAACCGACTTCCTCATCTTTGACGACTATATGATCGGTAAGGCCATCGCCAAATTCCCTATCCCCGTCATTACAGGCATCGGCCATCAAAAAAATGAGACCATCGCAGACCTGATGGCCCATACCCCGACAAAAACTCCGACAAAAGCCGCAGAATTTATCATCAACCACAACCGCTCCTTCGAAGACGCGATCAACAGGCTCCGCCAGAATATCATCATCAAAGCCCAGCAGAAATTTGCGGCCGACTTTAAAGCCCTGGGCCAGGTCAATAATACTATCGTAAATAAATCCCATAACATCCTCGCAGATCACAAAGAAAAGCTCTACACTATGGGCACATCCATCCTGACAAAACCCAGGGTGATCGTATATAATAAACTGAACGACATCAGCCAGATCCGATCGAATCTGAATACCTTTAGCTCGATCTATATAAAGAACCAAAAAGGCTATCTTTCTCATTTTGTTTCCATGATCAAAATAGCCTCTCCCGAAAACACCCTGAAACGAGGCTTCGCTATTATTAAAAACAAAAATAAAATAACCAGCGATCCCAACGACCTGGCCATCGGTAACGAGATCGGAATAATACTATCGGATAAAGAGATCACAGCTACAGTAACATCGAAAAAAGAGTATGATGGAAATGACTTTAACGTATGAGGAAGCATACAAAGAATTAGCCGCTATTGCAAAAGAGATCGAATCGGAATCCGTCTCCGTCGACGTGCTGGCCCAAAAGGTCAAAAGAGCCTCCGAACTCATCACCTGGTGCCAGGCCAAACTCCGCACCACTGAAGCCGAAGTAAACAAGATCATCGCCCAAATGGATAAGCAACCCTGATATCTGCCCTTCATCGTTTCAAACCGGTATTTTTAACCATAAAAACCGTAATTAGTACACTGAAGGATTTGCATTATCCGTTTAGAATGGTAATTTTGACAATTATCCTGCTGAAATAAATACATTTAAATTTTTCTATATTTTTAGTTTTGAATGGTCACATAAGAAGTGACGCGAGGGCAATTTCTATTGCCCTCTCCTGTTTTAGGACCCTTTCAGCTTTACAACATCCTCTTGCACAGCATTAAATAGACGAGCCCCTGTCTCTTGACAAGGGCTCTTTTTTATCGTACTTCCCATCATTCATTTTATACATTACTGCTTCAGCACCCGGATCGTCTTATTCGTCTGCGCCCCCTGTATTTGCAGCAGATACACACCCGCAGCAAGCCCCCCCGGGTATAGGTTGACAAAATTATCGCCCTTCTGTGTCGTGTAATTCTGACGCAAACACATTTTACCCGTCTGATCAAAAAGGGACAATACCAGCTTTTCCGATGTCACAGCAGGGATCACCACTCCAAGCTGATCGTGAAAAGGATTGCTATATACCTTTATCGCTGTTCCGACCGCTCCGGTTGTTACCTGTAACACTTTACTGAATTTCAGGCTGCCATCGATATCCACCATCTTCAGGCGATAAAAAGCCCGGCCACTCAAGGGCGACTTATCCGTAAAAGTATAGTTCCTGGTCTGCGTACTATTCCCCGCCGCCGCCACCTGCCCGATCGCCAGGTACGTCTTCCCATCCCCACTCCGCTGTATTTCTGTATACTTGCTGTTCTGCTCCTGCGCCGTCTCCCACAGCAGCTCTACCGTATGATCCGGTTGCTGCAAAGCATGGAAATCTATCAGCGTCACCGGCAGGGTGGACAGGTTCGGCGTCAGGTTGACATCATCAAAGTAGGCTTGTATGGTGCTCGATTGATTGGTATTTTGCGCGATCAGCGTTACCTGGAGCCAGCCTACCCCATCCACACCCAGCACCTCCTGTGACCCGGAAATATTAAACCAGTCGGAAAAGGTCGAGGTGGCCGGATCATAAGTATAGGTAGCAGAATAGATATCTGTATGACTTACCGTATCGTCCAGGTATTCCACAAAGATCTGAACGGTATTAGCCCCTCCGCAACAGGCAGCAAAACCATTCGTCGCTGCCCAGGCATTAAAGGAGTACGTAATATCCTGCCCGGCAAAAGCCGTCACATCGATATACTGCGTCAATCGCGCCTCCTCATTATCAGGAACGAGTGCCGTACCCGCATTGAAAAAATAATTGCCGCCATGCGACTGGCTCGCGCCATGCGAAGGATTGGGATACGTCGAATTAGCAGCCAGCCACCATACCCCTCCCGTGGCATTACCGGGATTGCCAAAATCGACCGTATTCCTCACAGACCACCCTACAAGCGTATCAGCCTGCACCATCTCCGCATCCCCATTGAGAATGATATTCGATCCCAGCGTCTGCGCCCGCAAAACCGGCCCTGACAAACACGCCAGTACCATAAGGCCAAAAAATCTCCCGCTCTTACTAATTCGATAGTAAAATTTGATCATAAACTAAAAACTTGAAAATTAAGAAAGGCGGGTACGACTATCAGCTGCACAGGGTCGCCGGCCCGCGGCCAGCACCATAATGTTAAGGAAGTTATAGGAAAAACCCCTAATTAGATATACACAGGAGGTGTATAACACCCATCCCCCGGCCGCCGCCACACCCGCGCGGGTCACGGCCTTATATGATACGCCTTGGGCTGTACAAAAGCCCGTATCCCCTGGTAAGATAAAGTCATCCCCAACCCCGAATGCTTCCTCCCCGACCAGGGCAGTCCAGCACTCACCCGGTCGCAACAGTTCCAATATACCGTTCCCGTATCCAGCTGCCGCATTACCCCCTCCGCACGCTCATAGCTCTTTGAATAAACAGCCGCCGTCAACCCGTATTCCGTATCCCCCATCAGCTCCACCGCCTCGGCATCATCCTTCACCCGCTGGATACCCACCACCGGCCCAAAAGACTCCTCCTTCATCAGCTTCATCCCATGATCCACATCCACCAGCACCGCCGGCTCTATAAAATACCCCTTGTCCCCAACCCGGCGCCCGCCATACACTAATTTCGCTCCCTTTCCCACCGCATCTGCTATCTGCTCCCGCAAAAATTCCAGCTGACCCGGCCGGCTCAATGGCCCCACCTCCGTCGCCGCATCCGTAGGATCCCCTACCACCATCTTACGGACCTGCTCCGTATAGGCCTTTACAAAATTGTCATACACTTTTTCCTGTACATAGATCCTCTCCACCGCACAACAGCTCTGCCCGTTATTGTATACAACACCCTCCAGGGCAGCAGCAGCCACCTTATTGATGTCCTCGACATCATCCATGACATACAAAGGGTCCTTTCCCCCTAATTCAAGCTGACAAGGCACCAGCTTCGATGCTACTTTCTCGGCGATCAGCCGCCCCGTCCGGTAGCTGCCCGTAAAAAAATATCCATCCAGCGGCAGCTGCAACAGCCACTCCCCCGCTTTTCCCTTCCCCGCCACCAGCTGAAATACATTCTCGGGTACCCCCGCCCGGTACAACAGACGCTGTATATGTAAACCCGTCAGCGTAGCATATTCGGACGGTTTATACATTACCCCGTTCCCACCTATCAGCGCCGGAATAAATACATTGACGCCAACAAGATAGGGATAGTTCCAGGCTGATATATTCGCAATGATCCCCAGCGGCTCATAGCTTATCTTCTCGCGCGTAGCCCCCTCCGTTACCACCCATTCCTCTTCCAGCCATCGCTTCGAATGATCCAGGAACCACCGGATCCGGGCCCTTGCCCCATTCAGCTCATTATAAGACTGCTGCAAAGGTTTCCCCGTCTCAGCCGTCAGCGTCCCGGCCAACACTTCCTTTTCCGTTTCCAATGATTCATAGAACCGCTCTATCGCCGCCAGCCTTTCTTCCACCGGTCTCGCAGCCCAGGCCCGCCGCCCGGCCTTCAATAGATCGAATTTCTGATTTACCGAAACCTCCGTATCCTCTGTTATTTCGTCTATAATTTCCTCCGTAGCCGGATTAACGATCTGCATATTATTTTTTTATAGCATTAATAAATTCATCCCGGATCGCCCGGTACAAAAACCCATCCGCAAACCCATTGACATACATCCGCTCCGGATGCCATTGCACCGCCAGCAAAAAAGGCCTCCCGGCCGGCTTCGCCCATTCGATCCCCTCTATCGTCCCATCCTCCGCCAGGCAGTTTACATTCAATCCCTCCCCCAACCGGCCTATCGCCTGGTGATGCGCACTGTTGACTATCCCGCCATCCTTACCCTGCGCACGCGATGCTATCGACCACAGCAAACTATCCGGCAACAACGATACTCCATGCACCTTATCCACTCCTCCCATACCCTCATGCACTTCATCGCCGGTTTCTCCCAGATCCTGTATCAACGTACCATTCAGACTCACATTGATCAACTGCAGCCCCCGGCATACCCCCAACACCGGTAATCCTGTCTCCCACGCCAGCTGCAGCGCCGCCTGTTCGAAAAGGTCCCGCTCAGTCTGCCATCCATCCACCGGTGCCTTCACATAGCTCACCTCTCCATCATACAGTTCCGGATCGATATCCACACCGCCCGATAATACCAGCCCGTCGCATTCCTGCACGGCATGCAGATTGGCCAGCTCCGCATCCAGCCGGATAACCTCGATGTCTTCATCTGCCTTGATCCACTTCACATAATTCTCGTGTTTCCAGTCAGTCCCCGTATATGTCAATCCTATCTTCATATCTGTCCTTTTAAGGCCTCCTCCGGCTCGCCTATAGTCCCTCCCGGTATAATTTCAAAAAATCTTCCCTGCTTACTGGCTTCGGATTATTCGGATGCGCAAAATCCGCAAAAGCCAGATCGGCCAGCGTCTCCAAATGCTCCTCCTTAACCCCCACATCCCTCAACCGCACCGGCAGATCCAATTCCTTGTTCAACGCAAACAATCGCTCCACCACCGCCTCACCATTCTCTTCCTTGAGTTCCATCGCCCGGGCGATCTTCCTGAACTTCCCCTCAAAACCAGAAATATTGAACCGCATCCCATATGGCAGATTCACCGCATTTGCCAACCCATGATGCGTGTCCAGCAGAGAACTCATCGGATGCGCCAGCGAATGCACCACCCCAAGTCCCTTCTGAAATGCCACCGCCCCCATCAGGGATGCTATCATGAGTTTACCCCGCGACTCAAGGTCGGGCCGGTGCACCGCCTGCACAATAGACTGCGTTATGAGATCGATTCCCTCCAACGCAATACCCTCACACATCGGGTGCACCATCTTCGCGATATAAGCTTCCATATTATGCGTCAGCGCATCCATCCCCGTAGCCGCCGTAACGAACGCCGGCAGGTCCATCGTCAGTAAAGGGTCCGCATATACGATCTTCGCCAGCAGCTTCGGCGAGAATAATATTCGCTTCCGGTGCGTATCATCCTCTGAAATAATAGCGCTCCGCCCTACCTCGCTGCCCGTACCGCTCGTAGTAGGCACCGTAATAAAATAGGGCACCTCTTCCGTCACATATACGTCCCCGCCGATCAGATCATCATAGTCAAAAAGATCCCGGTGGTGATGGATCCGTAGGACAACCGCCCGCGCCACATCCATCGCAGCCCCGCCGCCAATCCCGATAATACTGTCCCGTCCGCCGGCAACAAAGGCGGCTCCTCCCTTTTCCACATCCGACTTCACCGGGTTCTTATGAATGTCGGAGAAGACCTCGACCGAAATGCCCCGGGCCTCGAGGCTTTTCTTGATCTCATGAAAAAAACCCAATTGCGCTACCACCGGGTCCGTCACCAACAAAGGCCGGCTCAGCCCCGCAGCAGCTAAATGATCCGGCAGCTCCCGGATAACCCCTGCCCCAAATCGTATTGTCGTCGGGAAATTGTACTGTCTTATTACATTGAAGTCTGTCATATGATTTCGAAATATCTTTTTAGTTCCCAATTCGTTACCACCTGCGAAAACTGCCGCCACTCCCATTCCCGGGTCCTCGTAAAATGATCCGTAAAAGCCTCTCCGAACAATCCCTTAGCCAGCGCGGAGCCCTTCATCGCCTGCGTCGCCTCCCATAGATTACGCGGCAGCACACCGGCAGCTTTGTCGGCATAACCGCTGCCCTTCGTAGCCGGTGTCGTCAGCTTCAGCCCGTTCCT